>ERZ772901.1992-NODE-1992-length-14071-cov-58.019050_pt1 | contig 14071 bp, 10 predicted proteins | sample MGYA00512123_ERZ772901 | MGnify/ENA primary metagenome ERZ772901 (study PRJEB29015, sample SAMEA2737711) | human gut metagenome | biome: human gut; feature: human-associated habitat; material: faeces | place: China | collected 2012 ...
ACGCATCTTCTTTTATGATACCTAAAAAAACTTACACACTTAACTTGACAAACCCGATACTGCTCGGCTGATTTATTACTTCAACTCGCTCCTGACTCTTAAGCTTAGTACAACTGTTGCGAGAGGTAGAAGCAAGTGTTTTATGATTATTTGGATTGTTTTCTCAGTGCATCAATCGCATTACGGATATTAACTGCCGAAGTTTCCTTAGCCCACTCATCCCAGAAATCAATCGTCGCACTTCTTGGCTTCAGCTTTGGAGGCGCAATCCTAATTCTGCTCGGAAGGAGACTGGCATCTCCCACAATCAATGCTTCACCAATATCCAAAATTGGAAGAGTCTCTGCATAATCACCTAAGCTATCAGGAAGCAATCTCTTGACTACCGCCTGGTCATCAGCATTGGTCAAACGCATTGCAATAAAGTTGTTGCTCTGACTCAACACCGTTCGATTTACTTCTGACGGGCGTTGAGATATTACTACCAGTCCAACTCCGTATTTACGCCCTTCCTTTGAAATTCGCTCAAAAGTAACCAAGCTGGCATCATCAATACTTTTTTCTGTATGAGCAGGGATATACAAATGAGCCTCATCGCAGAAAATAGCTATTGGATGTCGCTCTCCAACTTGTGACCACTGCTGAACTGAGAAAACGACTCTCGCAATCAAGGAGACTATCAGAGGAAGAATATCAGAAGGAACCTCGGAGAAGTCTATAATTTTGACACCCTTTTTCCCATTTTGTGCTGGTAGCATCAGTTTACAGCAAAGTTCATCCATATAGTCATATTTTAACAGCGATTCCTCTCGGCTAAACATAAAGTTCAATCGTTTATCTTTTCGCTTTGTCTCTAATCTTTGGATGAAACGAGTAAACTGACCGTTGTACGGTCCCTTTTTCTCTGTCCCCGCACGTGCTCCCGCTACCATTTCTCGATCTAACACTGTCAGACAGTCGATCATTTTATCCAAGCTGTAAGGAATGGGACTATCTAATGTAATGTTAGCTTCCATTTCTTCTAAGCCCATACCATGTAAAAAGTCTTTTTTATGCATAATTACCTGGTTGCTGAACATCATAGCCTGATTAGGTGCATTATTATCACTACGATCTAACATTAGAGACAACATTTCTTCATAAGTAAGTAGCCAATATGGAAGAAACAGAATACCTTCTGATATGGTATCATTAGGGCCCGCAACCTTTAAGTGTGTAAAGTTGTCTCCCTCCAATGTAGAGTACTCCCCATGAATATCAAAAAGAAGTGCATCTGCTGATTTCAACTCAGCTACTTGCTCAAGTAATTTTGCTACACACCAAGATTTTCCGGAGCCCGTACTGCCAACAATTACAGCATGACGTTGAAATAGTTTATTACCATTAATCCATGCAGTCGCATCTTCATCAATAGAATAATTTCCGATTTGAAGACAAATTTGATCTTGTCCTTCAGGAACAGAAGAGACCGCCTGCATAAATTGTTTCAATCTTTCGCCATTAATCAGGTAACATTCTGCATTAATGGTTGGAACCGTTGCCAAAGAGCGGCGGAATACATTTTCTTTGAGACCTTCTTTATCTAAATGTGTTCCGATCAGCACTACTTTAATTACATTAAAGCTCAAATCTGGCGTTAGGTCTTCTGCAGAATCTGTAAATCCAGATTTTCGTATAATTTTAGATACCAATCCAATTAAGTGCTGACCCACTTTAGAGCTTTGAATAGTCACAAGATGATTAACTTGTAGTCCTCTAAGCTTGTCATCATTCTCAACTTTGACAATTGCTGTGGATGTATCTACGCTTTCTACTGTTCCCAGTAGCTCATCTTGGTCATATTCAAATATGCCCATAACACTACCTCCTCACCATATTTTTAGAAATTCTTCAAGAGACCAATATTGTCCATCATACGTCTCAGGCCAACCATTGCTATAAACGGTAGTATGCTGATCATCTGCCCTTTCAAAGATTAAATACTTTCGTATTTTAGCTTCTATAATATGTTTTCGGCATGCTTCCGTCATAGTACGAGCAAGAATAATAATTGGTTTTCCTGTTGCTATTTGCGCCAACAGTTTAGGTTGAATATGTTCGTCATTAAATCCATATCCAATACACAAGTAAGCTCCTGCCTGGATAAAGGCCTTGTCCGCTTCAGCAATGATCGAACGATACGGTTCTTTATGGGTGCTGCTATATTTTTCTCTTCCTGGTGGTACAACAAGAGGATAAAACCCTTCCGGGATTTTTCTTGACATTGGTACAGAAATGATTTTATCATTTCTATCAACAAACCAATCCAATGAACCATGAACTTTCCAAATATCAACAGTTCGTTCCCTACACCGTGTGCGGCGCTTCTTAGTTGCCGAACTTGGAATTTCTAATTTCCGCAAAATAGAACCTTCGAATCCAGTAATAGATGTGGCATCAATGCCATCCGCAGCATATTCAGGAAGTCTATCATAGTTTGTAGTAACAATAACTGCCTTATTTGGTGCAGGTGCAATTACCTTATTTAGCAATTCCACAAATTCTTTAGGCGGAGATAATTGATTCATGTCAAAGAATTCTGTATCATGGCGATTTATGGTTTCCCAAGTCACTGTCCTGATGTGTTCAATGGTTTCCGGCCTAAGTTGAACACTATCTATTGCCGCCTCAAGACCGCTTGCATCTATTGCTTGACATAAGTTTGCAAACTCTGGATCGTCTTTTATAACGGGGTCAGCCTCTATTGCTTCAGCCAGATTTCTCATGGAAGGTAGTCCGTACGGCATTGAAGCACCTGACCCTAATACAATTAGTGGACTGTTTTCCAAATAGCTTTGCGCCAAATTAACACAACCATCCCAGTCCATATATTCTACCTCCTTTCTCCTTAGCCTTTTCGATTTTTTCTTGAAAGTCTACGGCCCTTCATTTTGCTCCAAATGTTATGGAGTAGTTCTACCTCATGAGCTGTAAGGCCAAGCCCCTGATGTAGCAGAATTTCATCCGTATACTGAAGAATATCATCAATTTTTCCTTCACGCTGCAATGCATCCATCTTGTCCAAATCGAGTTTATCAGCTGCTATCATGGGTATACGCATTTTGCGCATCTCGCCTGGCTCAAAGGTCAAAACACCACCGCCATAGCTTCGGCCCAATGTTTCACTAAGCGCCAGAGTATATGTGTTTAGGAATGCTCCAACAACTGTTCTGCCATCAACCCCTTCATGGAACCGAACCTTGTGAAGTGTATCTGTCACAAGCGCATGTTTATTATTCAGGACCATCTTGGGGTAAAGATTAGCTTGTCGTACTAAAAACGCCTCTGCACGCCATGTATAAGAAACATGGTACCATCTTGGCCTAATTCGGCATTTATAATTTTTGTTATACTCTTGAGCTTCGCCCCACTGGATATACTTTCGTTGAGATTTTGGCAATTCATCAATCGGTAGGTCTGCGGGCTCAAAGAAATAGACTTTTTTGCCTGCTTTAACCAGATTTTCGTAGTCCTGTTCAGTCAACTCAAGACCTTTAATCTGATCCGTACGGCTAATAATGGGGACCACACTTTCCTGCAAATGAAATTTATCTACAATTTCTTGATTTATTACAAAAAAAGCATTTTCGCCACTCACCAAACCGACATTCACATCATAAAGATCTGTTGCATTTGTAATCTTACTGGATTTGTTAAGTCGATCAAGAAGGTTCAGCTCTTCGTTTGAAAGATAGTATTTTACCCACTTATCTTTGCTGTGATCCAGTTTTTTCACTTCTGCAACTTCCAAACACGTTTGACCAGCAGAAATTAAAGACTCCAAACCATCTAACTCAACAACTCTAATGCCCTGCTTACTCGATTTTCTTTCACCGAGAAGTAGAATGACTTCCTGCTGAATATCATCGAAAACCAGCTTTTTAAATGTTACGAGAGTCAGGCTTTCAAAGTAATTGCTTAAAAACAGTCTTGCTTCAGCAGCATAATCCACCTGAAACAGTTCAGCCGGAATTACCATACCTACTCGACCATCTGTTTTCAACGCTTTGCAAGCAAGCACAAGGAAAGGCAGCCAAATGTTCATAAGACGATTCGGCTGGAAGCCATGTTTTGTCATCAGTTCAAACGCAACTTTCCGATACTCTTCTTCAAAATTTTGGTAACGAATGAAGGGCGGATTTCCTATGATGACATCAAACTCTTTTTCCCCATCAATACACTTCTGATAGTAGGTAAAAAAGTCGCTCTGGACTACATTAGGTCCGTACTGACTGGCTTTACTTGCTTCAACTTTATCCAGTTCAACACCAGTAACATTGTGTTTAATGGACTGATCTGATGCTTCCATTTCGTGCAGCCTATCTGCAATGGCGCTGATGAAACTTCCGTCTCCGCAACTTGGTTCCAGAATTTCATCATTCTTCGTCCTGATTGCCCAAGTTGCAATAAACTCTGCTATCTTTTTAGGCGTATAATATCCGCCTCTCAATTTGTTGTATCCTTCGATTGGTTTCATTCTTCATCCCCGTTTTCCTGAGCTTCCACTTGATATAATGCATCAATCAAAGTATTCAACTCATCGTTTACTGCATTTATAGAGCGTTCAAACACAGTTTTCTCCGTAGCATTTCGTGCATGATTGGCCTGATTCTTTAGATTCATAAGCGTACGTACATGTTCAACAATATTATCATGCTTCTGCACATCTGACAGATTCCCATAGTCAATCCGATAAATTGGCAATGTCGCAATAAACTGTTTTCCATGTGAGTAGTAATCTCCACGGAAAGTACTAGCTTTACTTTTCACTAAAAGTTCCATCAGCCAATGATTTAGGATTGCCTGCACATAGAAAATTGATTCTTGAGTATTTTGTTTCATCTGCAGGCCATAGAACGGCCCATTTCCTCCACCAGTAAAAACAACCAGTTCATCATCGTAAACATAATTGGAGGACAACGAGAGTACGGGCCAGACCAAGTGCTCACCAGACATAAATCTTCTCAAGCTTTGGCTGCGGCCAAATGCATACCAATTCAGCTCGGTTCGATTGGGCATATTACGCCTATCCAATGCCTGTTTATGACGCCTTAGGTACTCGAATGCGTGAGGGAACTGGTTCTCCATTTCCTCTATATCATAAAGCTTAGGCTTTCCGTCAACTTCTTTGTACGGGAAAATAATATAACTATTTGCTGTAATCTTCTCGTAGCTCGTCAGTTTGGCATCATAGACGCTTTTTCTTAAGATGCCTTTTTCGAGCTGAAACTCAGTTCCATTTTCTTCATGACTGTATACGAAATCCTCATCTTCCCGATCTACATGAATGATATAAATATTGTCAGCGCTTGTCTGTACTCCCACAAAAATATCAGCTAAATTCGCAAGAGGTTCGCAATTCTCCTCGGCTCTATGCAGCTGGTTAATAAGTGACTGCGGTAAAAAAGCCCAAGGCTGCCGAGACAAATAAGGGGCCGCATATGTAGCGCATTCCACAGTGTGCTCAAACAAGAACTGGTTTAGATTCTGCACAAATCCAATCTGAAATTCATCATTCGGCTGCTTTGACATAATCAAAATACAAGTATAAGTACTTCTGTTTTCAAAGACCTGATGTGTGCCGAAGTGCATAATTTTTTTAACATTTCTATGAGCTGATAGAAGTCCTCTTAATTCAGCACCAGATTGGATGTTCATGAATTTATGGGGAACAATATAGCCTAAAACACCGGTATCTTTTAAAAGTGAAAGAGCTCTTTCAATAAACAAATAATACTTATCTAATGTCTCCGTAACTGCAGTTACATATCCAGAGTGATTACTCTTGTAAAAAGCATATTCCTCCGGCGAGTAGTGAACCATGTTCTGCACTCGTATATAGGGAGGGTTGCCTATAATGGCATCAAACTTTCCTGCTGGAAACTCGTGGTTCCAATCAAACATCCGCAACTTGTTCATTAAATTAGGATTTTGATAAATTGTACGGTTGTAACGAGCATAGCTTGTATCAACCAAACTGTTTCCAAATTTGATATTCTCGTCCAAATTAGGCAAAATCCGGTTGTGCGTTCTTACATGGTACGCATCTAATTCTTCCGCTGAAGAATCCTCCAATACTTTTAACAGCAAACTGAATTTTGTCACTTCAATTGCCAGAGGATCAATATCTACGCCAAAAATCAGATTCTTCAGAATATCTCTTTTCTGTTCATAAGAAAGAAAAAGGCTTTGTGTCCCAGGAAGTTGATACAGGCTACCATTTTGCAGAGATTCTTCCAATTTATTTTGGCGTAAATATTCAATGTAAAAATTCACCACATACTCAAATGCAGACAGCAAAAAGTTGCCAGATCCGCAACAAATATCAGCAATGTGATAATTTACCACTTCTTCTGGTGTCTTCCCCGCATATAAACTGCTCAAGGTTTCATTCACGATAATATCGGTAATATTTTTCGGAGTATTAACAGTTCCTTGAGCATCTACCACTTCTGGTTTTTTAACAGAGACAACTTGACCGTTGGCCTCAATTTCCAGGTTTTCAGCTAAGAATAGTTCATAGATCTGACCGATAATATAGGGATCTACAACTCCAAATTCATAAGAATTATTCGGATAATACAAGCTCTGAAAAATATCAATGATGACAGCATCGGAAATAATCAGCCGATCTTCATCTAGCATCTCAAATAATCCAGAATCATATTTTTGGTCAGCAACCGCAAACAGATCTTTTAACTCTTGATATGTCGTAATTCTCCTTAGTGATTCGTAATTTTCAAGATTTTTATCTTCACAAATACGCAAGAAAATAGATCGATTCAAAATTCTCTGGACAAAAATATTAAGGGTAACAGCATCGACATTGGGATTGTTCCTCACAACATCGCTACCTAATTGATTTCTCCATCCACGAATTTGATCCAGAAAATAAGCATCGAAAGGTTCTCTACGCATTGCACCACGGACATTACCGAAGATTCGCTGGAAATCTCCATTTAAGACCGACCCTTTCGAGAGCAACGAGTAAATTTCCTCAAACTTATCTTCATACTCTGTGTAATGATAGTGTGCAATAAGTGCGGTGCCAATTTCATCGCCTTCAACTGGGCGTACTGTACAATCATATATAAATAAATCTGTGAAATTAGTAAGGACAGATACTTTAAGGTTTCCGCTCCATCCATAGCGTCGTAACTGGAAAGATGGTGCTCGGTCAGCAGTGATGTTTACAGAAGGTTTTTTCGTCTCTAAAAAGAAAAGTATTTCTGTTCCGACTTTGAAGGAATAATCAGGCTTTTTGCTTCTATGTGCACCATTTTCTTCAACCAAAACAGTAGCTTCGTGAGTAACTTCTCGTAAATGCTGAGGCAATCCTGCTTCATTTAAAACATCCCACCCAAGCAGTTGAAAGAACGGGTTCACGAAATCTACTCTCACTTGGGTTTCGTTATATGTCGCTTGTTGATACTGGTCAAAATTACTGTTGTATATGCTAACCAAATTTCTTAATTGATTCTGGGCTGCAACCAAGTTTGCATTAGGCATTGTCACGACCCTCTTTCTCAGGAACAAATTCCAAAATATCATCTACTCCGCAGTTCAATGCCAAGCATATTTTTTCAATGCTTTCTGTTGAGATATACTCATCTCTTTTGAGACGAGTGATAATATTGGCACTTACACCTGCCATATCTTTCAATTGAACATTGGAAATTTTTTTATCTATCATCAAATGAAAAAGCTTATCGTAACAAACTGCCATACCGCACCTCTCATAATCAAATGTATTATTCGATCTTATCACGAATTCGTGATTTTATCAAGTGTAAATGTAATTTTATATATGATAACGGTCATATAATTGCGTAATATATACCTTGTTATAAGTGGTTGCATACTTCACCAGCTCCTGGCATTGCTGGCCGGGTGCCATGCGTAGGCAATCAGGTATCCCCTTGCTTGTCGAAAAAGATGTCAGGTGTTTTCTGATGTTTGGTAAGACCTGTTTTCATGAACACCTTCTGCTTTCCGAATTTTTCTTCATCTCCAGCAGTTTACAGCTTTTTGAAGCACAATAAAATCGCATAGCCTCCTGAGGGTGTATAATGAAATCGCTAAACCACACCAACACCCAAGAGAAAGGCTATGCGATGACTTCATTATACACCGAGAAATCTGTAATTGGTAGACTCCTGACAATTTTTTCTTCCTTGTTCCCATCTGCGACGAGACCGACGCGCCATCTGCTGGCATGGTTTCTCATCGCTCAGCTGGCTCTGGAGTCGGCTCCGTCGGTGCGCTGCCTGTTCCGGCAGTTCCTGTCGAAGCAGACGGACGCATCGCTCAACAGCTATTACCGTACACTTGGCGACAGCCTCGTCACAGATGCATCCATTCGTCAGGCCCTGGCGCTGCAGGCGCTTGCCATAGTGCCAAAGGCACTGCGGCAGAAGCCTATCTTGCTCAGTGTGGACGACACGTCCATTGCCAAGTGGGGCAAGCACTTTGACGGTGTAGGCATCCTGTACGACCACGCCAAACACGATGGCAAGTCCTATTTCAATGGACATGCTTTCGTCAGCCTGACGATGACTGTATCGGTTCTCCGCGAGCACGCAGGAAAGCCGCAGATCCGCCATGTCGCGGTGCCGATTGGCTACGTCATGAGTAACGGCGAGGCCTCGAAATTGACGCTTGCCTGCCAGCTCCTCGATGAAGTCATGCCAATCCTTGAAAAGCGCCAGGTCATCCTGCTCTTCGACAGCTGGTATGCCAAACGTGAGCTGATTTCGCGTGCGCTCAGCTACCCCAATCTCAACGTGATCTGCAATACACGTCGCGATACGGCCATCTTTGAGTTGCCAACTTCGACGGCAGGCCGACGCGGCCGTCCGCCAAAGTACGGAAAGCACTTGAAGATGGACGAGATTCCCGTTGTTCCCGAGAACTACCCTCACAAAATGGATGGTTATCTTATCTCCCACCGGCTGGTAAAGACACGCATCTTTGGCGACCGCACCGTCCATGCCTATGTAACGCTGAGCAAGAGCGGTTCGCGCCGTCTCTTTTTCAGCACCGTGGACCCGATGGCCCTGCATATGAGCATTGCCTGGCAGGAGAGCAAGTTGCTCCGTGACACCAGCCCTAAGCTCATGACGTTTTACCCGCTCAAGCTCTACAAACTCCGCTGGGGCATTGAGACGAACTACTACGAGCAGAAGATATTCTGGGAGCTCGGCAGCTACAAAGTTCGCACGAAGACTGCGATTGAGCAGCTGCTGAACCTGACGAACGCCGGGCACGCTCTCATGAAGATCCTGCCGTACGAGGACGAGAAGCTGAGCGCCTACCGGGACAAGAGCCCGCAGGAGCTGCGGCACGCGCTGAGTCAGCAGATCCACAAGGAAGTATTTTTCGCCACTTTGGTGTCCAAAGCCCAAAGTAGCATAAATTCAAGCGCATTTCTCAAAGCCTTGCAAACATTGGCTTGGGACGATTCGCAAGCGGCTTAAAAGCTGTAAACTGCTGTCTATATTCCTTAAATGCTTTATATACTGTTGAAATCGTCGGCGTCACTTGTGTTTTGACACTGATGTAGTCGCGGACAAAGCGGCTTGTTTTACCGGATGTATACTTCTCAATCTTCTCCCAATACTCTGTATAATAGGTTTCTTGTTCACTCGGGATCAGATCCATCAAAATGTAATTCCGAATCTTGTCTCCTTCCTCAAGGGCCAACCCCGTCGAGTTTAGGCTTTCAAAGATGAGATGGGCATTGTCATCGCGGTCCAGGGTGATGCTGATGATCTGAAGCCGTCCAAGCGCATCATACATATCATCAACAGTCAGGCTCCCCCTTAACAGCTCCTCACAAAAGAAGTTGTAATTGATTGTCAGGTTTGATGAAGAATCTGAGGCATCCCTCGCTACAATCTTGGCAAGATCTTCTCTATCGCTCTTGATCAAGCGCAGCTTGATCCGATCCTCTGGTCTTGCAAATTTATCGATGACATACGTTTCCATAATTTGATCGTATAGCATTTTCCCACGCTGCGATACAATCTTCCCAGCCTTAACCATGTTGGCCATGGCCAGCAAGAGCAGTGTCACCGTCGTGATGCGCTGCTGACCATCTATAATCTGATGTTCTGTCATTGCCCCACTGCCAGTGACCTGAGAAACGACACTACCAACGAAATGGCTTGCGCGCCTCTCCGTAACGATCTTCTGCAAATCCTGATACAGCTGACGACACTGCTCCTTCCGCCAGTTGTAGCGCCGCTGATACACAGGGATGATATAACGGTCGCTATAGCCCCCCCATAAAGCGTAGGAGTCCCGTTTCCGATCCTTTCATAATAAATCATCCTTCCTGCTTCAATATATTTTACTTCCTAAAGAATGAAGACCAATAGAATCTTGAAGACTCGTTACATCCTGATAATAAGAAAATTGATCATGGCACTTTACACATTCATATCCATTTAGTGAAACCCGCTTATTGTCAGTCTTATCCAAAAGAGATAAAATCCTCGGCTTTAATTTTCCATGACAATGCGGACATGATACCTCATTATTATTTTTTTTATCTTTCACCACATAAATAATATCATTAGCCAAAACTTCTCGTATCGAATTTATATTACTGTTTAAATCTTCATTTTGAATATTTTTTTCCTTATAAAAATCACAATGACTGATATTGCCACAATGCGTATGTAGATACGGAGATTTCTTGCAAAGGCAACATGACAAGATCTTATCGTAATATATACAGCGATTTTTTGTCCGCTTATGATCTTCTTTCATTTTCACAAATCCAATATGTGATTTAGTTCCCATGAATTCATCTAGTTTTCTATTTTCTTTTTGATTTAATCCGACTGCATATTTTCTATCAATAGGTTTCATTGTATCAATAATGTATTTTGTCAATTTATCATTTTTGTCCTTATTTACACCTCTTTTCAATCTATATCTAGTTTTTAAATAAACTTGAAAATCTGATTCCTTAATTTCATATCTTTTAAACATTTTAACCAAAAGATCTCTAATAATATTAGCAGGCAAATTCTTTTCTGCATAAATATTTGTATTATTAATGAGTTCAGGGGTACTGATCTGTTTCTCGTCATAAGAGAAGTACCAACGAGTTCTTCCTCTGAACTCAGGATTATGGACAAATTCATCAAAAATTTCCCGATTAAGTAAGGACAAATATTCACAAGTAAAGAAAAATAAATCCTTCCATGAAGTTATTTCTCTTTCTTCTCCAAGCAATTTAAATTTTATTGGCTTTGTTCCAGTAAAGTCCATTTTTTGAAATAAGTTTTCATCAATTGGTTGATCAGGTATACTACTATCTATTGATTTACTTTTTCCGTCATCACGCTTATCTGAAGAATCTTGGTAAGCAGTGATATCTATACCTAATGCAGAAATTGATTTCAATAAATCATCGATTTTATTTTCCATATCAGTGATTTTATCTAGATTGTTATTTTCTTTTAAAATTTTATATGGTATGTTTCCGATTGATTCTTTTGTTTTCTCCAATCCATCATTTAGCAAAAATAATCCTCTTAGTATTTCCTCAGCATAATTAGGAAAGATATCTTGTAACGTGTAATATAATTCTTTATATTCCATAATAAGACAGTCCTCTCTAAAATCATAAAATTAAGATAATCTCTCCGACCTAAGTATATTATTCCATCTTTATTCCTAATAAATTATCCAAGGATATCTAGAAAGACATCCATATTCCTATTCTCTCCATCATTTCTTAAAATATAATTCTTTTGCCTTATTCCAAACAGCTTCTTCAATAGTTTCAGGGAAAATATCTAAGCCCCTTGCAATCCCCTTGTATCCAGCATAATCGACGGTCTGATCATCAATGTGACAGGTATATAAAACCGGCCGAAATGTAAAACCATTTAGATTAGTTGCACGAATCTAAATTTCCACAGTTTTATTTACCCTGTCAATCGTTACGAAATCTTTCGCATACGTACAAGTTTGCGTTGCTGATGAATAAATCCAGTTCCATCGATCTGCAGCATTAGATGACATATGACTGATTCCATATTGATCACACACGTCATCGGCTGCCTTTTCTATATCACTATCCGGCGCAATCTTCTCCATAGGATACTGACTTTGTTTTATTATTCTTCTTTCACCCGTATTTTCGTCATAGATTGCATGCTTTATGCCTTGATACTCACGCCGATCTAAAAAGATATGATATTGTCCTATGCATAACGGCTTTCCATCTGATATGACCTTTCTCCAAATTGTAATAGAATGCGTATCAGGGTCATACTGTGCAGTCTGTCTATCATAATACATCATATCTCTATTATCTTTTCCAAAGTAGACCCATCTAGAATCCATCTCAGACGCAAATACGGTAGATGTCATCAAAACGAGAAAAAGGACTATTCCATATATCACCTTTTTATTAAATAGCTTATCCATCTAACATTTCATCTCCATAAAATTTCAATGCTCATGATAATAATTTCGTGCCCAGATCAAATAAGCCATATCAGCTTCAGTAGGTCTTGATTCAGGATAAAACTTACCATTCTCCACCATAAATTGGCGTACAATCATATTCTCTACATCAAACAAAAATGTGTTCACACTATCATCATATTGAGGTGTAGATATTTTCCCGAAAGCGTATACAAAGCCATTCACTTTATCACACCGTATATTGTTCGTGTCGATATAATAGTTGTATCCCAGCCTCCTGTCTCTAAATACAAACTCCCATGTTGGCGGCTTGTTTACAGGCGCATCTGTAATTCCTAAATATTGATATAGACGTTTCTGATATCTTTCAGCATACGATTCAGGTGCAATAGGTTCCAATCCAACAGATTTTCCACCTTTATATGCAAATCCTTCTGTATGTCCTGGTGAATATCCCATTGAACCTGTCCGGAAAATCTTGTTCTCGCAGACATAAATCTTCATACCTGATACACGTTTCACGCCGCTTACTTCATTAATACTGCTTGTCGTAAAAGAAATTATGCCAGCATCCTTATCATACTGAATGGAATCCGCATCAATACCAGAACGCCAATTATTACTCCCATAAAATGGTTGCATCAATATTGCTTTTCTGAAACTTGTTTCATTCTCTTTTATTTTATTTTCAAGTGTTTCTTTCTCATTTGTTTTTTGGCTGTCTGAGTATTGCTTTTTTAATTGATTGTTTTCATTTTGCAATTCAATAATTCTTTTTTCGAGTGCAGCTGCTCGTTCAACCGCTTTCTTGTCTTGCATGATTTTTTCTAGATTGATATCATCTGGATCAACGGTCGCTTTGATCGTGCAAATCCATATAATATGCTTTTGATCACTTGCAATCTTTGGCAAGAAATCTTCTTTTTGAATCGATAGAACTTGAGCAGAAACAACACGTATATCATCTGCTGTCAAAGCCTGTCCTTTTGTCTTCGAGTAGCTCTCTACATACACGCCAGCCTTCTCCGCTGCTGCACGCATCGCTTCAGTACGTGCCCTCTCTTTTGCTGTATTGATATTTTCGTCAGGGCCATCACCGATCAGGTACTCTCCTGTAGCCTCGATATTCTGTGGTGCTGCATCCACGATCGGAGCAGACAAGAAAAACGCCAGTGCATTGATGAAGATGGCGCCTGCTACTACATATGACTTCTTATCCATGCTGAACCTCACCGTTCTATATGCTTGTCACAAATCTTAGTATTAATATTCGCTGTGAATCTATAATATCCTGCTTTAGATGACAAGTATTCGTATCAACTATCATATTAATAGATACTATCAATAAAAAAGGAACAAATCCTGATGAAAGGACTTGTTCCCTTAAGTATTACATGATTTAGTTTTTGATAGTATCACAAAGATACTTTCTCAATCAACGCGACCGTCTCGACATGCGAGGTCATAGGGAACATGTCGACGGGCTGGACTTTCTTGGCTTTGTAGCCGAGCTGCTCGAGGACGGCGAGGTCGCGGGCGAGGCTGGCGGGGTTGCAGGAGACGTAGACGATGCGGTCGGGCTGCA
>ERZ772901.1995-NODE-1995-length-14035-cov-21.127325_pt1 | contig 14035 bp, 9 predicted proteins | sample MGYA00512123_ERZ772901 | MGnify/ENA primary metagenome ERZ772901 (study PRJEB29015, sample SAMEA2737711) | human gut metagenome | biome: human gut; feature: human-associated habitat; material: faeces | place: China | collected 2012 ...
CTAAACCCGAAAAATCATCGTGACTAAACCCGCAACAACTAATTGAACACAAACAACACGGGCTGATCGTTCGGCTGACTGCCTGGATGAACGAGCGGGGAGGCTCCGTGCCGATCAGCGGCGCGAGCCTCCCCGCTCGCGTTGTCCGGCCTTAGACTGGCCCGCGGCGGAGCACGCGAGGGGGTGCGGGACCGAACGACAGACTCGGATGATCGGAGGGGACATATGGACGCGGAAAGGGACACGGACGGGACGACGGACGCGTACGAGGGGGACCACACGCCCGCGGACGGCGCTGGGACGGATGGCGAAGACGGCAAGCCGGACACTGGACCGGGCAACAGACTCGCGATCATCCGACGTAACCCGGCGCCTGTCCGCGTTTACCCACGCCGCGACACCGACAGCCATCGTGGGCTTATACAACTGGTTCGGTCAGACTTATATTCTCGGCAGATTGAGCCTAGTCCACATTTCTCTATTTCTTCCTCGTCCTGCTTATAACCCCAATGACAACCCTTTTGGTTACGGCTTTCCTTCATGACAAACTGTCTTGGAAGAAGATTGTTCGCATCATAGCGCTGTCTTACTGTTTGACCATATTGGGTGTATTTCTGAACGAGTTGTGTTGTTGACGGAAGACGCCGCACTCGAAGGTTTTTGTTCAGCGCCTAACATGCAGCACTAGCATACTTATCCTCAATCCACTCATGATTCAGTAACAACTGCATGACTCCTGAAACACAGACACATAGCGAAGCCCTCGTTTGTAACTTCCACGAGAGAGAACCTTTGCTATTTTCACTAGAAAATCACACCCTAAAGTGCACCCCTACTCATTTTCCATTAGAATACTCTTAATATCTTAATCATTGTCGATTGAGATTAAATTTTCACATGGAGGAAATTATGAAATCCAGAAGAGTTTTTTTATCTCCACAATTATCTCAGTTTGCCTATGCACAGTTATGACCACTCCAGCCTTTGCTGTAAATTGGTGGCAGGTTGGATGGATTGTCGCCAATAACGTCATCGACCGGGTAGTCAATCTCGATGGGCAAAGTTCAAATGATCAATATTCCACCTATATGGTTTCACCTTCCATTGTTTTCAACAATGGCACCAATGGGGGCGAATTCTATATGCGCCCTCAAGTCTCCAGCCGTGTGACCAGTTTCGAAATGCACGCGCATAGAGCTAACCCCGTCGATTTTGGAGCCAATATAGTTCTAGCCTTGTCCACAACCTCAGGTAAAAGGGTTATCAATAAAACAGTAGGGACAAACCAGTATGTCTCATACACCAGATCAAGCAGCGATGGCACCGGAACATGGGACGCTCGATGAAAACAATACATCACTCTTCTTTTTATTAGACAACGAATATATTGAATGGAAATTTAATGGAAATATCACCAACAAGTACAAGAAAGAAGACAGAATTAACCTTCATTTTAAAGTAATTACCGTGAAGCAATATAAAGGGATTACATTTGAGAGTATCGATTTCTTCAAAGATTCAAGCAACGGAATAAATAAACAAGGACCATACCCTTGCATCTCCGACTACCTAAAATAAGGAGAACAGTGCAGTACATATATCTCACAGCACTTGCTCTGCTAGGATTATGTATGCTTATTTTTCCAAGGCAACTCTGGAAAATAAGCAATTTCCTCTGGACTCAAAAAGGAGATCCGAGCAATCTATACACATCCTTAATGAGAATAAGCGGTGCCGCCTTTCTTGTTTTAGCTCTTATTCTTTTCATCTTCTGCAGACTGCAGTAACACCTACCTGATCCTGTGCACCGTGTCGGGTGTCGCAGCAGGCCTGCAGAACACCGGCTGATCTTCGGCTGACCGACCGCTCGATGAACGGGGAGGCCTACGCCGTTGACAGCGCGGGCCTCCCCGCTCGCGTTATCCGGCGTTTTGTCCTATTCTTATGGAATCAAACATAAGATTGAAATAACTTAGAAGGGGAACTACAGCATTACACTGAACCTTTTCTTATACTGTTTCCAATCTGGCCGGGTTCGTCAAGGAGGCCGTCAATGGGGAAAATATGGTGTCGCAGAGCAGCGTCATATATTCTTCGCATAATATTGCCAACTTCATTGCTATCACAATTAATAAACAGCGTTTTATATGGGAGATCTTCCATAGATGGAACCATGGGAATCTGGATTAACTGCGTCTCCATAATCATAGTTTGCGTGATTTCTGCCTGTTCTACGCGCAACGGACAAGCTTGGTCGCATCATTTTCTAGGACTGCAGGTAGTCGATCAATATTCCAACCTGCCCATATCGGGAGTAAGGATGGGTTTACGCGAGATAGCTCACTGCGTTGATTTCGTGCCATGTTTCATTGGGTTTCTTTGGCCTTTATGGGACACCAAAGGACAAACCTTCGCCGACAAAATTATGAGAACAACGATAATCAGTATAGAATAGATAGAATTAAAGTGACGCAAAGACGCATCACTGGATAAAAAATACTTTCGAAGCCAAAGGAGACTACGAATGAACCTTCATAAAAAAATCGCGTTCACCACAGTACTGGTGGCAATACTGGCGTTCTCTGGTACCCCATCAGCAATGGCTAGCACTTCTGGACATGACCGAAGCGCCTTCAATTCTTCTGCAGAAGTCGCTCTGCAAGAAAAACTCTCTAACATTGCTTCCACGAATAACTTAGACGTCGAATTCGGCGAATTTAAAATCGATGCTCCTCAAAGTACGATTGATGAATACCACGGTGATGCCAATCTATACGCTGAATCTATTGCGAAAGCATACGAAGAAGATACAGCCTCTAATACCAGAGAAACCAAAAACGCAAGCACACGCGGTACGGCAACATATACCTCAAGCGTCTTTTCTGGAGTCCCAGCAGGAGGAGCTTGTTGGGTAAAGCAAGATTTTCGAGCTACAGTAACGAATTACAAAGTTACCTCAAAATCCTTGCTTGGAAGCTCATACCAGACCGGGGTCTGTGTTTTCCAATGGTCTCCAAATTATTCCTGGTTTGAAGGAAATCTGAATGTTCTTAGCAAAGGAACTTTTCATGCGGTTGTCAAAGGAGGTCCCGTCTCTTTCGCCGCAACTTTCAAAGCATTTTTTCATACCAATAAAACATCGTTGTATCAAGAATTTCAATGAATAACAGCAAATATTGCAGTTACATGAAGTGCAATGATCATCGCTGAATCCATATGGCAACGCCCAAATCAGGCGCCGGGTGTCGCAGCAGGCCTGCAGAACACGGGCTGATTTTCGGCTGACCGCCTGGATGATACGAGCGGGGAGGTTCCGTGCCGATAAACGGCGCGGGCCTCCCCGCTCGCGTTCCCGGATTCAACTTGTAAGCGCAACGCCTTCTTAAATTAGAAACTGAACACTTCCAAACCTAGACAAGGCGTTGCACGTCTATTTAGAACCCGGGGCAGTCGCTCGGTTGGATGAGTCCGGCACGATACCGTCAGAGCCAAGGAATAGCTGCGTGATTATCTCCAAGAAAACGTCCGCAGCCCCTGCCTTAGATGGCGATTCAATCGAAACAACTTCAGAAACACCGTTTATGATGAACCATAGCCTGTGATGAAATGACAAAGAGGTGGAATCAATGACGGACGAACCATTTGTGAACCAGAACGACGTGGAAGGCACCGCAAGCGGCGTGTGGAGCCGTATGCTGGCCGGTAACCGTAGATTCGCGGAAGGCAAGCTGGAGCATCCGAACCGCAGCGTGGAAGCGCGCGAGGCGACTATCGACACGCATGAGCCGGATGCGGCGGTATTGAGCTGCTCTGATGCGCGTGTCAGCCCCGATATTATTTTCGACGCAGGCATCGGCGATCTGTTCACCGTGCGCACGGCAGGGCAGGTCATAGACGATGCTGTGATCGCCTCTTTGGAATACGCGGTGGACGTGCTCGGCGTGCGGCTTTTGGTGGTGCTCGGCCACCAGAATTGCGGTGCGATCAAGCAGGCGAGCAAGGAATACGAGGCGCTGCTGCACGAGCTGACCGCCGACGCGGAGGATTCGCTGATGGCCGCCGACAGCATCGCCGACATCGACGAACGCATTATGAACGCGGAATCGCTGATGCTGCGCACGGTCGGTTTTTCGATTTGGCAGGCGCACGAATCGGAACTGGAATCGGCGGAGGATTTCGAGCGCGTGCACATCGCACGCACCATCGAACAGCTGGTGGAACGTTCCGAAGTGATCCAGCACGCGCTGGCCGAGGATCGGCTGATGATCACGGGCGCACGCTACCAGCTCGACACCGGCAAGGTGGAAGTGCTGAGCTTCTGACGATTTTCCGGAAAAGACGGCTTCCGGATCCGTTGCGTCGCGCTGTTTTGACATGCCGTTGCTTTAAATTGGAATCATGTCGCTTGGTTTGAACATCCTTCTGATTTTCATTTTCCTGCTGCTCGGTTCCGTGTTCGCCGGCACCGAACTGGCGCTGGTCAGCCTGCGCGGATCGCAGATCGACCAGATGGAACAGGAGGATGCGCGCGGCAAGCGTGTGGCGCAGATCGCACGCGACCCGAACACGTTCCTGTCCACCGTGCAGATCGGCGTGACGCTGTGCGGCTTCCTGTCCGCGTCGTTCGGCGAATCCTCAATCGCCCCGTATATCGTGCCGGCCATCGAAGACTGGGGTGTGCCGCATAACGTCGCCGCTCCCCTGACCACCATCGCGTTGACGCTGATCATCTCGTATTGCTCGATCGTCATTTCCGAACTGGTGCCGAAGCGTATCGCCATGCAACGCAACGAGCAGATCGCGCGTGCCGTGGTGCCGGCCATCCATGTGTTCGCCAAAGTGTGCAAGCCGATCATCTGGCTGATCGGCAAGAACACGAACGGCATCGTGCGGCTGCTCGGCTTCGATCCGAACGAAACCGACAGCGAGGTGTCCGACGACGAGCTGCGCGTGCTCGTCAACACCAACACCAACCTCAGCAAGGACGAGCGCACCATCCTCGACGACGTGTTCGACGCATCCGAAACCATCGTGGCGGAGGTCATGCGTCCGCGTGCCGACGTCGCGTTCCTGGACGGCTCCATGCCGATTGCGGAAGCCGCCGCGTACGTGCGCGAAATGCCGTATTCGCGTTACCCCGTCACCGGCAAGGATTTCGATGACGTGCTCGGCTTCGTGCACGTGCGCGACCTGCTTGACATCCGCGATCCGAAGGCGAGAACCGTTGCCGACGTGACGCGTGAGGGCATTTCCCTGCCGGGCACGTCGAAGCTGCTGCCAAGCCTTGAGCTGCTGCGCAAACGAGGCATTCACCTGGCCGTGGTGATCGACGAATACGGCGGCACCGACGGCATCGTCACGTTGGAAGACATGACCGAGGAATTGGTCGGCGACATCCGCGACGAATACGATCTGCCCGAAGAGAAGGGCGGCGAACGTACGGAACGCACCGCTTTCGTCAATGGCGTGGCCACCATCGAAGGTGGCATGACGATCGAGGATTTCGCGGATTTGACCGGCATCGAGCTGGAAGACGGCCCGTACGAGACGGTTGCCGGCTATTTCCTGGCACACACCGGCAAAATGGGCGAGGTCGGCGACGTGCTGTCGTCCGATGACGGTTATGACATGGTCGTCACCGAAGTGGACGGCCGTCGTATCGAAACGCTGGAAGTGCGCCGGCACACCGCCGATGAGGACGGTTCCGCGGCTGGCGATTCCGCGGCGGACGGCAAGTAACCCGAGCGGCCTTTTACAGCACCACCTGCCGGTTGATGTCGCGGCGCAACTGCCTCCATTGCGGCAGATAGGCGCTCATACGCCTTTGAAAGCCCTCTCCGTGGCCGTTCTCCCACAGGTGGGTCATCTCATGCACCAGCACGTATTCAAGGAATCTAGGGGCCATTAAACCAAGCTGCAGGTTAAGTCGGATACGTCCGGTCTTCGGCGTGCACGATCCCCAACGCGAACTCATCAGACGCAACGTGATATGCGTCGGCGTACGGCCAACGATCGGGCCCCATTTGGCAAGCAACACAGGCAATTGCGATTCGATGTTGCGTTGCGCCCGCGCCTTGGCCTCGTCCGTCCATACGAAAGCGGGCGGGTTGGCGGAAGCGCCAGTATCGCCAATATTGCCGTTTTGCGCACGCTGCGCGTTGAGTTGCGCGTCTCTGGCCTGCCGCATGCTGCGTTGCGCCCGTTCGATCCACGGCTTGCGTTCCGTTACAAACCGTTCGATAGCGCTTTGCGACATTCGTTGCGGCGCGGAGATGACGATATCCGCGTTCGGCGGTTTGATGCGCAGGTACATGTTTTTGATGGGTTTGCGCACGATGGCCACCCGCATGCCGGCGATGCTCGCCGTCGTTTCGGAAATCACGCGATTGCGGTTGCGATGCCCCACTCCCCTGCCGTTGCGGCCGTTACCGCCGTTGCGCTGCCCATATGTCATGCCTGCATTATGCCACGACACGCCGATGACACGGCAGCACTTGACTTTCCCTGTGATTCAAGTATTATTTCAATTCGTTGTGTTCAAGACACAGCAAGTTGGGCCCGTAGCTCAGGTGGTTAGAGCGCATCCCTGATAAGGATGAGGTCGGAGGTTCAAGTCCTCCCGGGCCCACGTAGATGGTAAGGAAGCGGCACAGCCGCTTTTTTCACCTATGGGGCTATAGCGCAGCTGGTAGCGCATCTGCTTTGCAAGCAGAGGGTCGCCGGTTCGAACCCGGCTAGCTCCACGGGGCTATGGCGCAGCTGGTAGCGCATCTCCATGGCATGGAGAGGGTCAGGGGTTCGAATCCCCTTAGCTCCACAGAATTGAAGGCTTCCGAGTAATCGGAAGCCTTTTTCGTATTCAGCCTCTTGTCGACCATCCAACGGACGTAATCGCCCGCAAACCAAATAAAACGGCCGCCTGCATACCCGCAAGCGGCCGGAATCATCAAATCAATAGGGGAGTGGCACCACGAATCGCAACTAGTTGCGGGCCGCGTTCTGCTTGGCCAGCTCGTCACGAATCTGCTGCAGCAGCTGGACGGTCTGCTCTTCGGCAGACGGCTCTTCGGCGGCCTTTTCCTCGGCTTCCTTCTGCTCGGCAAGCTTGGTCTTGGCAAGCAGCGCTTCGGTCATGTCGCGGAACTTGTTAATCGGCACCAGAATGCAGAAATAAACGGCGGCCGCGATAATCAGGAAATTCAGAATCGCGCCCAGCACAGCGCCGAACGAGACGGTCGCGCCGTTGAACGTGATCGCCAGCAGGCCGTCCATATTCGGCTTGCCGAAAATCATGGCGATGAACGGGTTGATCACGCTGTTCACGATCGAATTGACCACGGTGGTGACGGCACCGCCCATGACGACACCGACGGCCATGTCGATCATGTTGCCGCGTGCGATGAATTTCTTGAATCCTTCGAACATTTTTGCTCCTGTTCTGCATTCGCGATTCCGTGAATCGCGTCAATGGACAAGTCTCTCTTTGGACGTGTCTCTCTTGCATGCCCGAATCCATCCTATATCCGCACGCTCCAGCCAAATCTTGAGCAATATCTTGTGCGTCTCACAGTCAAGCACATAGAATGAAACCGCCGTATTGATAACCCAACTATCCCGAAGGGGAAAAATATGCTCACTGATGAGTACGTCAAGCGCGTGTACGCGCAGGTCGAGAAGCGCGATGGCGACCAGCCGGAGTTCCTGCAGGCCGTTCGCGAGGTCTTCGAAAGCCTCGAGCCGGTTGTTGAGAAGCACCCGGAATATGAGAAGGCGGGCGTGCTCGAGCGCCTCGTCGAGCCGGAGCGCGTGGTGAAGTTCCGCGTCGCCTGGACGGACGATGAGGGCAAGGTGCAGGTCAACCGCGGTTACCGCATCCAGTTCAACTCCGCGATCGGCCCGTACAAGGGCGGTCTGCGTTTCCACCCGAGCGTGAACGAGGGCGTCATCAAGTTCCTTGGCTTCGAGCAGATTCTCAAGAACTCCCTGACCAGCCTGCCGATGGGCGGCGGCAAGGGCGGCTCCGACTTCGATCCGAAGGGCAAGTCCGATGCCGAAGTCATGCGTTTCTGCCAGGCGTTCATGACCGAGCTGTGCCGTCACATCGGCCAGTTCACCGACGTTCCGGCCGGCGACATCAACGTCGGCGCCCGTGAGATCGGCTACCTGTTCGGCCAGTACAAGCGCATCCGCGACGAATACTCCGGCGTGCTCACCGGCAAGGGCCTCGAATTCGGCGGCTCCCTGGCTCGCACCGAGGCTACCGGCTACGGCCTGTGCTACTACACCCAGGAAGCCCTGCGCGTCCTGAAGAACGATTCCTTCGAAGGCAAGACCGTCGTCATCTCCGGCTCCGGCAACGTGGCCATCTTCGCCACCGAGAAGGCCCAGGCCCTCGGCGCGAAGGTCGTCACCGCCTCCGATTCCAACGGCTACGTCTACGATCCGGACGGCATAAAGCTCGACATCGTCAAGGACATCAAGCTCGGCCACCGCGGCCGCATCAAGGAGTACGCGGAGCGTGTTCCGGGTGCCGAATACCACGAGGGCTGCAAGGGCGTGTGGACCGTGCCGTGCGACATCGCGCTGCCGTGCGCCACCCAGAACGAAATCGATGAGGAGTCCGCCAAGGCCCTCGTCGCCAACGGCTGCAAGGTCGTGTGCGAAGGCGCCAACATGCCGTCCACCCCGGAGGCAATCGCCGTCTATCAGGACAACGGCCTGCTGTACGGCCCGGCTAAGGCCGCCAACGCGGGTGGCGTGGCTGTGTCCGGCCTTGAGATGAGCCAGAACTCCTACCGCCTTTCCTGGACGTTCGAAGAGGTGGACAACAAGCTCAAGTCCATCATGGAGAACATCGTCGCCAATTCCCTGGCCGCCGCCAAGGAGTACGGCCATGAGGGCGATCTGATGCTCGGCGCCAACGCCGCCGGCTTCGTCAAGGTCGCCAACGCCATGGTCGCCCAGGGCGTGCTCTGATCGTCTTTCACAATCCGTTTCAACGGTCCGTGCGATTCGTTCGCACGGACCGTTTTCATATGCGTTACGGCATAACGCGCAACGCAGTATGACGATTGCATAAAAGCGACCGCATAATCGCGATTACATAAGAAAAGACGGCGCCTCCCGAAGTAGGGAAGCGCCGTCTTCTTATGTTGCACGAACGGCTTACGTTGCGCAAGCGCCGTACGAACGCCGTATGACGAATCGATCAGTCGTCGCCGAGCGTCACGTGGATGCCGCCGACCAGCGTGCTCACCACGTTGTACAGCAGCGTGAGAATCACCACCAGCACGGTGAACAGCACCACTTCGATGATGGAGAAGATGGTGACCGCGCTCAGCACGGTGCTCAGCGAAAGCACGTTGGCAAGGTCGAATCCGCCGGCGTCAAGACCGGTGGAGGACACGATCTGCGTCACCTGATCGAACACGCCGACCACGTTCAGCAGCAGCCACAGCAGCGTCACCGCGACGATCTGGATGATGCCTCCCGCGATGGAAAGCATGAACGCCACCTTGGCCGCGGACCATGCGTCGATGCGGGTCAGGGACAGGCTCATGCGGCGGGCGCGAGGCGCGCCACGACGCGCTTTTTCACGAACCTTCACACCGCCGGACGCGGCGGCCATGTTCTCATGCGCCTGAGACTGTTCCGTACCGCTCAACGGCTGGCTGGATGCGGAACGGGCCACGCGTGGGGCCTGCGCCCCTGCCTGCGCCTGATGGCTTTCATTGTTCTCGCTCATCGTTGCTCCTTGCAGAATCTTGCCTACTTCTAGCCGAGGCTACCAGTTTTCGCAGACGATTCCCCGCCTGTGTCTCAGGCCTCTACATTCTCGCCATCGCCGGCATCGGAAGTGGCTTCCGTACCGGTTTCAGCGGAGTTTTCAGTAGTGGTTTCGGCTTGCGATTGCGCGGCTGCGTCGTTCTGGACTGCTCCGTTTTCCGCGGCGGCCTGCTCGGCGTCATCCTCGTCGGTCTCCTCGTTACGTGCTATGGAGATGATTTCGTCGTTCTTGTCAGGCTTGGCGAGCGTCACACCCTGGGTGGTACGTCCGGTGCGCTTGACTTCGGCGACGTTGGAGCGGATGACCTTGCCGGACTTCATGATGGCCATGATCTGGTCGGATTCCTCCACGATCACGGCACCCACCAGGGAGCCACGGCCTTCGGCGAGCTGCACGGCCTTGACGCCGTAGCCGTTACGGCCCTGCAGACGGTATTCGCTGATGGCGGTGCGCTTGGCGAAGCCCTCGTTGGTGACCACGAGCAGATCCCTGTCGGAATCGCCCTGCACCACATCCATGGCCAAAAGCTCGTCGCCGTCGCGGAACTTCATGCCCTGCACACCGGCGGTCTGGCGGCCCATCGGGCGCAGCTGCTCGTCGTTGGCTTCGAACTTCAGGCTCATGCCCTGCTTGGAGACGAGGATGATGTCGTCGTCGGCGTTGCACAGCGCGGCACCGATCAGCTCGTCGGCGTTCTCGCCGTTCTCGTCGGTCATGAGTCGTACCGCGATCAGACCACCCTGACGCGGGGAGTCGTATTCGGCGAGCGCGGTCTTCTTGACCTTGCCGGAACGGGTGGCGAGCACCAAGTACTTGGCCACGTCGTAGTTCGGAATCGACAGCACGGTCTGGATCGTCTCGTCCGGGCCGAACTGCAGCAGGTTCGCCACGTGCTGTCCCTTGGAATCGCGGGAGCCTTCCGGCAGCTCGTATGCCTTCAGACGGTACACGCGGCCCTTGTTGGTGAAGAACAGCAGCCAGTTGTGCGTGCTGGTCAGGAAGAAGTGGTCCACCACGTCGTCCTCGCGCAGCTTGGCGCCCTTGATGCCCTTGCCGCCGCGGTGCTGCGCACGGTATTCGTCGGCCTTGGTGCGCTTGATGAAACCGGAGTGGGTCACGGTGACGACCACGTTTTCTTCGGCGATCAGGTCTTCGACGTTCATCTCGCCGGAGTACGGCAGAATCTTGGTACGGCGTTCGTCGCCATACTTGGCGACGATTTCGTCCAGCTCGTCGCCGACGATCTTGCGCTGGCGTTCCGGCTTGGCGAGGATGTCGTTGTAGTCGGCGATCTTGCGCATGAGCTCGTTGTGCTCGTCGAGGATCTTCTGACGTTCCAGGGCGGCCAGTCGGCGCAGCTGCATGGCGAGGATGGCGTCGGCCTGCACCTCGTCCACGTCAAGCAGGTCCATAAGGCCCGTGCGGGCGGTCTCCGCGGACTCGGAGGCACGGATGAGGGCGATGACCTCATCGATCATGTCAAGGGCCTTCAGATAGCCCTGCAGGATGTGGTCGCGTTCCTCGGCCTCGCGCTTGAGGTAGGCGGTACGGCGTGCGATGACTTCGAGCTGGTGGTTTACCCAATGACGGATGAACGCATCCAGGGACAGCGTGCGCGGCACACCGTCGACCAGTGCCAGCATGTTCGCGCCGAAGGTCTGCTGCAGCTGGGAATGCTTGTACAGGTTGTTGAGCACGACCTTCGGCACGGCGTCGCGCTTGAGCACGAGCACGAGGCGCTGGCCAGTACGGCCGGAGGTTTCGTCGCGCATGTCGGCGATGCCTTGGATCTTGCCGTCGCGCACCGCTTCGCGGATGGACACGACCAGACGATCCGGGTTGACCTGGTACGGCAGTTCGGTGATCACGAGGCACATGCGGCCCTTGATCTCCTCAGTGTTCGCCACGGCTCGCATGGTGATGAGGCCACGGCCGGTACGGTACGCCTGTTCGATGCCCTTATGGCCGAGAATCGTGGCGCCGGTAGGGAAGTCCGGTCCCTTGATGATGCGGATCAGGTTGTCGAGCAGTTCCTCACGGCTCGCGTCCGGATGGTCGAGCGCCCAATGCACGCCTTCTGCCACCTCGCGCATGTTGTGCGGAGGAATGTTGGTCGCCATGCCGACGGCGATGCCGGACGAGCCGTTGCACAGCAGGTTCGGGAAGCGGGCCGGCAGCACGGTCGGCTCCTGCGTCTTGCCATCGTAGTTCGGCAGGAAATCGACGGTGTCCTTGTCGATGTCACGCACCATTTCCATGGCGAGCGGCGCCATACGGCATTCCGTGTAACGCATTGCGGCTGCCGGGTCATCGCCGGGGGAGCCGAAGTTGCCCTGGCCGTCGACGAGCGTGTATCGCATCGACCACGACTGCGCCATACGCACCAACGTGTCGTAGATGGCGGAATCGCCGTGCGGATGGTACTTGCCCATGACTTCGCCGACGACGCGTGCGCACTTGGAGTAGCCGCGGTCGGGGCGGTAGCCGCCGTCGTACATCGCGTAGATCACGCGGCGGTGCACCGGCTTCATGCCGTCTCGCACGTCCGGAAGGGCACGATCGACGATGACGGACATGGCGTACGCCAGATAGGATTCGCGCATTTCCTGCTGCAGATCCTTCTTCTGGACGCGTTCGCCGACCATCAGGCCGTAATCGGTGTTGTCGGCCTCCTGCGGGCTCAACGGTTCCATGGAGCCGTCAGGCACGAACTGGCCGTCTTCGTTGCTGTTGTTTTCGTCTGCCAATTTCTAATCCTTGCTTTGAAGTCCTGCGAAACCCTACGCGTTTACGCGTCGATCCAGCTGACGTTGCGTGCGTTGCGCTGGATGAACAGACGACGTGGTTCGACTTCGTCGCCCATGAGCATGGAGAAGGTCTCGTCGGCCGCGGCCGCGTCTTCGATCTGCACCTGCTTCAGAATGCGATGGTCAGGATCCATGGTGGTCTCCCACAGTTCCTGGTAGCTCATCTCGCCCAGACCCTTGTAGCGCTGGATGCCTTCGCCCTTCGGCAGCTGGCGGCCCGCGGCCTTGCCTTCGGCGAGCACGCGGTCGCGTTCGGCGTCGGTGTACACGAAGTCGTGCGGGCCCTTGGTCCACTTGAGGCGGTACAGCGGCGGCATGGCCACGTACACGTAGCCGGCGGTGATCATCGGACGCATGTAGCGGAAGAACAGCGTCAGGTTCAGGGTTGCGATATGCGCGCCGTCCACATCTGCATCGGCCATGATGATGACCTTGTGGTAGCGCACCTTGTTGAGGTCGAAGTCCTCGCCGTAGCCGCCGCCGACGGCGGTGATCAGCGATTCGATGGTGTCCGACTTCATCATGCGGTCCAGGCTTGCGCGCTCGGTGTTGAGGATCTTGCCTCGCAGAGGCAGGATGGCCTGCGTGATCGGGTTGCGTCCCTGGATGGCGGAGCCGCCTGCGGAATCACCCTCCACGATGAACAGCTCGCATTCTTCGGGGTTGTTGGACTGGCAGTCCTTGAGCTTGTCCGGCATGCCGGCCGATTCGAAGATCGACTTGCGGCGGGTGTTCTCACGTGCCTTCTTGGCGGCCAGACGCGCACGGGAGGCCTCGATGGCCTTCTGGATGATGTTCTTGGCCTCGTTCGGGTGGGCGTCGAACCAGTCGCCGAGCTTGTCGGTCATGACGCGCTGCACGAAGGTCTTCGCTTCGGAGTTGCCGAGCTTGGTCTTGGTCTGGCCTTCGAACTGCGGGTTGGTGAGCTTGACGGACACGACGGCGGTCAGGCCTTCGCGCACGTCGTCGCCGGACAGGTTCTCGTCCTTGTCCTTGAGGATGTTCTTCTCGCGGGCGTAACGGTTGACCAGCGAGGTCAGCGCGGCGCGGAAGCCTTCCTCATGGGTGCCGCCTTCGGTGGTGGAGATGGTGTTGGCGAAGGTGTGCACGGCTTCGGAATACGCGGTGGTCCACTGCATGGCGATTTCCGCGGAGATGCCGATCTTCAGGTCCTCGGCCTCGAAGTCGATGACGTCCGGTTCGACCGGGGTGGCCTTGCGGGACTTCACCAGGTAGTCGACGTAGTCCTTGATGCCGTCGTTGTACTGGTAGGTGACGGTCTGGAACTTGTCTTCGGTTTCGGAATCCTCGCCGGACACTTCATCGCCAGCCTGGTCGGGCTCGCGCAGGTCGGTCAGGGAGATCTTCAGGCCCTTGTTCAGGAAGGCCATCTGCTGGAAGCGGTTGCGCAGGATCTCGAAATCGTAGGTGGTGGTTTCGA
>ERZ772901.2006-NODE-2006-length-13974-cov-6.122135_pt1 | contig 13974 bp, 9 predicted proteins | sample MGYA00512123_ERZ772901 | MGnify/ENA primary metagenome ERZ772901 (study PRJEB29015, sample SAMEA2737711) | human gut metagenome | biome: human gut; feature: human-associated habitat; material: faeces | place: China | collected 2012 ...
TCAATGATAAAGCAGGAATATTGGATATTCCAAAGTTAAAGGAAAAATACAAGGCTGGCGAATGTATGTCCTACTTCCGTATGCAGAAAGATTACAGCGGTACAGAAAAATGCGGTAGCGATTTACCAAAGAATACAGGAGAAACCTTATATCTCGGTTCAACAAGTAGCGAATTATATATGTGTGCTTATCAGAAAAATTATGAGCAGTATGTCAAGAATGGCACAGAAATTGAAGATACGGAGATTAAGAACCGTTTTGAAATACGCATGAAGAACGAACGAGCCTATTATGCGGTTGTAGATTTACTGACCTATCGGGACGCTGAACGCACCGCTTTTTCTATCATCAATCATTATGTCCGCTTTGTTGACAGAGAGGACGACAAGCCAAAAAGTCAATGGATAACAAATGATGATTGGGCATGGTTTGTAGGGGAAAACAGAGAGCCGATACGCTTAACCACAAAGCCAGAGCCTTACACTTTACAAAAAGCGTTGCATTGGCTACAAAGACAAGTCGCACCAACCATAAAAATGGTACAGGCATTAGACAGAGAAAATCGTACAACGATACTGAAAGATATGATTGAGCAGGCAGAACTAAAAGACAAGCATAAACATTTATTACAATTAGAGAAATCAACCATAGAAGAACGTATAGATACCGCTGTTCCACAAGAGAATGACGGTATTTTTTAATGTAATTGAAAAATTTCAGATTTAGTCAGCAAAGAGCTGTTTTCATTCCCTATGTGAAGTGAAAGAAGAAAAATAAATTTTTTATTAAATCTGCAACAAAATGGCTACTTGCGTACAGATATGGTGCGAGAAAAGGAAATCTAAACTTTTTTTGAAAATAGGTCATTAAATCGGGGCTTGCTGTCCCTATATGAAGTGAAAGAAGAAAAAAGTTTTGAAAAAATGACGGAAATTCGTGATTAGTGGACAGTCTTCTGTGAAAAGAGGAAAAACATCATCATTTTGTATTCAAACAGGCATTAGCAGTTGAGTGTTGATGTGAAAAGATGAAAATACTTTGTTCTCAACTTAACAATTTAAGGTTTCCGTTCCCTATATGGTGCAAAGAAAATATTTCATTCTATTGTTGGCAGTAACGGTATGGTTTGGGTAGTTAGGGTGTGAAAAGGAAAATATTCTTTTTTCATCATCAACTTAGCAAAATGACATTTTCTATCCCTATATGGTGCATGAAAAGAAGTTAAAATTTTTCCATTTAAACTTAGCAAATGGACGTTTGCTGTACAGATAGTAGTGAAAAAGGAGAAAATCAACCGTTGATTGCCAAAATGAACCGTTCCATTTGTACTAATAATGGAAAAAGTTTTGGATTTTGGTTACGTTTCTCCTCTTTTCCAACGCGATATATAGGAAAGACGATTTTTTTCTTTCAATCGTTCTTTGACAACTGAATAAAGCTATTCAATACGTTTGACAGACAGCTAGCCGTTGAAACAAATACGCCACGACCTTTCCCCTGCAAGAGCGAGCGAAAACCTATTTGTGTTCTTGTAAAAGATTTGTCCTCTTTTATCGCCATGACCTGTACTGTCAGATAATGATACTCCCGTACAGCCACAGCTTGAGCATTAAGAGCGTCGCACGCAATGGGTACGGCTACATAAGAACTATGCAGAGGTGGAACTCCTGTGGGCTATGACAAAAGCCGTTGAATTGCTTAGAAAGATTTTACAGAAAGGGGGTATGTGTTATTGATAATGCTGTAAAAACAATTCAAAAGAAAAATGGCAAGTGTGGCATTGGCAACAGAGGAAAGACAAAGATTGTAGTAAAAGAGCATTTTTCCGAAAAGGGCAAAACAATGGAAGAACTTCTAACTGATGTCATGCTGGAAAAAGCAAAGCAGACAATCGCATAAAATCGGTGCAGTTGTAAGAAATAGATTGAATGACAAAAAGTACCCGTGTTATACTTTACTTGCAAGCAGGTATTGTAAACACGGGTTAGTTATAAAGGAGGATAACTGACAATGAAACAACAGATTTACAATACTGCACTTTATCTTAGGTTAAGCCGAGATGATGAATTACAGGGCGAAAGTTCCAGCATTACCACACAAAGAAGTATGTTGCGTCTATATGCAAAAGAACATCATTTGAATGTGATTGATGAATATATTGATGACGGCTGGTCGGGAACAAATTTTGACAGACCGAGTTTTCAAAGAATGATTGAGGATATAGAGGCAGGAAAAATCAACTGTGTTGTAACGAAAGACCTTTCCCGTCTTGGCAGAAATTATATTATGACAGGACAATATACAGAATTGTATTTCCCTAGTCATAATGTCCGCTACATAGCGATTGATGACGGTGTAGACAGCGAAAAAGGCGAAAGTGAGATTGCACCATTTAAGAACATCATCAATGAATGGGTGGCAAGAGATACAAGCCGTAAAGTCAAATCAGCATTTAAGACAAAGTTTGCGGAGGGGGCTCATTACGGTGCTTATGCTCCGTTAGGATATAAGAAACACCCTGACATCAAAGGAAAACTGTTGATTGATGATGAAACAAAATGGATTATTGAAAAAATCTTTTCCCTAGCCTATCAAGGTTACGGAAGTGCAAAAATCACAAAGCAGTTAAGAGCAGAAAAAGTTCCGACAGCGTCATGGCTAAATTTTACAAGATACGGTACTTTTGCACATATCTTTGAGGGAAAACCCGAAAGTAAGCGTTATGAGTGGACGATTGCTCATGTCAAGGCGATATTGAAAAGTGAGGTTTATATCGGAAACAGTGTTCACAATATGCAGTCTACGGTATCGTTCAAGAGCAAAAAGAAAGTGCGTAAGCCCGAAAGTGAATGGTTTCGAGTAGAAAACACTCACGAGCCGATTATTGACAAGGAAGTGTTCTATCGTGTGCAGGAGCAGATAAAATCAAGACGCAGACAGACAAAGGAAAAGGCAACGCCGATTTTTGCAGGGCTTGTCAAGTGTGCGGATTGTGGTTGGTCTATGAGATTTGGAACGAATAAGACAAATAAAACGCCTTACAGTTATTATGCTTGCAGTTACTACGGGCAGTTTGGCAAAGGTAATTGTTCTATGCACTACATTCGTTATGATGTGCTGTATCAAGCCGTATTGGAACGCTTGCAGTATTGGGCTAAGGCAGTACAGCAGGACGAAGAAAAGGTATTGAACAAGATACAGAAAGTCGGCAATGCAGAGCGAATACGGGAAAAGAAGAAAAAGGCAAGTACATTGAAGAAAGCCGAGAACAGACAAAATGAGATTGACCGTTTATTTGCGAAAATGTATGAAGATAGAGCCTGTGAGAAGATAACGGAACGAAACTTCATCATGCTGTCGGGGAAATATCAAAAAGAACAGATAGAACTGGAACAGCAGATAACCAACCTAAGAGAAGAATTAAGTAAAATGGAACAGGATATGATAGGTGCTGAAAAGTGGATTGAGTTAATCAAGGAGTATTCCGTACCAAAGGAACTGACAGCACCGTTATTAAATGCAATGATAGAAAAAATCCTTATTCACGAAGCAACAACGAATGAGGATAACGAAAGAATACAGGAAATAGAGATATACTACCGATTTATTGGAAAAGTAGACTGATAAAGAGGGTTCATATCTTTAACTAAGGGAAACTGGGTTTTCCCATCCATTTTTGCTAAAGGCGCCCGGAGACAGAATAAGCAAATTCTGTTATAATGAATCAAAGAATTGCAAAAGACAGGAGAGAACGCGGCGATGCTGCATCAAACCACATTTTTAACGATTTACATATTAACTATTACATTTATCTTCGGCTGTGCCCTCGGCAGTTTCACAGACTGTCTGGCGGGGCGGATGCTTGCGGGAACTTCGATCCTAAAGGGGAGATCGCACTGTGATGCCTGCGGGCATGTGCTGGGCGTGCCGGATCTGGTGCCGCTGTTTTCGTGGCTGTGTCTGCGGGGCAGATGCCGTTACTGTGGGGCAAAGATCCCGGCGGAATCGTTCTGGGCGGAACTTGTCTCGGGGATCGCGTGCTGCCTGATCGTGTACCGGTTCGATGTTTCGGTGCTGGCACTGCGGGGGATGCTTCTGTGGATTGTGTTTTTGTGCCTGACGCTCACGGATCTGCATGCGTGGATCATACCGGATCGCCTGCAGGTGGCAGGAGTCCTGATTTTTTTCGGAACGGCAGTCTGTCTGCCGGAAACGGGCGCACAGATATTGCGTGGTGTTCTGACGGGGGCTGGCTTGTCGGGCGGTATGCTGGCACTTTCACTTTTATTTGAGCGCCTGACGGGAAAGGAAAGCCTAGGAGGCGGGGATATCAAGCTCTTTTTTGTGACGGGGCTGTACCTTCGTTCTATCTGGGAGGTATTGTTTTTTCTGATTCTCAGCTGTGTGCTTGGAATCGGATGTTCGTTGGTTTGGAGAAAGGGGAAAATCCCATTTGGACCGGCGATTGCGGTAGCTTTCTTTCTGATGCTTCTGTTTGGTGAACAACTGACAGGATGGTATAGGGGGCTGTGGCTTTTGTAAGCTGTACACGATAAAACTCTTTTAAGGGGAGTGCAGAGATGAAGAATTGTTTAGGAATTGAAATTGGACATTACCGTATCAAGATTGCATATGCGGAAAAGGGTGAACTGAAAGAGTTCATCAGCGAGCGGGTTCAGGGAATGGATCTGACCGATATGCACGTCTGTGCGGATTTGATAAAGGATTTATTGAAAGAATATGCGATCCGGTGCCGGAATGTGGTATTTGTCATCCGTCAGGAGGACGTGTATGTGCGGCGGTTTGAGATGCCGCTGATGACGGAAGAACAGCTCCGGCTGAATCTGCCGTATGAGTTTCATGACTATATCGGCAATGAGATGGACAAGTATGTTTTTGATTACGCGATGATTCAGACGAAAGAGAGGACGATGGATCTTCTTGGTGCGGCGTGCACGAAGACGCTGTCGCAGCAGTTTGAAAAGCTGGCAAAGATGGCGTGCCTGAAGCTCGTCGGCCTGGTCCCGGCGGTGCTTGGCCTGGAGCGGATTCTGGAGTATGCACAAGAGCGAAAGGATTACGCTGTTCTGGATCTGGGAACCCAGGCGCTGCGGATTCATTTCTTCCGTGAGGGGGTTTATGATATTACCCGTACCATGGAGCCGGGCTGTGAGGAGATCGAGCAGATCCGTTTGGGAGATAAGAACAAGATGCAGGAACTGGGAATTGAGGTGGAGGAAGAAAACCGCGAGGAGACCGACAAAGAAAAGATGGCGGCTGTGCTGGAGGAGCAGTACCGGACCCGCGCCGTCCAGGTCATGCGAGTTTTGAACTTTTATAGTTTCAACAATGTGAATAATACGATCGACAGCCTCTATTATTGCGGCGGAGGCGCACGATACGGGGAATTGATTGATGCGCTGAAAGAAACGCTGGATCTGCCGGTGCGGAGTGTGGCGGAGCTTCTGCCGGAGGTCTCTCTGGATGAGGAAGACGAGTGGATCGACAGCCCACAGGCATACGGTGTATTACTTGCATAAGGAGGAAGAGCGGTGGCTGATTTAAAATCAATCGCGAATATGCAGATTGGCGGTCCGAAGTATCCGAAAAAACGGCGCATCAATCTGTATCAGAAGCAGACTAAAAAAGGAAAAATAGCGGCGGAGCTGGGCGCGTTTGCCGTTTTTATGGTTTTTGTCTACGGATTTTCGAGATTTGGCGTAATGCTTCCCCTGCAGGAGGCAGACCGGGCAGAGGCGGTTTATGCGGCGACGGAGAAGGAGCTTCGTACATTGGAGAAATCCAACGAGGTGTACGGTGAGGTCCTGGCAGAGTACGCGCATTATGGAAATGGGTATCTGAATGAGGAAGAGAGTAAGCTTCCGGACCGCCGGATGATGCTGGATTCCCTGAAATCACAGATTTTCCCGCTGACGGCAGTTTCGAGTGTTTCGATCACCTCGGATCAGATGGCATTGGAAGGAACCATTCCCAATGGTACACTCTTTCCGCAGCTGGTTCGTGATGCACAGGCGGATCCGAATGCGCGCTATGTGACCGCTTCGCTGGAGGAAACAGTGAAGAAAGATGGCGAAGAGAGAGTTCTGGCATCCTTGAAGCAGGTGGGAGTGTCAATGGCTGTATTTTTTAACGAACCAGAAGAGGGCAAAGAAGAATGAATTCGTTAGGGAAATATGTATTAACAAAAACACAGAAAATAGTGCTGCTGGTTGTAGTCTTTGCCCTGATCGCGGGCGGCTACTATGCCGGATTTTACCTGCCGGTGCAGAGGCGGATTGAGGCGGCGGATACGGCGGAGCTGGATGCCCAGATTCAGCTGGAGCAGATGAAAGCGATGCAGATCCGGCAGATGGAGGAAGAGATCGAGGAAAACAAGGCATCGAATGCGCCGATGGTTCCGGCCTACAATCATTTCAAGACGGAGACGGAGGAACTGAACCGTATTTTTGCGAATGCGTATGATTTTACTTTCCAGTATTCAGAGCCGCAGGTGGACGGAATGGAGATCCGCCGCGCGATGAATATTTCTTTTACGGCAGATTCGTTTGATCACGCTGTTTCAATGCTTCATGAGGTGGTCGAAGGACCGTACCGCTGTCTGATCGAGGATCTGAGCATTCAGGATGATAAAGATCTGGAAAATGGAGAGTTAGAGGATATCCGCATCCACCCGGTGGCGGTGGCATTCCAGCTGACCTATTTTGAGACCCGCTACGATGCGGAATCGGAGGAAGGTCTGGAGCTGGGACCGGAGGAGACGCAGGCACCGTCGGGACTGGCAAATGCGGATGTGTCGAACCTGCAGCGTTCTGACCTTGAGACAGCGGCAGAGGCGGCGCTGGGAGAATAAAGCATGAAAAAAGCAGAGAACAGTGAAAAACGCCCAGAAATCTGGAGGCAGGTTTTCAGGCGTATAAAAAATCAGGATGGCGCCAGCTTGATGGCGGCGCTCCTGTTTTTTGTGTTTTGCGGGGTGGGCGCGTCGATCATTCTGGCGTCCGCTTCCGCGTCGGCTGGAAAGATCCGCCACCTCCCGAGGGAGGACCAGAAGCGGTATGCGGTGGACTCGGCGGCGGCATTTCTGCGGGATGAGCTGCAGAAGACGGAGAATATAGTCAAGATCAAGGAAGTGATCGTGCATGACAGCCGGAATGACGAGGAAGACGATGAGGATGATTTTTACTGCTACTACGTCGGCAGCCGGAAAAACACGGATAATGAGGCGACGTGGCAAAAGTTTTATGGAACGGATTCGGGTTTGTCAAGCCCAGAGAGTGCGAATAGCGCGGTTCTCGATTCACTGATCGTGGATATTTATAGAAATAATGAGTATCGGAAGCTGGCAGACGGGGAGAATGCATCGGAGGATGAAATGGCGTACAAAGATTTTACCCTGTCAGTGAAGAAAGCCGGAACGAGCGGGAACACGATTGGCCCGTTAAAGACCAGTGTACGCCTGTGGATGACGGATGATTATAAAATCAAGGCGGTTATCTCAGATACAGTAACGGCGGATGACAGGAAGGAAGAGCGGTGCGAGAAACGGCTGGAGCTGGAAGCAGCACATAGCTCCGAGAGTGAGACGGTCACAGTAGCGGGCGATGACGGAGATTCGGATGACGACGATTCCTACACGATCACGACGACGACCATCATCACGACGATCCGCTGGCAGAACGGAACAATAGAGAAGGAGCTGCTACAGGATGATAAGTAGAATGGAATGGGCAGCTGGAAGAAAGCTGCGTGCCAATGCGGGAGAGACGCTGACAGAGGTACTGATATCGGTTCTTGTGATTGCACTGGGAATGACGATGTTTCTGAGTGCATTTCTGGCGTCCGGCAGGATGCTGCAGCAGGGCGAAGAGCAGATGGCGGGCTATTATGACAGCCGCAATCAGCTGGAGAACAACCGGACAGCGGAACAGGCGTCGGGCAGATATGTTCTGGAGCTGGAAGCATCTGGAACCGGCGGCATGAAGAAAAGCCTGGCGTCAAATGCCTACCAGACAGGCACACAGACGAATTACCGGACGGGACAGTATCCGATCGTGCTGTATATGAGCCAGGCTGATTCGGATGCAGAAGAGGAAGAGGTAAACTTACAAGATCTGCTTTACAGATACCGATAGAGGAGACAGAGATGGGACAGGAGAGAAGTGAATGCCGCAGATGCAGAAATAGGCATTGCAGGCAGCAGAAACAGACGGCATCCAAGGGTCACTGCAAGCTCTTTTCAGTATGTCAGAAAAAACTTCGGTCAAAGAACGGTATGACGCTGACGGAGCTGCTGGCGGCGATTGTGATTCTCGGCACGATCGGCACGGTGCTTGGAGGCGGCGTGATGATGGTAAAAAATGTTTACCAGAGGATGCAGGATCGGGCAGATGCAGAGCAGGCGCTGTCGCTCACGGCACAACTGATGACCGATGAATTTGCCAATGCGCTGGAAGTGAAAAATTCTGCTGGGACTTCCGAAACAGGAGAAATGGTAACACCTCTTTTGCGGAGTGGGAACAGCCACCTGTGGCTGCACTTTAGTGCGACAGACTGGTCTGGCACGGGCATTGAAAAATGGTATGGGGATTATACTTACGATGATGCGTATAAAAAGATACCTCTGCTGACGCAGGCGGCGATCTCGGATGAATATTATACGGCATTTGACGGCTATACCTATTCGGAGGAGACGGCGTGCTTTACGGTTCAAAATCTGGCGATCTACCGGAAAAAAGATACGATGGGAACTTCCCGGAAAGCGGTGGTAAAGCCGATTAACCTGATCGTGCGTGCGGTCAACCTGGATCAGAAATAAAATTAAAAGAGGAACGAGGACAGATGGAGCAGAAGAGACAGAACAAACAGAAGAGAAGGGCGGCGTTTACGCTGGCGGAATTTTTGACGGTGATTGCGATTGTCGGTATTCTTGCCAGTCTTTCTTTTGTTGCGGTGATTCGTTACCAGAGAAAGCTCCGCCGTCTGGAGATGGATCAGACAGCGAAGGAGATCTTTCTGGCGGCGCAGAATCATCTGACACTGGAAGTCTCCAATGGGACGATTCCGCGTCTGCTCCATATGGAGGCACAGGGGGAATTTTCGGACGATCAAAAGCAGGCTAAACTGGGAATTTCGGTAGAAAATACAGTGCTGGCGGAGGAGAAAGAGGGAAATATCTACGCGGTTCTCTATGTGCCGGAAAAACAGGCAGGGCAGCCTGAATCGGAACAAGAAGAGTCTGGCGGTGAGATGGCGCTGGCATCTGCGAATGTGACCGAGGAGATCCGGCAGCGCCTCCTTCCGTTTGGATCGATGGATGAGACTGTCCGTGCAGACGGGAGCTATCTTATTTTTTATGATCCGGAGGCAGGACTGGTCCGCGAGGTGTGGTATTCGGATCATTATCAGTTTGTGCAGACAGATATCGGAAGCGAGGCACTTCTGGCGGCGGCGTCTGATGCCGGAAAACGGGAGCGGTTTACGGGTGCTAACTTCAATTATAAGGATCAGAAGCTGCCGATCGGATATTACGCATCAGGAAATCTGGAAGTTCCGGAACTGCCGGTGGAGAAATTCGAGGCACCGACAGTGAAATTGGTGAATGATGATATTTTATATGCGGAAATCGGGGATCCGAATAAAAATGAACATTCGCTGAGCCTGTTTGTAAAGGGAGAAAAGAGCGGTACAACCGGCTACATCGAGATCAATGCCCCGGGAAGCAGTCGTTCGGCGCGTGTGGCGAAGGTGTCCGGAACTTCGGGCGATTCGGATGGAACGTATCAGGTCATTCTGGATGATATAACGGCGCCAGCCGGCACGGGCGGAAGTACAGGATTCAAATTTATGGATTTCAACCAGCCGGCACAGACGGATATGATATTTCAGCAGGATGAAAGAGGTTTTGCCTCCTTTATTCCGGGCGAAAATATCTTTGTGTACGCGCAGGTTTTCAACAATGAAGCGCTTTCGCAGGTTAAGACGAGCAATACAGATTCAGGCAGCAGCCTCTTTGCATCGATCGGTACGGACCGAAGCGTGGGGATCGGCAGCTTCCGCCATCTGGAAAATCTGGATGAGAGGGTTTCAGGCTGGGATCCGGATCAGCTGTACACGGGAGCGGTGACTACGCCCAAAACGGTTACGGCGATGCAGAATAGCGATTTGACCTGGAAAGCGGGAGAAAACACTGCGGACGAGAGCGGTTACTGCGGACATGTGGCGAAGCTGCATACGGCATTTGGATCGAATTTTTTGAATCAGAATGCGGAAACCATCTCGATTGCCTACCGGGTGACGGATGAAACGAATGCAGATCGGACGAACCCGACGGCACAGACATATACCACGGAGTCGGGAAGCTATCTTCCGCTTAGCCTGCCGTATCCACTGGACTATCAGGGAAATACATACCGGATTGATGGTCTGCAGGTAGGAAAAACGGCGGCAAGTTCAATCACAGCAGTAGATGGGACGGGCGGACTGTTTGGAACGGTAACGCAGGATATGAGGGTTAAAAACCTGCTGATCCGCCAGCCGGTGGTCCGGACGAAGGAGAATGCAGGCGCTTTGATCGGCGCGGTGACGCCGGGAACGGATTCCCGGGGAACTATAAAGCTGCCAATGGTGGAAATTAAAAAGGTGCAGGTGGAATATCCACAGGTGCAGGCAGAGCAGACTGGCGCTTCCGCCGGTGCGTTGATCGGCACATCTGAGGGCGGCAGTCTGACCGTCCAGGATGCGCTGGCGGAGAATCATTTCCGTGATAAGCTGGGAAGCAGCACAGAAAAAGCAGCCGATCTGAAGCTGGAGGAAGAAAGCAAATACCGGATCCGCGCTTTAAAGGGAACGGCGGGCAGCCTGATCGGCACGGCAAAGGGGGAAATTTCTCTGACCGACAGCGCAGCGGCACTCTATGTGGAAGGCATGTACGCCGGCGGTCTGGTCGGAACTGCTGAGAAAGCAGCAGCTGTAGCCGCCGCAAGCGGTTCCACGGTGCAGATTCAGAGCTGTTATGTCGGCGGTCATACAGCAAACAAGAAGTTTGATACCTCCCAAAAACCAGGGAATGGGGCAAACGCCAATACAGCCTTTGAGAATCTTACCGGACGTTATAACGTAGCGGCATATACCGGCGGATTCGCAGGAGGTCTCGCCGCACAGCTTCCGGCAGACAGTCAGATAGCGAATACATATGTGTCGGCGTCGGTGTATTCGCCGACGGCTGAGGAAAAATCGGATGAAACGGAAGGTGGAACTGGTACAGCGGCGGACGGAAACGGCAATGAAACTGAATCGGACGACGAGAAAGAGGCGTCGGCACTGAAGGCATCCGCATTTGTTGCGTTTTATGATTATGCAAGTAGAACGAATGGAATACTTCCATCGGAGACGAGTGGTACGGGGACGAACAAAAAATCAGTTTATCCGGGGTGCTATGTGTGCAGTAAGGTGAATGAGAAGTATGTGCTTGCATATGACAAGGCTCTTGCAAGTCTGTTTGGTGTAAAGGATCCGAATGCAGATAGCAGTGAGGAAGAAAATAAAGATACGGAGGAAAAGCGGAATACATATCCGTATGATCCGGAATTAAAGAAGGCAGAAATACCGATTTATCCGATGCCGACGATCCAGAAAGTAGCGGAAAAACTTGCTGCGCAGGACGCTTCAAAGGGATTTTCGTGGTTTCTGAATAACCATGTCGGGGACTGGGACAAGGGCGAGAACGAAGAGGCGCTGCATACTGGAAACAGGCTGTATATCAATTATGTCTCTCCGTCTCCGCTTGAAGAAAATCAGAGAATACATCTGATATTTTCGATTACCGGCGAATTGAGCGGTAAAACGATGTGGTATGTTCTCCAAGTCAATACTGGTGATTTGCAGGAAAATACTCTGAGAACGGGATCGAAATTTTGCTTTGTAGATACGAAAGAGAAAGCTGCCAGCTGTGCAGAAAATGAGGCAAATGGCAGTTGGACGAGCTTTGCTGCAGAAAACAGGGTAAATCGTTTTGAAATAGGCATAACGGAAGAGAAAAAGTTGAAATTGCGTTTCTATCTGGATGATTTATCACGTGAGGGTGGAAATTTCTGTAGTCTGGGTACCTGGGGAGGTTATCAGCCGGGCGGTTACATAAATGGAGAAAATGTTATCGTAAAATTGAGCGAGGATGGCTATCCGCCGACAGAAAATACAAAGCTCTCATACAAGTTCAACAGCTGCTTTGCCGATGTAATTGAACGAAATGGTGATGGAACGGATACCTATACGGTTAAGGTCGCCAATGGACGTCATCTGCAGAATCTGAATTTCTGCGGAGAAGGCTATGGTGGTTTAAAGATCACACGGGTCATTCAGACCGATAATATTCTCTGGCAGGAGGATGATTCGATTACCTCACAGACGGAAGCGTATTGTAAAGAGGTGAAAGATGCATACGGAAAGATGACGATCTACAGTCCGGGAAATTCCAAGTATGAAGGTGGAAGTTTCTGGCCGATTAACAACCCGGATATTATCTCTTATGATGCGGAGGTGGATGAGAAAGAAAAAGCAAAACTGGGTGAATGTTATACGATTGCAGGCTTAAAGATAACTCCTGTTGCCTGGAATGGTGCGGCTTTATTTCAGAAGACGGATCATCTGACGATATCAAACTTGAATCTGAAGGATCCGGACATTTCCTGTCAGGGGCAGAATACAGCAGGGCTGGTGGCGCAGGCAGGCACTTCGGCGGACAGCTATCTAACGATTAAAAATATCCATATATATGGAGAAGAATCCCGGATTTCTGGAACGCTGGCAACAGGCGCGGTGGTTGGAAGCACGAACAGTGGCAGTCTGACACTCGACCATGTAGTTGTAGATGCACCGACGCTGCAAATAAGTGGAGGAAAAACCGGAGGCTTGATCGGGGAAGCAAAAGTAAGTGATTTAGTGATGAATCACGTATATGTTTCAGGAAAAAATGCACGGATACAGGGAACCGATGCTAGCGGAGGTCTGGTCGGCTTTGCCGAGAGCTCTGGTCAGATGAAGTTGGAAAACAGCTTCTTCTCTGGGTATGTGGATACAACTGGAACCGCCGGAGGTTTGTATGGATACCTGAAAAACAACCAGAATGGCGGAACTGCCGGGAAAGAATTCAGCATTGAAAACAGTTATGTCGGCGGACGGAACCGCTCTTACGGTTATACGGAAAGTGGTGCGGAAGTGCTGTCAGATAGAAAGAATGTGTCAGGCGGCAGGTGTGCCGGAGACCTCGTGGGGTGGATGGATGGTCCGATTTCGGTAATACAGAGTTTCAGTGCAGCGGATGCGTGTGGAACGAATACATATAATGCCATCGCAGGCGGTTTATTTGGAAAATATGATTCTGCAAAACTGGTTCTTTCGAACTGCTACACAACAGGAAGTGTGAAAGCGGCTGGAACCTCAATGTTCCTTGGACACTATATTGGTCAGTTGAACAATACCTGGTGGTGGGGGCCAGGAGCCCAGCTGGAAGCTGGCATTCTTTCGGTCCCGGAAGAATGCTGGTATCTGCCAAAGCTAAGCGACGCAATCATTGGCGCACCTTATGTGGACAGCAGCTCTGTAAAGGACAGCTATTCCAGTATTACCAGGACAGGTGCCGCTGACCTGTCGTCCAAAACAGGCACCAATGGCGTTGATCAGACGATCGCAATAAATGATTCTCTGCAAGGAAAAGCATATCCATATCCAATTTGGACGATCTATGAACCAACAGTTTGGCAGACTGGCACACGCCTGTATGTGGGCGACTGGGATTAGGAAATTAAGAAAAATTAGAAAACGATTGAAAACTGGAAACAGGCGCTATTTTACATACCGGGCGGAACCATCAAATTTTTGCCCGGCAGGCAGGATAGCGCTTGTTTTTATCTCAGTCGAGAAGACTCCCACCTCTTCAGGTGGTGAGTAATAGCAAAT
>ERZ772901.2010-NODE-2010-length-13951-cov-3.103555_pt1 | contig 13951 bp, 10 predicted proteins | sample MGYA00512123_ERZ772901 | MGnify/ENA primary metagenome ERZ772901 (study PRJEB29015, sample SAMEA2737711) | human gut metagenome | biome: human gut; feature: human-associated habitat; material: faeces | place: China | collected 2012 ...
AGGAAGCCGTCTCCACCCGGGTACAGCGCACTGCGCAGCGGGCACTGCCGCCGGTAGTACAGGTGAAGAGCGTCAGATCCCAGTCATCGTCTGACGTTTTCCCAACCATTTCTTCGATCTGGGTAGGCTGCAGGACTTCCACTTTAGAAACAGTGTAATCCCACTCCCGGCCATCCATATCCACGAACTGCACCTCCGTGCCCTCGGCCAGCCGCTTGACAGGACTGAAATGCCGGGCATAGTTGTGGCCGCAGATGACCAGATCGTCCGTGAAGACCGAGCCCGCGTACCGCCCCGGGGCAATTTTGAGGCCCGGATAGCTCCACTCGCTCATCACGGGCAGGGCCAGCCCGATGGACGGGATGGAGAGATACCCGATGTAATCCCAGCCATCAATGGCGGTAACGGTCATCTCCCGGGCGGTGTCGTCCACCTGGGTGGGCACCAGAAGCTGCAAATGGTTCTCCTGCTCGTCCAGCGTCGTTTCCAGCTGATCCAGCACCTGTGCCGCCGCTTTCTGGGCGCGGCCATTGTCCCACTGGTTGTAGCCCAGCAGGCCCAGCGCCCCGGCCAGCAGCAGCGCTCCCAGCAGGATGAGGATGGTTCCAAGTCGTCTTTTCTGCATGGCTCAGTGTTTTTTGCGGAGCAGGATGCCCGCTGCAATGAGGCAGGTGCCTGCCGCCGTCAGCACCGGGATGGGCCAGTTCAGCTGGCCGGTCTGGGGCAGGGTCGGGCGGCCATTCAGCACCCAGTCGTCCGGGTTGCCCGGATTGGGAGCCGCGTTCTTATCCGGGCGGCCGTTCAGCACCCAGTCATCGGGGTTGTCGGCACCCGGAGGGGTGTTCTTGCCCGGTTCCTCGGGGATATCCGGAGTCTCCGGTCTGTCCGGGTTTTCCGGCGTGGTCGGCTTTTCCGGCTCGGTGGGCTTCTCGGGTTCCGTGGGTTTGTCCGGTTCCTCCGGCTTGTCGGGTTCTTCCGGCACGTCCGGCGGGGTGGTGGGCGTCAGCGTGCCCACCTTGGGCAGGGCGTCCACATCGTAGAGGTACGTGTCCTCCTCCACCAGCGGCACCGACACCAGGAACGGGTTGATCTTCTCATACCCGGTGGAAGCGGTGCTCTGGACGACGAGATACAGGCCCAGCGGCAGCCGTGAGAAGACGGCCTTGCCATCGGTGTCCACGGTGAGCGTCTCCCCTTTGCTGTCGGCCGGGCGCTTGTCGTCCAGGGTCCGGGCCAGGTCGCTCTCCGAGAGATCGCCGAGGGAAACGCCGCAATTTTCAAAACCATTTGTATAATCGTAGCTTAAATTTCCATTTTGGCGGCTGATGGAGGCCACCTGATACAGGGTCAGCTTGCCGCCCGAGACCGCGCTCCCGCTCTCGGAATCCCGGAGGGTCACGGCGATGCTGCCTTTCCGGGTGAGCTCAATGCTGGCGGCCGTGGCGGCGGCAAAAGCCGGGGCCGCGCACGCTGCCGCCAGTGCCACAGCCAGCAACAGCGCCGCCAGCTGTTTACGAATTTGTTTCATGGGGGTCACCTCTCGTCGTTTTCTCATGTTTGCCTGCTTTCGGACGCTTCCGTGTGGTCACCAGCAGCCAGATCAGCAGCACTGCCAGCATGGGCAGGGCAATGACAGGCGCCGTGATGATGGGGTCGATCCGTGTCGCGTCCGCCGTGACACGGACATGTTTCTGGCTCTCCCGCGTGTTGACACGGTGGCCGCGCACCAGCAGGCGGTGGGTATTGATGCCGTAGGGCGTGCAGGTCATCAGGGTAACGTAGTCCTGCCCCTCTACGGGCTGTAATAGATCCGTCTCGGTGGGGAGGACAATGGAGATCCGGTCCACCTCATAGGTCAGCACCCGGTCCAGCACCGTGATGGTGAAGGTGTCGCCCACTTCCAGCTGGTCCAGATTGGTGAACAGCTTGGCGCTGGGCAGGCCGCGGTGGGCCGAAATGACCGCATGAGTGCCCGCCCCGCCCACCGGGAGGCTGCTGCCCTCCAGATGGCCTGCCGCCACCTGCAAAACACCATCGCTGGTGCCGTGGTAGACGGGCAGCTCCACGCCGATCCTGGGGATGGTGATATACCCCATAATGCCCGTGCCGGAGACGTCCAGCGTCTCGTCATAGCCGGAGACCTGCTCCGGCGTGAAGAACGCATTGGGCGTGGCCGCCAGCCGTTGGTTGTAGGCGTCCGCCGCCTCAAAATAGGCGGTATAGTCCGCATCCGACATCTCGTTGACCGTCTCGTCATAGCTGGCCAGTGCGCGGGACTGGTGGCGCTGGTTGACATAATCGCTGACGGTGGGATATAACATCACGGATAGACCCACGAGAAAGATCAGGATCAATATTATGGTACTGCGGTTCTTTTTCATGGGCTACTCCCTAATGTTATCAGGATAATTTTTGCTTTGGGGTTTGGTTTAGCGCTTGTTCTCCATCCGCTTCTTGGTCACCAGCAGGACCACCGCCACAGCCATCAGGCCGCCGCCAACGACGTAGAAGACCGTGGTGCCCATGCCGCCGGTGGAGGGCAGGGTGGTGCCGGCGTTGTTGACAATCGTAATCGCATTCTCTGTTTTCTTGCCTACAGTAAATGTAACGTCAGTCAGTTCACTCGTTGCACCATTGCCACTCTGACCATTGTTGGTGTTACCATTGACCTGAATTTTAACGGGGGCAATGGAGTTATAACCAGGCAACGGGGTAATTTCTTCAATGAAGTAAGTACCGTCATCCAGACCGGCCAGAGAGAACTTGCCATCTTCTCCAGAAGTCAGCACACAGTCATTATTTGCAGTTTCAACCCAGTCCTTGAGCTTTCCGTCTGCAACCTGTGCATACCACTTCCCGTCGCCAATCATTTTGTAGATGCGGAACGTAACGCCTTCCAGCCCTTTTTTCGTTTCGCCATCAACTTTTGTTGCTTCGATTTTATAGGTGAATACAATAACAGTATCTTCCGGAGTTCTACCAGCCTCACTCTCATTCCGTGGGTTGTTCGAGTAGGTCAGATAAACTTTATTGATATTGCCGTTATCAGTACCAGTAACGTTCTCCTTGTTGATTGCGGCATTGCTGTTCAGCACAGCGCTGTACTCCACCAGAATGTACTTATTAGCAGAAATATCATCAATTGTTTTCAGGTCATCGGTGTGAACCGTGATTTCTTGTCCGGAAACTGTAACGGTAAAGTTCGAGGTGATGTCCTTCTTGCCAGAGCCAGCCTTATTGCTGGAAGCATACACCTTGACACTATCTTCAGCAGGCACCGTCAGAGACTTTGCCAGCGTGTCATGGAACGTATATTTATAGGTAGAATACTGACTCATATTCGGAACCGAACCAATCAGCTTAAACGGAACGGCATCGCCAATGCTGTAGTCGGCAACATCGTTATACCTCTCGCCGTAATCACCGGTCGTACCGGTCGCTTTGCTGTTTTCCTGAACCTTTTTCTCAACCGTAGGATAATCCGTCTTGGGCTGGAAGCTCACTTTACCTGCAACTTCCACAATAAACTGCGTATATGCATCATGCTGATTATCATAACTATTATCTGTATCTTTAATCAGATAGTAACCAGCCGGAACATTCTGCGTAGATCCACTGTTTACGGTAATAAACTTCTCGCCTTTCAGGCTCACATATTTTTCAATGACAGCCAGCTTCTCGCTATCAGATTTTGTAGCGACGTCCGTAATCTCTTTCAACACAGTCTCGGGGACACTTTCGCCCACCGTAACAGTTGTGCCGTTGTTGATACCATTTTTGCCCCACTTGATATCAGACAAAACCTTGGTACCATTGTCCTCGCTCAGAGTACCGGTAAAAATCTGATACACTTCATAATTGTGTTCGTTGTTGGGTGCCGTAATTGAACATGTCACTCCATCCGCAAACGCCGGGACGGCCATGGCCAGCACCAACGCAAATGCTGCAAGCAGCGCCAACACGCGTTTTACTCTTTTCATATTTCTTTACTACCTTTCTTACGTCCCCTCTCTGAAGACGCCAGAGAGGGGATTTATTTTCCTACGTTCGGTTTGTTGCCGGGGTCAGAGCTGCAGGAGTCACTCTTCCCCCCTTTTCCGCTTGCGCCTGGAGTTATATCCGCACAGCACCGCGGCCAGCGCAATGGCCGCGCCGCCTGCCGTGTAAGGAACTGTGCCGCCGGGGGAGCCGGTGGAGGGGAGCTCGTAGGTGGGGGCCTCGGTGTTGGTGATGGTCACCGTACCGCCCGGGAGTGTGCCTGTGGTTTCGCTCGTACCATCCGGGTAAATATACGAAACCGTGTAGCCGCTTACGCTGGCTTCCTCCACGACATAATAGGCCGTGGGATCGAGGTTTGTAAAGGTGTATTTCCAACCGCTCGTTTTGGTCATCATAACAGTATCATTGCCGTCCACTTGAACCAGAGTCTTTCCTCCCGTACTCTCCACCTTAAAGAGTTTTAACTGGATGGAATCCGGCTCTTTGTCACTTGGCAATACACTGCCGTCCTGACCATTCCACTTTTTGACTACAGACAATTCCGTTGGCTTAAGCTGGTTTACAACAACAATGGTATCACCGCTTTGGTAAGCATCATTCGCAGAATGTTCTTTTCCAAAACCATCCATATAACTGATGATATAATTATTACCATCCTGCTCTTTTGCTTCAAACTCTGTGCTACTCTTAAGATCACTACATTTTGCCAGGTTTACCTGAGCTGTCCATCCGTTGTTGCTGTTCAAAGTCACCGTATCAAATGCTATGTTGTCACCTTTTTTGAAGACATCCACCTTGATTGCACTTTGCTTGTTTTTCTGGTCCTCAGACATAATCGTCCCGTCTGCATTCTTCCATACCTTACGGACTGTCAGCTCCAGCTTGCTGTTTTCCACCTGCAGGACCGTTGTTTTTCCATAAGTTGCAAATGTCACATCCTCCTGCTTCGGAAGTGTAACACTCCCGGCATTTTGTGTTGCAGCCTGATATGCATTTGATTCTGTTTGACCCGCTTTCAGCATTATGAAATAAGAGGTATTTTCTTTCAGCAGATAGCCATCAGGTGCTTTTATTTCCACCAGCTTATAAAGCGTATCGTATTCCACCGGAGCCGTGTTTGTGTTCTCCAATGCGTTCTTTGCAAAATGGATCTCGCCTGTCTGGTCTGTTACAAGGCTGTCCTTGCAGTTTGTCCACTCACCGCTGTCCAGTTTGGACAATGTAAACTCCGCACCCGCAACATCCTGAGATTCAAGGTTTTTCTGAACCTTATGCAGCAAAAGCTGTCCGTTGGAGTATGCTCCTGCGCTGATATCTTGTGCTTGGTACGGGATTTCATCGCTCTTCGTCTCTTTGCCAAACAGTTTTGCTTTATTGTTCAGTTTTACATTTTTCTTCTGCTGCGATGTAAGATTAGACGTGTCAATCTTATACTTATAGGAGAAAACATATGCCTGATCATCTGGGACCGTCAGTTCAATGGTATACTTACACTCACTCCCACTTTCATCGGTCTTGGTCGTGAGCCCTCGGATATCTTCGTCCGCCAGTGTCGCCCCATCTGCTTTGTAAAGGTGAACATCCTGCAGGACTGCTGTAGCCCCCTGCGACGTTGTAAAAGTATCTTTTAGCGTAATCTGGTCTGCCGTACGGATCAGATCTTTGCCATCCGGATTGATCTTCACCTGGTAAGACACTTTCTCCAGATATTGATTTTCATTATTTTTTAATTGCTCACCTACTTTTTCCAAATACGTTTTATTTCGTTCTACCGTAACGTCTACATCGTCTTGGTGACCTTTCCATACAACCGTATTTTTGTAGAGCTTCTCACGAATACTTGCATCTGCGTTCCACTTTTCCTGGTCAACCAGTTTAACACGGAACATGATTGCAACGGCTGAATAGTCCTTATTGTCTCTTTCAATAGAAGTGAGGTTGCTCAATGTAAACGTCAGTTTATTATTTGTATACTGTATCTGTACATGGCCTGGATTTGGTTTATTCAAATCCCAACTTTCATAATATGCTGCAATCTGTTGTCCATCACCCAAACCAGCTATTCTTTTATCAGAAAATGTAATCACATATTCTCCAGTGTATTCAATTCCCTCCTGGAGTTCATCTGTGATCACTGTTCCATCGAACGCAGACAGATCTTTCGGCGAAATCCAGAGTTTATACCAGAATGTAGTGTCTCCGCTTTCATTGTATCCGATTTTTTCACTGCCGAGACTATCCCGGAAATAACTCAAATTTGATTCCGCCGCTACCATCTTATCAAAGGATTCTTCTTTTTCAACTGGCTTTTCCTTTGTAATGGTGTAAGAAGCATTATCCTCTTTGTTCTCAACAACCAGATTGTTCTTAATCGTCCATGTTTCGCCGCCCGACATGACATCATAACAATCCACATGTGTGCGATAGTTATTTACATTGATCTGACGCAACTTGTTGCCAGAATAACCCTCCCCCTCTTTTACAATGATTTTAAAGCTTCTGATTTTGACATTCTGATTCTCAGGAGTATTCTCTACTTTGTTGTCGCCCGTCTGATCAACGGAATTATAATAAATGATTTCCGTTTCAATTCCGTTGTTTTTGGCCTGTTCTACAGTCAGTCCCTGAGTCCAAGTATCTCCTACTCTGAAAATACGAATGCCATTTTTCAAATCCTGATCCAGTTCTTCAAGAAGCGCATAATGTGTATCTTCTGCTCCACTGGGGGTCTGCCCGCTACTGTTTACAGGGTCAAAGAACCGATCACAAAGTGTAATACTACTTGCACTTTCCGGCGACTTTGCGGTTGCATTCCAGTAAGCGATTTTCTGGTTGTCTGCAGCACCATTTTGCAGGTCACTTTTCGCCTTACGCTTTACGGCTTCCCATCCCTGACGTACTACTTTACCGCTGCCAGTTGTACCGTCCTGCTTTTTATCACCTTTGTCGATCTCAGCATCGTTTTTCAATAATTCGTTATCCTGTGTGCCATCAGGAACTGTGGTGTAATACTCAATCAGATAATACATTTCCGTTGAACCTGCCGGGAATGTATATGTAAATCCGGTTTCCTGCTCTGACTCATTTTTGGTGATCGTTACTGTGCCTTTCGACGAAATCGGTTTGTTGATGCTGTCCCAGTTATCGCCAGAGCTACCGTATTTCACCTTGATTCCATCTGTGCCGCCTACGATCGTTGCCCCTGTATACTTCAGAGTATCCTTGACCGTATACCCATTTAAATCGCTTGGCCCTACATTGTTGATTTTGATTCTCCAGCGCATCTTACGGTTCACAGTATCATAGTTTCCGCTCTTTTCAATAAGAGAACCGCTATACCTTTTACTCCACGGTACCGAAACGGGATCCTTTTTCCCCTCATAAATCGCAGAGGCTGTATTACCGATTTCACCGACGGGCCATGTATCCGTATCATTCAATTTATAATGATAGGTCAACGTATAGCTTTCGCCTGCCTCCAGCGCGTCAAGCTCACTGATTTCAAAGCATGGTTTCCCTGTTGTACTATCCGTATCAAATTTCAGGTTTGTTCCCTTTTTCAGCTCAACAGAGGTGTCTCCTTTCTTCAAAGAAAAACTATTCTCATCATAATTTCCTGCAATTGTTGTGTTTGTTCCAATAATATCCGAAATTTTTACTTTATTTCCATCCGTTCCCAGTGTAGAGCTTACAGTCACCGTAAATTCCACATACTTATTCCCGTTTGCATCCAGTTTAATTTCACTACCGCTTTTTTTCGTCTGAATGTCTGTCGGATTTTGCAGCTTGATCGTGGTTCCTGTTCCTGGGAAACTTACTTCTCCGGAATTCTGATTTGCTTTTTTGCTGGCAACCGAATCCACCTTGAAGTATGCATTTAAAGGCTCATTTTCCATATTAGGTGCATTTTTAAAATCAAATACCAGCTTCACCAAGCCGTTTTCATCCACTGTGACCGCACCAATATCAATTTCCGAACCAGGGTTACCAGGATCTTGCGCCATAATTCGGCCGGATTTTGATTCCTCCATACCATACGGAAGCTGATAGGTCAGCGTCTTTCCATTTTGGAAAGTATTTGGATTCGTAATAAAATCCACTTGCGTCCGGATATTATCACCAAATGTAATCACATGATCTTCATCAATAGGGGTCCATGCTCCATCCTTGTGCTCTGAAACAGTAACAGAGGTAATATTCGTTACGGCGTCAAGTTTCTGTTCCGTTTCCGATGCAGTCGCAGTATCCGGGTCCTCCACCATATCATCCACATCATACCCATAGGCTGCATTGACAGAGACCACGCTGGTGACATCGTTCAGGGCAACGCTCACCTCGGCCACCTGGTCGATGGTGGTCTCGGTCTCGGGGTCATAGCCCGTGGCGACATCGCCGGAAATGACGGTGAGGGCCGTGGTCAGATCGGTCTCCTCGTCCACCGCCGCGTCGGACACCACGCCAATGGTCTCGCGGCCCTCGGCATTTTTGTACATGACGATATCACCCGGCAGGATACCGCCAAAATCCTGCGGGTCATCGGTATAATATTCAGAGTTCATGCGGGCAAGCTCGCCACGCAGGGCGCTGATGCTGGCGTACTGGGGGATGATATCCTGCGGCACGCCCGCGTGGTACAGGCAGTAGGCCACAAAGGTGCAGTCCCAGTCGGCATACACCATGGGCTTGTCCTTATAATACTGGTCGGCATACATGGTGTAGCCGTTGCCGTCCTCGTCCACGTCGGCCTTGCTCTCGGTATAGCCAAGCTGGCTCTTGGCTACCAGCACCATGTCCTCAGCCCAGTCCGCATCCGTGCGGGCAGGGGTCTTGGCGTCGTACTCCGCGTCGATCTCGGCGTTGGGGTTGACGAGGCAGGCGGCAGTATGCTCATGCTCTTCCTTGCCGCAGATCAGCACCTTGCCATAGCACTCGGCGGTGTGGTGGTGGACGGTATAGCCCGTGTCGATCTCGTCGTCCGTTTCGGGTTTGGTGGCTTCTTTTTCGGGTTCCGGGTCGGCTACTGTCTCCGGTTCCTCGGCAGAATCGCTCTCCTCCGCGCTGTTTTCGTCCGTGTCGTACAGAGCGGCGCCATCATCCGTTTCCTCCGGCTCGCCCTCTTCCTGGCCGCAGACCAGAACCTCTTCGAGGGTATAGCAGTCGTCGGTGTGCTCATGCTCGGTGCAGAGCAGTTCGCCGGTCTCCTGGTCGCGGCAATAATCCTGATGGACGTGGTCGCTCTCGATGCCGCAGGTCAGCACCTCTTCTTCCTCGTAGCAATCCGAGGTGTGGTGGTGCAGCACCACTTCCGGCTCCGGCTCTTCCTGCGTGGCGGGCTCACTTTCCGGCTCGCTCCCGGCTTCGTCCCAGTCCGCAGCGCTGGAGTCACCGTCCCCTGCGTCATCAGCCGAATCCATCGTTTCTTCAACGATTTCTCCCTCTTCATAGCCGCAGATAGGCTCGGTGCCCTCGATGTAGCAATCGTCGGTATGCTTGTGTTCTTCCTTCCCGCAGTAATAGCGCGTGTCATCGGCGGTAAGCGCGATGCCATCCTGATGCAGCCGCCAGCTGACGCTCATGGCGGTCAGCATCGCCAGCACCAGAACCATTGCCACCGAACGCCGGGCCAGATGACGCTGCCGCTGGACGTTCTGAATGGCTTCCTGGAAGCGATTCTTCATTTCCATAATGGATTCCTTTCCTCAGTGGATCAACGAAAAACCGGACAAGGGCCAGACGCGTAAAAAGACCTTGCCCACGATTTGACTTTTTTCGACACAGCCGATCACCGTACTCCGGCTGTCGATGGAGGTGACGCGGTGGTCGCCCATCACAAAATAGCGGCTCTCCGGCACCTGATAGGGGAACTCGATGTCGCACTCGCCCAGCGCCAGCTCATCCACATAGGGCTCGTCGAGCACCTCTCCATTGACGCTCACGACACCTTTGGTGTCGATGGAAATGACATCGCCCGGCCCGCCGATGATGCGCTTGAGCAGCAGCTTGTTCTGCCAGTAAAAGCCACACAAGTCGCCCGTCTTCCAATCGTCCGTTTTTACCAGCAGGATCACGTCCCGGTCCTGCAAGGTGGGGTTCATGCTGTCGCCCGACACCTGCAGCACAGGCAGCAGCAGCGTGGCCAGCAGCACCGCAATGGCCGCCACCACGATCAGGGTGCTCACCGTGCCGCGCAGCACCCGCCAGAAACGCCGCCGCTCGGTCAGGCGCTTCCGTTCCGCATCCACCCGCCGCAAAGCCTCGGTGTCCTGCGGCGTTTCATCCTGCCGGAGCGTGTCGATGACGTCGATCAGCTCCGTGCGGCTCATCCGCCGCAATTTCCGCTCTGACATACTTCCTCCGCAAAGTCTTCTGCAAGGCTTTGTCTTTCATTCCATTCCCAATTTATCTCAATCGCCGTCCTCTGCAAAGCACGGCGCAATCCACGAAAACATTTTCGTTCTTTTTCCACGAAAAAATCTTTATAAAGATAAGTGATTTCAATAACAGTATAGCACCAATATTTCCTGTTTTCAATCAATTTTCCTAAGATTCTTTACCACGACTCCTGCTTTTCATGATTTATTCCTTTTGCAAAACATCTTTTTGTATTTTTACAACAAAAGAGCACCCCAGGGCAGGAAACCCGGAGTGCTCTTTGATTACACGGTGTTGAATTGCGCGTTTTATTTACTTTTTGGTGCTTCCCATATCGGGGACGAAGCTATTGATTTTCTTGACGGTGTCCACGATGGTGACCACGTTGTTGATGATGGAGCTGCCGGCGGAGAAGACACGGGCAATGTAATTGAACAGGGTGCCGATATCCTTGAACATCTGCCAGCCGGTGGTTTCACCACCAACCAGATAGGTCATCTCCTCCGCATCAATGGCTGCGTAATTGGCGGGCATTTTGAGCTCATAGTTCGTCATAGTAATTTTCCTTTCTTCAGTAAACTCAATAGAAAAGCAAATTCATCAGGAACCCTGTGCGGCAACCACGGTAACCACGACAGCGACCACCGCTGTGACCACCAGCACCGTGCCGAGGTTGTCTTTCAGCTTCCAGCTCTTCTCTGTGTCAGCGGCTGCCGGTGCTGTCGTCGTTGTCTTGGCTGCAGTGGCCGTGGCTGTATTCTTTTTGGCCGTCGGCGTCCAGTGCGCGTAGATGGTGGTATCGTCCTTGAAGTTGTACCGCGTGGTGATCTTGGTGCCGCCCACCACATCGTCGTACCAGCCATCAAACTTATAGCCCTCCATGGTGGGGGTGGGCGTACTGGTCAGCCGGTAATTGGAGCCGTACTTGTAAGCATACAGCTGCATGACATCACATGTACCGCCCTGTGCTTCCAAGTAGACGTTGTAATAGCTTGCGTCCGCCGCAAACGCCATGGGCACCAGGTTGCAGCACAGTGCCAGCGTCAGTACGCAGAGCACGAGCTTTTTCCAAAGCTGCTTCATAGACCGCGTCCTCTCTTTCCAAGCGTATTTCCCCGGGCGCTTTCCGGTGTTCCGGGAGCGGCACGTTCCACCCAGCCGCCGGGCGGTTTTCCAGCGCTCTCCCTTGGAACAATTATGAATCGGAACTGGTGCCTTGTCAAGCCCGGATCGCAAAATCGAGGTGGGAATTTTTATGGCATTTTCCGTCATTTTCCGCGTTCCCGGACAAATGTCGCGTTTCCGCAGCCATTTCCCGCCGGTTTCCCGTTTTTGCGCCCCTCTCTGCCGTGCAGGAAACAGCATGGAGGAAAAGCTCACAGCCGGTTCTTTTTCATCAGAAATATTTTACCAGAAATGCCCGTGTCCGCGCAAGTGTCCAAATGGACACAAATCACAGATTTGCGCCTGTTTTATTGGGTTCTGCACAAAGTCGCCCCCAAAAGTTCGTGTAGAACGCACAAAAAACACGGCATAAAAATCCATCGCAGCCGGGCAGGCCCTCGGCGTACTTGTTGGTCAGGATGCTGCCCATGGCCGCCATGACGGCAGGCGAGACGATCCCAAAAAGCGCGGCCCCGCATTGGGCCGGACGGTTTTTTCTCTGATAACAAAATGCCAGCCTTTCTTCAACCGCAATTTCGACAAAAACGCTTGCTTTTTGAGCCCGCATTGCTTATTATATTCCTATAAAAATGCTGGGTGGTTTTTGTGCGGATCGTCTGCATGGGCACCGCCCGGAAGAACGGAGGAAGCCGCATGACCCTTGCGGAAGAGAAACAGGTTCAGCGCAAAGCGGGCATTGCGGCCCGCCGGGCACTGGCACCGGAAACCCGTGCCGCTGCCAATGCAACTCTCTGCGCCCGGCTGGCGGCGCTCCCCTGCTTCCGGCAGGCCCGGACCATCCTGCTTTACGCAGCCTTTGGCGGCGAGGCCGATCTGGCCACCCTGGCCGAGACGGCCCGGGGCCTGGGCAAAACGCTGGCCTATCCCGTCTGCGGGGAAAATTTCAGCCTGACCGCGGCTGTGCCCGGCGAGGATGGCTGGGAGGCAGGGACCTACGGCATCCGCACCCCCATCCTGAGCCGGGCAGAGATCCTGCCGCCGGAGGCACTGGATCTGATTTTAGTGCCCTGCACCGCCTTTGACGCCGCCTGCGGCCGGGTGGGGATGGGCAAAGGCTACTACGACCGCTACCTGCCCCGCTGCACCCGTGCGGTGAAGCTGGGCATTGCGTTTGAAGCACAGCGCGTCCCCCACGCCGCTCTGGACGAACACGACCAGCGGCTGGACGCGTTCATCACCGAGGGAGGGATCTATCGTGGAACTGACAAAATCGAGCTGTGAGGGCTTTTTGGAGAGCCTTGCCAGCAAAGCCCCGGCCCCGGGCGGCGGCGGTGCAGCGGCCCTTGTGGGCGCGGCCGGCGTGGCCCTGGGCAATATGGTGGGCAGCCTGACCGTGGGCAAAAAGAAGTACGCGGCGGTGGAGGCGGATCTCCGAACCCTGAATGCCCGGGCGAAAGTCCTGCGCAGGCGGCTGGAAGCGCTGGTGCAGGCCGACGCGGAGGCGTTTATGCCGCTGGCTGCCGCCTACGGCCTGCCCAAAGAGACGCCGGAACAGCAGGCCCATAAGGCCGCGGTGCTGGAGCAGGCGCTGGACGGGGCCTGTGCCGTGCCTCTGGAGACCATGGAAGCCTGCTGTGAGGGCATTGCGCTGGCGCAGGAGTACGCCGCCAAGGGCAGTGCGCTGGCCGTCTCCGACGCCGGGTGTGCGGCGCTGTTCTGCAAGGCTGCCTTACAGGCTTCGGGCCTGAATGTCTCCATCAATACCAAACTGATGGCAGACCGCGCCCACGCCGAGGCCCTGAACGCCAAGGCAGACGCACTGCTGGCACAGTACGTCCCGCTGGCCGATACGCTCTACGAAAAAATGGCAACACAATTGAGAGGGGAAGTTTAAATGGCAACGATCTTAAAAGGCGCGCCCGTGGTGGCGGCCATGAACGAGGCAAACGCCGCCCGCTGTGCGGCATTGGCCGCCAAAGGCATCACCCCTACCCTGGCCGTGGTCCGGGTGGGCGAGCGGGAGGACGACCTCTCCTATGAGCGGGGCGTCATGACCCGCTGCGGCAAGGTGGGCGTAGCCGTCCGGCAGTTTTTGCTGCCCGCCGATGCCACTCAGGACGCCCTGCTGGAAGTCATTGAAAAAATCAACGCGGACAAGTCCATTCACGGCTGTCTGCTCTTCCGCCCGCTGCCCAGGCAGTTCGATGACCGCACCATCCGCGCGGCACTGGCCCCGGAAAAGGACATTGACGGCATCACGGACGGCTCGCTGGCCGGCGTGTTTACCAACACGGCGCTGGGCTACCCGCCCTGCACCGCCCAGGCCTGCCTGGAAATTCTGAAGTATTACGATATCCCCCTCTCCGGCAAGCGGGCCGTGGTGGTGGGCCGAAGCCTTGTGGTGGGCAAGCCAGCCGCCATGATGCTGGACCGCGAAAACGCTACGGTCACGATC
>ERZ772901.2018-NODE-2018-length-13899-cov-7.863768_pt1 | contig 13899 bp, 10 predicted proteins | sample MGYA00512123_ERZ772901 | MGnify/ENA primary metagenome ERZ772901 (study PRJEB29015, sample SAMEA2737711) | human gut metagenome | biome: human gut; feature: human-associated habitat; material: faeces | place: China | collected 2012 ...
TGGAGCCGACGGCAAAGATGAAGTTGTAGACCGGCAGGCAGAGGTTGAGCAGGGTCACGCCGTCGGTGCCCGCCGCCTGCGAGATAAAATAGGTATCGGCCAGAATATAGCAGGACGTGCCCAGCAGACCGAAAATATTCTGCGATACATATTTAAAGAACTGCTTTGTCAGATTCATCTTGGTTTTCCCTTTTTCCCGGAAATTGTCATACACAAAGCGGTATTGTAGCACACCCCGCGCGTCAAGTCAATTCCAAAACTGCCCTGCAGCGCAGAAAGAGGAAGCATCAAGCAAAGGAGAAGTGCACTATGGATTACAAACACGCAGCACAACAGGTCCTGGACTGCATCGGCGGAAAGGACAACATCGTGTCGGCCGCACACTGCGCCACCCGCCTGCGTCTGGTCATCGCAGACAACGCAAAGGTCAACAAGCAGGAGCTGGAAAACGCCGAGGGCGCCAAGGGCGTTTTTGAGGCACAGGGCCAGCTGCAGATCATCTTTGGCACCGGCACGGTGAACAAGGTATACGACGAGTTCATCCAGCTGGCCGGCATCGAGGGCGGCAGCAAGGAGGACGTGAAACAGGCGGCTGCCGCCAAAGCACCCTGGTATCAGCGGGCCATCAAGACCCTGGGCGACATCTTTGTGCCCATCATCCCCGCCATCGTGGCTTCCGGCTTCCTGATGGGCATCATGGAAGCGCTGAACTTCATGGTGAACAACGGTTTCCTGAACATCGACACCACCGGCTCGGTGTATGTGTTCGCCAAGCTGTTCTCTAATACGGCCTACACCTTCCTGCCCATCCTCATCGCCTACTCCGCCGCCAAGGTATTCGGCGGCAACCCCTATCTGGGCGCGGTCATCGGCATGATCATGATCCACCCCGACCTGCAGAACGCCTGGACCGTTTCCAACGGCATCAACGTGATGCAGCCGGTGTTCGGCGGCCTGTACTCGGTGCCGCTGGTGGGCTATCAGGGCCACGTCATCCCGGTCATCATCGCCGTGTGGCTCATGTGCCAGATCGAAAAGCGGCTGCACAAGGTGGTGCCCGCCATGTTTGACCTGTTCGTCACCCCGCTGGTGTCCGTGTTCGTCACCGGTTACCTGACCCTGGCCGCCATCGGTCCCGTGTTCACCAAGTTGGAAAACGGCATCATCACCGGCGTGCAGACCCTCATCACCCTGCCCTACGGCATCGGCTCCTTCATCATGGGCGGCCTGTACGCGGTCACCGTCGTGGCCGGCATCCACCACATGTACACCCTGATCGACCTGGGCCAGCTGGCCCGTTACGGCTATACCTACTGGCTTCCGCTGGCCAGCGCCGCCAACGTGGCACAGGGCGGTGCTGCTCTGGCCGTGGCCCTCAAGAGCAAGGACACCAAGGTCAAGTCCATGGCCCTGCCCTCTGCCCTGTCCGCCTGCATGGGCATCACCGAGCCTGCCATCTTCGGCGTGAACCTGCGTTACTTCAAGCCCTTCCTCGGCGGCCTGCTGGGCGGTGCCTGCGGCGCATGGTACGCCAGCATCGTGGGGCTGGGTGCCACCGGCACCGGCGTCACCGGCATCTTCGGCATCCTGCTGCACCTGCACATGCCCCTGCAGTACATCATCATGATGGCCATCTCCTTCGGCGTGTCCTTCGCCGTGACCTGGGTCATCTGGAGCCCTGAGGAGGTCAAGGCATGAACGCACTCCAGCGCGATCTGAAAAAGCTGGTGCCTCTGGTGGAGTCGCTGGGCAAGGAAACCGTTGCCGCCGACCCCCACCGCCAGCGGTTCCACCTGCAGCCCCCGGTGGGCTGGCTGAACGACCCCAACGGCCTGTGCGTCTACGGCGGGCAGTACCACGCATTCTTCCAGTACGGCCCCTTCGACGTGAACGGCGGGGTCAAGCACTGGGGCCACGCCGTGAGCACCGACCTGCTCCACTGGGAGCAATTGCCAGTGATGCTCTATCCGGACGAGCCTTTTGACTGCCACGGTGCCTACTCCGGCTCGGCCCTGGTGGAGGATGGCACCATGTACCTCTACTACACCGGCAACGTCAAGCACCCCGGCAATTTCGATTACATCAAAGAGGGCCGCGGGCACAATGTCTGCCTGGCCGTCAGCAAGGACGGCGTGACCCTCGACAGCAAGCAGTGCCTGCTGACTAACCGCGACTACCCCGCCGGGCTCACCTGCCATGTGCGGGACCCCAAGGTGTTCGCCTACGAAGGCCGGTACTACATGGTGCTGGGTGCCCGCACGCTGGAGGACAAGGGCGAAGTGCTGGTGCTGGAAAGCACCGACAAGCTCCGCTGGACCCACATCAACACCCTGACCACCCCGGAGCCCTTCGGCTACATGTGGGAGTGCCCGGACCTGTTCTGTCTGGACGGGCAGTGGTATCTGGCGGTGTCCCCTCAGGGCATCGACTGCCAGAACGTCTACGGCTGCGGCCGGTTTGCCATCCACGGTGACTGGCGCGGGGACTGCACCCTGAGCGAATTCCACGAGCTGGACGCAGGCTTTGATGATTACGCCCCCCAGAGCTTTGTGGACGGCAACGGCCGCCGCATCCAGATCGGCTGGATGGGCATGCCGGACGCCGACTACGGCAATGCGCCCACCGTGGCCTACGGCTGGCAGCACTGCTTCACCGTGCCCCGCGTGCTGACGGCCGGGCCGGACGGCACCCTGCTGCAGAACCCGGTGCCGGAGCTGGACGCGCAGCGCAGCGCCGCCGCCCTGCACGCCGCCAGCGGCGAGGAAGTGTTCCTTGCCCCGCGCTTTGACCTGACCGCCGCACCCGCCGGAGACTTCTGCCTGACGGTTGCGCAGGGGGTGCAGCTGGTGTATACTGAACAGGACTGCACCTGCATCCTGCGTTTCACCGACCCCGCTCTGGCCGACGGCCGCACCGTGCGCCGCGCCCGGCTGGCAGCCCCCTGCCGCAGCCTGCGGGTGGTGGGCGACAATTCCTCGCTGGAAATTTTCCTGAACGGGGGAGCCACGGTGTTCAGCACCCGGTACTACCCTGCCCCCGGCGACGTGAGCGTAAAGCTGACCGGGGCAGCCTGTGAACTCTGCAATTTGTGATCTGGAGGTTTTCTATGCCCGGCAATACTCTGTTTTCCATCGGCGAAGCGCTGATCGACATGATCCCGTCCCGCGTGGGATGCACCTTTGACGAGGTGCCGTCCTTCAGCCCGCGCACCGGCGGCGCACCGGCCAATGTCTGCGCTGCCTTTGCCCGTCTGGGCGGTGCCAGCAGCTTTCTCACCCAGCTGGGCGATGACCCCTTCGGCCACAAGATCGCACGGGAGCTGGAAGCCTGCGGCATCGACCTGAGCCATCTGGTGTTCACCGACAAGGCCAACACCGCCCTTGCCTTCGTGAGCCTGGAGGAGGACGGCAACCGCACCTTCAGCTTTTACCGCAAGCCCTCGGCCGACCTGCTGTATGCCCCGGAGCAGATCGACCTGGCCTGGTTCCGCGACGCTTTTGCCCTGCACTTCTGCAGCGTCTCGCTGGTGGACAGCCCCATGCGCCACGCCCATCTGGCCGCCATCGGAGCCGCCCGGGAGGCCGGTGCGATCGTGAGCTTTGACCCGAACCTCCGCTTCCCCCTCTGGCCCGACCGGGAGATGCTGCGCCAGACCGTGCTGCAGTTCCTGCCACTGTCCAACATCCTGAAGGTCTCGGACGAGGAATTGGAGTTCCTCACCGGCACCGCCGACATCGAAGCCGCCCTGCCCCAGCTGTTTGCCGGGGATGTGCAGCTGGTGCTGTACACCTGCGGCAGCAAAGGGGCCTACGCCTACACCCGCGCCGCCCATGCCTTTGCCCCCTGCCAGAAGGTCAGGGCCGTGGACACCACCGGTGCGGGCGACGGCTTCATCGGCTCCTTCCTGTGGCAGCTGAGCCGGGACGGCGTGACGGTGGACAAGCTGGAAAAGCTGTCCTGCAAAAAGCTGGAGGAGTACCTGGACTTTTCCAACCGGTTCTGCGGCCTGAGCGTACAGAAGCACGGTGCCATCGACAGCTACCCCACCCTGCCCGAGATGGGCCTCTGATCCTTTCGCATCCTGCGCCCGTTCCGGCCTTTGCCGTCGGAACGGGCGTTTTCGCTTTCCGCATTGTAATATCGCATTCTAATATAACAGGTGTAACTTATTTCTGCACTCCTGTTTTTTTCCTGCCGGGTTGTGGTGGGCCGGAAGATGTGTTACCATAGAACCAACAGACAGGAGGTTCTTTATGCCGTTTGAATTCGCATTTCTGGACTGGCTGCAGCAGTTCCACAACCCGGTGCTGGATGCGCTGGCCGTCTTTCTCAACTACGCCGGTGAGCACGGTGAGATCTGGATCGCGTTCACGCTGCTTTTGCTGCTCTTCCGCCGCACCCGCAAGGCCGGGTGCGCCATGGCCACGGCGCTGGTACTGTATCTGGTGGCCGGGGACTGCATCCTCAAGCCGCTGTTCGCCCGGCCCCGCCCCTGCGACGTGGACACTGCGATCACCATTCTGGTCAAGCGTCCCCACGGGCACTCCTTCCCCTCCGGGCACACGGCCTCGGCTTTTGCGGCAGCCTTTGCGCTCTGGCTGCAAAACCGGAAGTTGGGCGTCCCCGCGCTGGTGCTGGCGGCTTTCATCGCCTTTACCCGGCTGTACCTGTATGTGCACTTCCCCACCGATGTGCTGGGCGGCCTTGTGCTGGGCCTTGCACTGGGTTTCTTCGCCTCGTGGCTCGTTGACAGCCTGACAAACAACTCTAAGAAAAAACAAAGCGTATAATGTAAAACACCCTCCGCTGGAGCAGAACGGCTCCAATGGAAGGTGTTTTTATTTGCTTTGTCGGCCACACTTTACGGTACCGGCCCACCACAGCACTTCCCTGTGAGGGCCGAAAAAAGAAGAACCGCCGCGTCGTTCTCTTGTGTGATGCAGCGGCTCTTCTTTTGCAGATGGGATCTTGCTTTTCTTCCTGTTGCAGGGGCTTATTTCTTAGCTTCGGCGCGCTTGCCCAGTGCGTAGGTTGCAACGAATCCCAGGACCACAGCCACAATCATCACGATGACCGAGACGATAAGGTTGTAACTGGAACCGGTGGGGTCAATGTAGGCAGGCAGGCTGATGAAGCCCGGCGTGGAGATAACGTACTGGGTCATGCCCAGGATACCGGCCAACAGACCACCGATGCCTCCACCGATCATAGCGCCAATCAGCGGGTAGGTCTTGGGGAACAGCACACCGTAGACGCCCGGCTCGGTGATGCCGCACAGAGCGGTGATACCGGCGGAAACGCTGACGGACTTTTCTTCCACATTCTTGGACAGCAGGGATGCGGCCAAGCAGGCACCACCAACGGCCACGTTTGCGGGAGCCATGCCAGTGCAGATCAGCGGGTCAGAGTTGACAGCTGCCATCAGGGCAAAGACCACAGGGTAGGTGGCGTTGTTCATGCCAAAGAAAACCATCAGCGGGGTGGTGATGCCGATGACCATGACGGCCAGCGCGGGAACTGCCTGGTACAGAGCGTAAACACCGTTTGCCAGCCAGGTGCCCACGGTGTTGCCGATGGGGCCGAGAACGATCAGGGTGACAGGCACCGTGATCAGCATGGTCAGCAGCGGGACGACGATGGTCTTGAGAAAGACCGGGATATGCTTTTGCAGGAACTTGTAGACCACGCTCATGAACAGTACGCCCAGAATGACCGGGAACACGGTGCTGTTATAGCTGATAGCCTGCACCGGGATGCCGAAGAAGTCCAGACCTTCGGCACCGTTGATGCTGGAGTACAGCAGGATCGCGCCCAGAAATGCGCCCAGGAAACCATTGGATTTCAGGCGGGCAGCGGCTGCAAAGCCGATGAAGATGGGCAGGAAGTAGAAGGTCGCCTGGTTGATGGCGTAGAAGATGGTGTAGGTGCCAGACTCCGCCGAGACGCCGAACACGTTGGTCAGCAGGGACAGCACCGCACCAGTCAGGCCGCCTGCCACCAGCACCGGGATCACCGGGCTGAACGTGCCGCCGATGAAGGAGAGGATCGCGTTGCCGATGTTGCCGTGATCCTGTGCCAGATCCTTGGCTGCGGCCTCATCGTCCTGCACGCTGCCGCCGGCCTGGATGCCGTCGATCTTGACGACCTCTTCATACAGGTCAGGGACATCCTGGCCGATGACCACCTGATATTCGCCGTTCTGGATGATGACGTTCAGCACGCCGGGCACCTGCTTGACGGCATCGGTGTCAAACTTGGATCTATCCCGCAGTACAAGGCGCAGACGGGTCATGCAATGGGTCGCGCTGACAATGTTGTCCGCTCCGCCGGCCTGCTTGATGATGCCGGCCGCCATGGCCTTATAATCCTTCTTTGCCATTATTTCAGCATCTCCTTTCCCCAGTCCTGACCGTTGGAACGGATCAGCTTGGAGTACCAGTAGAAGGAATCCTTCCGGATACGTTTCATGGACAGCTCTTCCACGCTCTTGGCCGCGTTCTGCTCCTCATCGGTGGTGTCGATGTACACCAGACCGTAACGCTTTGCCATGCCATTGCCGGTGGACAGCAGATCGGTGAAGGACCAGGGGTTGTATGCGATGACCTCGCAGCCGTCCTCGATGGCCATGCCCAGCTGATAAATGTGCTCCCGCAAGTAGTCGATGCGGCCCTGATCGTGCACCTGGCCGTCGGCGTCCTTCGTCTCATGGGCGCCGTAACCGTTCTCGGTGATCATCATGGGCAGGTGATAGTGATCCCACAGGTAACGCATCTCATAGCGCAGGCAGGAGGGGTCGATTTCCCAATCCCAGTCGGTGTACTCGACATAGGGATTGCGGGTCAGAGCGTAGCGGCCCGGCTCCACGGGGAACACCATCTGGCCCTTGACGCCGTTCTTATTCAGCAGATAATCCTGCTGTTTTGCGTCATGCGGCGCATCCTTTGCAACGTTGCTGCGGTAGCAGTTGACGGCGATGAAATCGATTTTGGCGCTCTTCATCAGTTCTGCATCGCCGGGCTGCATTCCGATGTCGATGTCGTTCTCTTTCCAGTAGTGCTTGATAAAGCTGCTGTACTCGCCGTAAACATAGGTATCGATCCAGAACTTCTCGGTGAACTCCTCGGCGTTCATAGCAGCGATCTGATCCTCGGGGCGGCAGGTCTCCGGGTAGATGGGCACGCAGCCGGGCACAGGGCCGATCTTGCCGCCCGCCACCATCTCATGGCAGGCGTTGACAGCCTTGGCATGGCACAGGTTCATGATATGGTTGATCTTCCACTGATCCTTGAACCAGTCGTCACAGCCCTTGCTGACGCCCAGCCAGTTGCCATAGCAGATCTGCATATTCTGCTCGTTCAGCGACAGCCAGTATTTGACCCGGTCGCCGAAGTTCTCAAAGCAGACGCGGCAGTAGTGCTCGAATCTTTCCACGGTGTCGCGGCTTTTCCAGCCGCCCAGCTTATCCACCCAGACCGGCAGGTCGTAGTGATACAGGGTAACGATGGGGGTGATGTTGTGGGCCACCAGCTCATTGATCAGATCATTGTAGAACGCGATGCCTTCGGGGTTCACCTTGCCGTCTGCATGAGGGATGATGCGGGACCAGCTGAGCGAGAAACGATAGCTGGAGAAACCGCACTCTGCCATCAGGGCCACATCTTCCTTGTAGTGATGATAGTGATCCGCCGCATAGGTGTTATCCGCAAACGGCTTCTTGGTCTTGGAGTTCAGGTCGATGATGGCCGGCGTGCGTCCGCCATCGGCGACTCCGCCTTCCACCTGCCAGGCAGCGCTGGAAGCGCCCCACATGAAGTTGTCCGGGAATTTGGGGTTGTGTCCGTAATACATAGTGTGATCCTTTCCATCTTTGTCAGTCTGTTCTGCCGTCGCAGAAGCCCCCGCGGGTCCAATTCTTTGCAGGACTATCGTAACACATCTCCGACAAAAAATGGGGTTCGCGATGCGAACCCCGTTTGGATGGTTGAACAATTTATTCTTTTGTTTTTGAGCAGTTCCACGGTTTCACCCGTCATTCTGCACATCTTTGCACCCGCATTTTTTGAGAATCCGACAAAGGCAGTTCAGAAATTGGACCCTGCAGCAGGTCAGTCTCCCGGTATTTGTTCACATAGTGGCTGTACAGGATATCAAAGAAATAGGTCATACCATACTGGGAGTACACCGTGCGGGCACCGCTGTTGTCCTTTTCGCTCAGGTAGATCACCTGATCGTAGCTTTTCCACATTTTTATGGCGTGGTTGACCGTCACCAGCACCTTATAAGCTGCAGCCTTCTGCACCATTGGCTCCATCAGGGTGGCAAAGTTGCCGGTGGCTGAAACTGTAATGAGCAGGTCCTCCGGTGTCAGCACTTTCAGATAATCCAGCGTATAGTGGGCATCGGACACGATCTGCACCAGCTTGCCCATGACCACCATGGACTGCTGGAAGCTGCGAGCCGCCATGCCGGAAAAATCCGAGGTGAAGAGCACCACATGTCGGCTGGCATGAATGCTTTCGGCCAGCTTATCCAGTACAGCGGGAGTGGCAATGCGGTTGATTTCCTCCATCATCTCCCCGATGCTGCCGGAAAGGTATTCCTTGTAGTCCGGACGCACGCTGTAGCCGATGAAGTAGTTGCACTGGCGCTTCCATTCATCGGCCTCAGCCTTCAGGTCGGAAAAGTTGTCAAAGCCGATGGACTGGCAGAACCGCCGGATGCCGCTGCGGGACACATAGCAGGCATCCGCCACGTCGTAGATGTTCAGATCCCGCAGCTGGTCGAAATGATACAAAAAATACTGCGCCAGCACATAGTACGGGTCTTTCTGTTCACTTTCGTTCATCACTGCCAGCAATGCCGTCATCAGGCTGAAAGCCGTATTTTTCATGATTTTCTCCTTCTCTGTTTTTGCAGGAATCACACCCCAAAGAATTCCTTGGCGATGTCGGCGCTGCGCTTGGCGTCCTTGGCGTACCAGTCCGCGCCGATCTTTTCGGCGTATTCCGGGGTGAGCACGGCACCGCCCACCATGATCTTGCAGTCCAGTTTGGCTGCATGCAGGGCGGCGATGGTCTCCTCCATGCTCTTGAGGGTGGTGGTCATCAGGGCCGAAAGGCCCACCAGATGCACATCCTTTTCCCGCACGGTGTCCACCACGGTCTCCACCGGCACATCGCGGCCCAGGTCGATGACCTCAAAGCCGTAGTTTTCCAGAATGACCTTGACGATGTTCTTGCCGATGTCGTGCACGTCGCCCTTGACGGTGGCCAGCACGATGCGGCCCTTGCTGGCGCTGCCCTCGCCCTTCTGGGCAATGACGTTCTTGATCTCCTCAAAAGCGCTCTGGGCAGCACTTGCGGCCTGCAGCAGCTGCGGCAGGAACAGCGTGCCCTTCTCGTACTTGGCACCCACGATGTCCAGCGCCGGGATCAGCGCTTCGTCCACCACTTCCAGCGGCTGCTTTTCGGCCAGCAGTGCCTTGGTCTGGGCGGCGGCATCACCCTTCAGGCCCTTTTCCACCGCCTTCATCAGTGGAGCGTAAGGGCCGGTAAGCTCTGCGCTCTCACCGGATGCCGAAGCCGCAGGCACCGTCTGCGCGGCCTGCTTGATGGCCACCGAGGCGGGCACGCGGTCGGCATAGCGCTCAATGTATTTGGTGCTCTGCGGGTCGCGGTTGGTCAGCACGTTGTAAGCGTACACTGCCGCCATCATTTCCTCGCTGGAAGGGTTCATAATGGCGAGGTCAAGGCCCGCATACATCGCCATGGTGAGGAAGGTGGTGTTCAGATAGGGGCGGCAGGGCAGGCCGAAGCTGATGTTGGACACACCCAGAATGGTGCGCACGCCCAGCTCTTTTTTGCAGGCTTCCAACGCCTGCACGGTGGCCAGAACGTCCTTCTGCTGGGCGCTGGCGGTCAGGGTCAGACAGTCGATGTAGATGTCCTCCCGCGGGATGCCGACGGCAAGGGCCGCTTCGGTGATGCGGCGGGCAATGGCTACGCGGTCCTCGGCGGCGGGCAGGATGCCCCGCTCATCGATGGCAAGGCCCACGATGGCCGCACCGTACTTTTTGCACAGGGGCAGGATCGCGTCCAGCTTTTCCTGCTCGCCGTTGGTGGAGTTGACGATGGGCTTGCCGTTGTACACGCGCAGGCCGTTTTCCAGTGCCTGCACATTGGAGGAATCCAGCTGCAGCGGCAGGCTGGTGACGCTCTGCAGGGCCTTGACCACCTTGGGCATCAGGGCAGGCTCGTCCACGCCGGGTGCGCCCACGTTCACGTCCAGCACCTGAGCACCGGCTTCCACCTGACTGACCGCCTGCTCCAGAACGTAGTTCATATCCTCTTCCCGCAGTGCCTGCTGGAAGCGCTTTTTGCCCGTGGGGTTGATGCGCTCACCCACCACCGTGATGCCGTCCACATTGACAAAGTCCACCGGCGTGCAGAGCACCGAGGGCATTTTGTGGGCCGAACGGCCGGGTACGCAGCCTGCAAAAACGCTGTTCAGCAGCTTGATGAACTCCGGCGTGGTGCCGCAGCAGCCGCCCGCCGCGAACAGATGCAGTTCCCGGTAGGGCTTCATTTCCATGGCGAAGAGCTGCGGGGTGATATCGTAGCCGCTGCCGTCGGCCCGGGGCAGGCCCGCATTGGGCTTGACGAACACCGGAAAGTCGCCGGGCACAGCCTCCGCCAGACGCTTTGCCATGGGGAAGATCTCCTTGGGGCCCAGTGAGCAGTTGATGCCCACCGCGTTGGCACCCAGGCCACGGGCGGTCACGCCGAAGCTTTCCACCGTGCAGCCGGTAAAGGTGCGCCCGCCGGCTTCAAAGCTCATGCTGGCTAAGATAGGCAGGCCGCTGTTTTCCTTTGCGGCCAGCAGAGCGGCTTTCAGCTCGTACAGATCGGTAAAGGTCTCAAAGAAAATGAGGTCGGCCCCGGCGGCAGCGCCTGCCCGGACGATGCGCGCATACTCGCTCACTGCATCCTCAAAGGCCAGCGTTCCGCTGGGTTCCAGCAGTTCTCCCAGCGGGCCGACATCCAGCGCGGTCAGGGCACCGTAGGGCGCACAGGCGCGCTTGCAGTTGGCGATGCCCGCCGCAATGATCTCTTCCAGACTGTAGGCGCTGCCCGCCAGCTTGTGGGCCGATGCGCCAAAGGTATTGGCGTTGACGATGCGGCTGCCCGCAGCGGCATACTTGGCATGGATGCTCTCGATCAGCTCCGGGTTGGTGATGTTCAGTTCCTCCGGCTTTGCACCCAGCTTCAGGCCCGAAGCCTGCAGCATGGTGCCCATGCCGCCGTCCAGCAGGACGGTATTGCTCTGTTTGAAAAGTTCACTCGCTTGCACAGGTCTTTCCCCTCTTTCTATACTCACACCGGGTGCGCAGCACGCAGTGGCCGCACCCGGCCAGTTTTCCCTTTACCGGGTGGCCGCTGACCCCCAGAATGGCCGTCACGCTCTTGCGCGGGGTCATCAGGTTGGTATCGGTCACACACAGGCCCGCCCGGCGCACCGTATCCAGCGCGTTTGCCACCAGCGGCTGCACTGCAATATCCCAGTCACCGTAGCCGGGCGAAAACCGCCCGGTCAAATACTTTCCCTCTTTTGCGGCCCACTGGCGCAGCTCTGCTTCGGCTGCGTCTGCGGCCTGCTCGGCCAGCGCGCTGCCCAGTGCGTCGGACGCAACGCCCGCCGCGATATCTCCCACACCGGCACGGCGGATCTGTGCATCCACGCCGGGGCCAAGGGTCACGGCCAGCAGCACCGCCTGCGGGCAGTTTTCCAGATGCTTCATCACATCCCCACCCCGCAGGATGCCTGCTTCGGCAAGGGCAGCCGTGTCCGCTTCCAGCCAGACCGCCCGGGGCGTTGCCGCCGCCAGCAGCGGCATGGCGCATGTTTCCAACAGGGTCATGGTGCGGTCGTCCGGTTCCCCTCTGGCCCCGAAATACCGCGCTGCCTGTGCTGTATCGATTGCCGCCGGTTTTGCCAGCACCAGCGGCTGCGGTGCACCGATCATCCGCCGCACCTCCTTGCTTTTTTGAAATAAAGTGGTCTTAAGTATACCGCACCTGTGGGATTTTATCAATCCCGCAGAGCGGCGGATAAAAGAAAACTCCCTCAGTCACAGCTCACGCCGTGCCAGCTCCCTCAAGGAGGGAGCCTCTGTCGAAAAGGTAAGCTTTTCGGTTTTGCCAAAGGGCCCATCCCAGAGGGGGCTGTCTGTGAAGCAGACTGGGGGAGTTCGTTCTTTATTTGATGCAGCTGGAACAGGGCGTATAGCCTGCTTCCACGGCTTCCTGATAGCTGGAGAAGAGGATCTGGTTCTTCTCTGCCGGCAGGTTCGGGCAGGTAGGCAGATGGAACTTTTTGCTGTTCACATTGCCGATGTACGCCTGCTGGGCCGTGCTGGATGCCGCCGGGTCGGTGGGGTTCAGCGCGGAATCTGCCGCAAAGTGCTCGGTGCCCACGGTGTAGTTCTGGCCGTCACTGCCAATGGTGATGGTGCCCTGCAGGTCGGTGCGGTACACATCCACCCCGGCGTCCCGCAGGATGCTCAGGGTCTCCTCATGCGGGTGGCCGTACTTATTGTTGACGCCGCAGGAGATGACCGCCATTTCCGGCAGAACCGTGTTCAGGAACACATAGCCGGTGGAGGTGCTGGAGCCGTGGTGGCCTACCTGCAGTACGTCGGCTTTCAGATTGGCTCCGCTGGCTACAAGGTCGCTCTCTGCGGTCTTTTCCATGTCACCGGTGAGCAGAAAGCTGGTGGAACCGTAGTCGATGCGCAGCACGATGGAGGTATCGTTGGTGTCGCTGTACTGCGCCACGGGGCCCAGCATGGTCACGCTAGCACTGCCCAGGGGCCAGGTGGTGCCCACGGCGGGCACTTCCACCTGCAGGCCCTGCTGCTGGGTGTACTTGACAAAATCCCGGAAGCACTTGGTGGAGGCCTCCGTCACCGGGCTGTATACATGATTGGCCGGGAAGTAGGCCAGCGCAGCCGCCAGGCCGCCTACATGGTCCTCGTGGGCGTGGGAGCAGAATACATACTGCAGCTCTTCCACCCCCTGCTTCTGCAGGTAGGACACCACCAGACTGCCGTCGTCCACGTTTCCGCCGTCGTACAGCATGAACTGGCCGTCACATTCCACCAGCACGCTCAGTGCCTGACCCACGTCGATAAAGTGCATCTCGAAGGGAGCATCCACACTGGCTGCCGTAGAGGAAGGGTTGGGCACCACGTCGGCACTGCCGCCCGGCACCACAGCCGAGGTACCACAGCCTACAAGGCTCAGGGCCAGTGCGGCCGCAGCGGCCAGCGACAGCAGCCGCTGCAGCAGGCCGGTTTTCTTTTTCGGGGTCACTTTTTCTTTGTTCCAGTTTTCCACGATGTATTCTCTTTCTGTTGATTCTTTTTGGGTTTGTGTCCGGGGGCCGAGTGCGGCGCAAAGCGGGCACCCGGGCTGGGCTGACGCCCGGCAGGGGCGGCGGTGCGGTTCGGGCCGTGGGCAGGCTTGCCCTTGCCCTTCTGGTTGGGGCGCACGGTGTAGGTGCCGTCGTTGTGGATGGTCACCTCCGGGCTGTCGGCGCGGCGGGCCGAGCGCTGCACCGCGCGGCGGCCCTCGGCGGGCACCAGCAGGGGGATGAGGTCCTCCCGGTGGGTCATCCTCAGGGCCTTGACCACCTTTTCGGCGTTGCGGGGCTCATAGTATTGCAGCAATGCACGCTGCAGGGCCTTGCCCTCGGGGGTCTTTTCCACGAACACCGGCTTGAGGGTGTAGGGGTCGAGGCCGGTGTAGAACATGCAGGTGCTCACGGTGCCGGGAGTGGGGTAGAAATCCTGCACCTGCTCCGGGCGCATGTGGTTCTTATAAAGGTACTCGGCCAGATAGA
>ERZ772901.2019-NODE-2019-length-13897-cov-7.721644_pt1 | contig 13897 bp, 15 predicted proteins | sample MGYA00512123_ERZ772901 | MGnify/ENA primary metagenome ERZ772901 (study PRJEB29015, sample SAMEA2737711) | human gut metagenome | biome: human gut; feature: human-associated habitat; material: faeces | place: China | collected 2012 ...
TATGATTGCAGAATCAAAACCAGATGAAATGGAAATGATGATTACAGTTATTATGAATTGTATGAAATAGATTACTTGCACCTGTGTCGGTTTGTGTGTATACTTGATTTAGAATATTTGTGCGTGAGTGCTAAGAACAGGAGGTAGCGGTATGCGTGATTTTTTAGATAAGGTGAAGGAAGTTTTTGAACGTGAATGGTCAGGTGAAGAGAAGGTTCTGATTATGCTTTGTTGTGTTCTTTTAGGAGTGATTTATGGATTTTTAATTTCTCCAATTAAAAAAGGAATTTCTTTTGGTAATAACAATGGAAATAATTATAATGAATTCGCAGATGACTACTGGTTAGATGACGAAGAGTAGAATAAAAAGTAAGAAATATTGATGCCGGATCAGAGTGATATGTGCCTGAAAATTTGGACATATTTTATGAGGTAACTTAAACAAATGAGGATTTTCTGTGTTGGACAGGAGGTCTTCATTTTTTATGCAGATATATATTTGCTCATAGGATTTAACTTTGCAATTGAGTTCTATTTGAAATATACACTATTAATCAATTGTCAGGATTGACAAAGCATCATTTTCTTTTTATAATCATAAACATGTGAGACAACGGCGTTTTCATCCTTGTATGAGAGCGCCCTTTTTTGCTATAAAAGTATTAGACTTCGGCTATAATAATTATTAGAATAAAGGCATCAAACGTGTTATTTTTCTAACACTAAAACAGAACTTTTTATATCGGCATCTCCTTTGTGTTTGTGACAGAACATCAGCCATCATCCGCCCGGTTTCCGAAACGGCAGCACGACAGGCGGATCTTGAATTAAGGAGAAAATCATGAACAAGAAATATCTGCCAAGTGCACTTATCATGTACTTAAACTACTTTATCCATGGCGTCGGCTGTTCGATTCTCGGACAGGCAGTCATCAAGGAAGCGCTTGCCGCAGCCTGGGGCGTTGAGGCAATGGCGATCACCGCGATTTCCGCTGCTTTAGGACTCGGACGTCTGATTGCACTTCCATTTGCCGGACCACTTTCCGACAAACTGGGACGCCGCATCTCAACCGCGATCGGCAGCGCCTCCTACGCGGTTTACCTGATTGGACTTGCTTTCGCTTTCAGCGCCGGACAAAACGGCGGCTATCAAATTGCTTATGTATGTGCAATCATCGGAGGTATCTCCAACTCGTTCCTTGATACCGGTATCTATCCGGCGGTTGCCGAGATTATCAGCAGCGCTCCGGGTGTCGCTACCATGGGAATCAAATTTTTCATTGCGATCGCGCAGATGCTTCTGCCGTTCGTACTCGGTGTTGCTGTGACAACCACCGCCACCGGCATGGTATCTTACAATCCGTTATTTATCGGATGCGGTATTATTTACGCTGTTTTATTTGTACTTATTTTCCTGTTCCCGCTGCCAGATTCTGAGCAGAAGGCAGAGGGCAAATCCGAGGGACTCATCGCCAGCTTAAAACACACAAATTTTTCGTTTGAGTCCATCGCCATGATCGTGATTGGTTTCACCTGCACCGGTACCTTCCAGTTATGGTTAAACTGCGCGCAGAACTTCGCAAAAGAAAATGCAGGCTGGGCGAACCCGTCCATCATGCAGACCTACTATTCCGCAGGTACCCTGATGGCGCTCGTTGTCACCTCCCTGCTGACCCGTAAAATCAAGGATGTACGTTTCATCCTCGTTTACCCGGTTATCTGCCTCGTTACTTTGGTTGCCGTACTCATCGGTCACAGCCAGACCCTTATGATTGCAGGCGCTTTCATCATCGGCTGGGCAGGCGCGGGCGGTCTGTTACAGATTGTAACCTCCGTCTGCAACATGCTGTTCCCGAAGATCAAGGGAACCGTAACCGCACTGGTTATGATTGCTTCTTCCTTATGTAATTACACAATTTTGACTGCCGCTTCCAAAATGGCACCATCCCATGTTATGATAATGAATATCGTACTGACTGCCATCGGCGTTCTCTTGGGACTCTTTGTCAATGCCCGCTACGCGAAAATGGTGTCTCTGGCAGAAAGCGACGAATAAATATTTATTGATAAAATGAAAGGATTCTCTGATTATGAATACTATCAAAGTTAGAAATATCGAAATTGGCTCCGGCACACCGAAGATCATCGTTCCGATCGTAGGCGTTACCAAACAGGAAATCATCGACGAGGCAAAAACGTTTGATTCTATTCCGGTTGATGTGGTAGAATGGCGTGCAGACTGGTTCGAGGGTGTCTTTGATTTTGAGAAGGTAGAAGACGTCTTAAAGGAACTGCGTGCCGTTCTCGGCGAGACTCCGATTCTGATGACTTTCCGTACCTCCAAAGAGGGCGGCGAGAAATCCATCGAGCCGGAAGATTACGCAAAGCTGAACATCAAGGCAGCTCAGACCGGCTATGTCGATTTCATTGACGTAGAGATCTTTACCGGCGACGCGATTGTAACCAAGATCATAGACGGTGCACATGCTGCTGGCGTGAAAGTCATCGCTTCCAACCATGACTTCCACAAGACGCCGGAGAAATCCGACATCATCTACCGCCTGCGTAAGATGCAGGATATAAATGCAGATATCCCGAAGATCGCAGTTATGCCGCAGAACAAGAAAGATGTTTTAACGCTTCTCTCTGCCACCGAGGAAATGACTTCCCTCTATGCGGACCGTCCAATCATTACCATGTCGATGGCTGGCACCGGCGTTATCAGCCGTCTCTGCGGCGAGGTATTTGGTTCTTCCATGACCTTCGGCGCTGCCAAGAAGGCATCCGCACCGGGTCAGATGGGCGTAAAGGATCTGGAGACTGTACTGGGACTGCTTCACAGTGCGATGTAATATCTGGCTTATCCAGTTATTCGGTTACTGTTCACGCTAACGTGCCCAGTAACTGAATTTGCCGTGGCTTCGCATTTAAATACGGCAAATTCCAGCTGCCACCACGCTATCTTACGGCACTTTCGGTTCCAAAAGTGCCTATATTATACTTTTAGCCACCTATTTTTTTACTCCCGGAAATCCCTGTGCCTGCGGGTACGTGGGAATTCTCCGCGAGGCACTCAAGACCTGCTACCTCCATCGCAGGTCTATTATTGTTATCAAGCGGCACATCCGTTTTCAAACGTGCCTGCATAAACAGCAACCTATTATCCGTATTTACAAGGGGATTATTCATGAAAAAAACACTTCACTGGCTGGATGAAAACCTGGAAGAATTTCTGCTGGTTGTCATGCTGGCTGCGATGACACTCATTATGGGAATCCAGATATTTTCCCGCTACGCGCTTGGGCAGTCTCTGTCCTGGTCCGAGGAGGTTACCCGTTTTCTCTTTATCTGGAGCGGTTTTTTAAGCGTCAGCTATTGCAGCAAAAAGTGCCTGTCTATCAAGATCGAACAGTTCGTCGCTGCCTTTCCACGCAGAGGTAAGGCTCTTTTTAAGGTTGTCAACCACACCTTTGAGCTGATTTTTTTCCTTTATATGATCCCATTTGCATACTCTTACATGATGTCCGCCATTCACAGCGGACAGTTATCCCCCGCCTGCGGGATTCCGATGTACTATATTCAGGCAGCGCCGTTTGTTTCCTTTCTTCTGGTAACATTCCGCATTCTGCAGCGCTGGATCATCGAATTTAAGGTTGCCCGCGGCTAAGATGTCTACGATCCGGCCCACCCGGAGCGCAATACACCGGAATCCTTTATCCATGCAAATGCAGATATGCCGGAAAAGGAATCCAATGAAATCGAATCTCTCATCGAGGCAAATACACCATCTGGAAAGGAGGAACACTGATGCCTGCTGCTCTCTTATTTGTTATCTTTGTCGTGCTGCTTGTCATCGCAATCCCGGTATCGATCACGCTCGGTATCGCCTCGGTTCTCCCTTCCGTTTTTGACCCGTCCTTCACGGTCGGCGCTAAGTATCTGATCCGCGCCATGTTCGGCGGACTGGATTCTTTTCCCTTGCTCGCCGTGCCGATGTTCGTCTTATCCGGCATCATCATGGCAAAGGGCGGTATTTCCAAGAAGCTGTTTGACGTATTTGCCTTCTTTCTTGGCAATTTTACCGCCGGTATGCCATGCGCGGTCATCGTGACCTGCCTCTTCTACGGCGCTATCTCCGGCTCTGCCCCGGCAACCGTTGCAGCCGTCGGAAGCATGACGATCCCGATTTTAAGCGCCCTCGGCTATGACCGGACTTTCTCTACCGCGATCGTGGCAGTCGCAGGCGGTCTGGGCGTTATCATTCCGCCGAGTATCCCGTTTATCATGTACGGCATGGCGTCCGGTGCCTCTGTCAGCAGCCTGTTCTTAGCCGGCGTCATTCCGGGTCTGATGATTGGTCTGCTCCTGATGCTGTATGCCATCTATCACTGCCGGCGTTACGGCGAAGATAGAGAAAAAATCCACGCTGAAATCCATCTGCTGCGCGAAAAAGGGCTGTTCCGGGTGCTGCGCGAAAGCTTTTTCGCTCTCTTAAGCCCGGTCATCATCCTTGGCTGTATCTACAGCGGCATCGCCTCCCCCACGGAAGCAGCAGTTATCTCCGTTTTCTATGCCCTGTTTGTCAGCCTGTTCCTCTACCGGACCATGAAATTCCGGGATATCCCGCCGATTTTTGTGGAAGCGATCCGCACATTCACACCGATCCTCTTTATTCTGGCAGCTTCCACGGCATTTTCCAGAGTCCTGACCCTGATGCAGGTGCCGCAGGCGGTCAGCAACTTTATCCTGGAACATTTCAACAGCCCGGTCATGATCCTGCTTGTCATCAACCTGTTCCTGCTTATCGTGGGAATGGTCATGGATACAACCCCGGCGATCCTGATTCTGACCCCGATCCTGCTCCCGATCGTGACAGCGATCAACATGGATCCGGTCCAGTTCGGTGTGATCATGGTTGTCAATCTGGCAATCGGCTTCGTAACCCCGCCGATCGGCGTCAACCTCTTTGTCGCCAGCTCCCTGACCGACGTCCCGATCATGGCGATCGCCAAAAAAGCGATGCCGATGATTGGATTGTTCCTGGTGGCGCTGCTGCTGATTACGTTTATACCGGCTTTGTCGCTGGGATTGTTGTAATGCTGAATGGACGCTTGGAAATGTTGAAGCTCTGAAAGATTTCATATAACGACCTGCTTCACGCTTTCAGGCTGTGAATGGAATATTTCACATATGAAATGGATATTTTTAAATTTGAAAGGATCTCCCATTATGATTTATATTTCAAACCTAGTGTCCCGCCGATGCCGGACTTCTTCCCGATTCGCTGCGGCGCTCATTTCTTCCTCGGTTCTTTTATTCGGTGCCTCGCTCGCGCTGAGCGGCTGCGCCTCCAGCAAGGAAGAACAGCGCTATTCCTGGCCACTGGCGACCGCCAGCCCGGAGGACACGGTAACGCAGCTGTTTGCCGAAAAATTTGCGGAGGAAGTACATGACTTAAGCAACGGCGCAATGCGGATTCAGGTTTACGCCAACTCCACACTCGGCGGTGACCGCGACCTGCTCGAAACGTGCGCGGACGGCGATATCCCATTTGTCGTGCAGAACACCGCCCCTCAGGTTTCTTTCATGAAGGATCTCGCCGTTTTTGACCTTCCATGCGTCTTTGATTCGCTGGATGACTGCCGCAAAAAGCTGGATGATCCGGATTTTTACAATCTCATCAGCCAGGTGTACACCGACGGCGGTTACCACCTGCTCGGCATGGCAGATCAAGGATTCCGCATCATGAGCACAAATAAACCGGTTTACTCTCTGGCGGATTTCAAAGGGCAGAAAATCCGTACCATGGAAAACAGCTATCATCTCGCATTCTGGAAAGCAATCGGCGCCAATCCGACGCCAATGACCTTCAGCGAGGTGTATATCGGTCTCCAGCAGCACACGATCGACGCGCAGGAGAACCCGTATGAGGTCATCGTCTCCAACCGTCTTTACGAACAGCAGGATTATGTGGTCGAGACGAACCACCTGCCACATCTGATCTCCCTGATTGTCAATGACGATTTCTTCCAGAACCTGACTCCGGAAGAACAGGAAATCATGACGCAGGCAGCCAAAACCGCGACCGAGTATGCCAGAGAACAGTCCGACGCGCGCATCTCCAACCGTATCGCTACGATCGAAGCGAGCGGCACCGCGATTTTAACTCTCTCGGATGAAACGCGCGATGCCATCCGGGAGGCGGCTGGAAGCGTATATGAGAGTATCCGTGAGAATATTGATCCGGAAATTTATGACGCATATATGGAGCCATAACCTCATCTTCTTTTACCATCTGCAAAAAAAGTTCATACAAAATTCAAAAGCGGATATACCGGCCATCTGGTCAGTACATCCGCCTTTTCTCATGTTTCAATCATTCCACGAAACTTTTTATCTGCCTTGCGGACAGCATCCCGTTTCACTTCATCCTGGCACTGCGCTTCAATTATTTAGCTTCTTCTGCGTCAGCCTCTTCATCGGTCTCCGGTACATTGTTGTGAACCGCTGTGACGGTAGCAACTACTGCCTCCAGATCGGTCAGAATATCAACGTCTTTATCTTTTGCGATCGAAAGGTCTTTGACACGAATTGTATCACCAATCTCCATCTCACCAACATCAACTTTGACTTTCTCAACCAGTGCAGCCGGTAATGCGCGGTACGATACTTCTTTCAGTACCTCCTGCAGAACGCCAGTTTCTACCTTGTCGTGGTTCTCGAAGATAATCTCAGCAACGGAATGAACCTTCTCATTGCTTACCAGCGCCTGGAAATCTATCTCTACAACCTGATTTGCCATTGCATCATAGTCAACTTCCTTGATCAGGACATCGTAGACTTCGCCTTCTACATCCAGCATAATCTGTCCGCCCTTGGTCTCGTTCTTCAGCAGACGATCCACGTCTTTCTTTTCCATCTTAACAGGAATGGAGCCCTGAATCTTCTTGCCAAATACGTTGCCTGTTACATAGCCTTCTCTTCTGAGTCTCTTTGCCTTAACATCCATGCTTCTTTTTTCAGCTTTTAAAGTAGTCATTTGTCTTTTCCTCCAAAAATCTGATCTGCGCCTTCCGCACGCCCTGTGTGGAAAACACATTGTGCTTAGCAGCCCTCAGCCATGGGGTTTTGTTAAGTATCTATCTCCTTGTTACGGCTCATATTATAGCAAGGTTCTCTGAAAACGATTCACTAAAAATAAAAATATTTCGGCTTTATTTTCAGCATTTTTAAGGTTGAAATTTAGAATTTGTATATTTTTCTTTCTGTCTTTTTTATACAAGAAGTATCTCCCTAAATCCGCCACCCGGTTTCAGGGCACACACACTTTTAAATCCACACGCCACCGCCAGCTCCTGCGCCTGCTTAAACCCATATCCGATCGTGTCGGCACTGTGGCTGTCGGAGTTGATGAGGATACGTCCGCCGCAGGCACACAGCTCTTTTAACAGGGCTGCAGACGGGTACGGCGCACTCCGGTAGCCGCGGGACATGGCGCCTGTGTTGATCTCAAACGGAATCCCCAGAGCCGCCAGTTTGTGCATCGCCGTGATCGCCGGTTCCAGATAGGCGTCTTTCGTCTCGTCGAAATGTTTATATCCCTCGTTAAATTTTGTCAACAGGTCAAAATGTCCGATGAAATCGCATTTTGTCCGGTCATAAATCTGCGCCTCTGCCTCGAAATACTCCTGTGCAAAGGCGTACCAGTCACCATGCCACAGCGTCTCGACTGCTTTTACCAGTTTCTCTTCCGTATCATCCACACAAACATACTCGCCATCCTTGATGAGCGCATGGGTCGAGCCGATCGCGTATTCTGCTTTCTGCACCGGTCCCAGTCCATCCAGCTCGATCCCGATATAGAGATTCATCTTTCCCCGGTATTCCTCCCGGAGTTCTTGAAGTTCTTCGGTATACTGGCGAAGCTTCTCGTCGTCCATCCCGAATCCCGGCTCAAACATCGAAAAATCAGCATGTCCTGAAACACCAAAATCGGTCATTCCCATCCGGTATGCCGCCTCCACCATCTCCCGCGGTGTACTCTTTCCGTCGCAGAACGTGGTGTGGGTGTGAAAATCTGTATGAAGCATCGGTAATCTCCTTTCTTATTTCACTCTGTCAAAACGTTTCTGCCTCTTCACAGCTGCGGGCAAACATCCTTGCGGATTTGTCTTCAACAAAGGATTTATCGCAAACTCCGCTCCGCCATCTGCATCCGCTTTTCAAACTGCTCGTAAAAGTCCTTCTCTCCATCATACGGAAGCAGATAGAACAGTTTCATAATCAACAGATTGCGCCGTTTTTCGTGCTCGGCTGCCGCAGTGGCACGGTTTTTCTTCTGTATCTCCTGTTCCTCCGGCGTTCCGATGCATGGTTCTGCCAAAAGGTTCTGCGCCGCCTCCGTTTCCGCCCTTCTTATATCTTTTAAGAAATAATGCCACCGGCTGATATACGCCTCATACCGCTTTAAATCTGGCGTATCGATCCATTTTTTCACTTTGACTTTCGTCCGGTTTTCCTTTTTACACTCATGAATCTGGAGAAAATACTGGAAACTTCCATTTTCATAAAAGCGCCCCAGTGGAAACAGGCGGCAGATACCCGGCCGGTATGCATGGATCCGGCAGCGCCCTGCTTCATCGAGAAACCCACAGGCTTCATCCGCCCCGCTCCGGAGAGCCAGATTCGGCAGAATCTGTCCGTCCACGACGTTCCACTCTACCTTTTTTTCCTCCAGCAGATGTTCCAGCGTGTCCCCGCGCAAGGCGGTCAGACGGTACACATCATATGGATCCAGCACGATCGAATTACCCATTCCATGGCAGCACGCCGAACAGCCCCGGCAATCATCGCATCCGACTTTTACCATATCGTCCCGGCTGTACAGCTTTCCATCTGAAATCTCCGCCATCGTTACATTACGTTCCATCTCTACTTCTCTCTTTCTGCCTCAATCCGATCTAAAATCTCCCACAAATGTTCCAGATCCGCCTCTCTGGTCGCCCAGCTCGTCGCAAAACGGACAACGGTGTGATCCTCGTCATACCGCTCCCAGAAGCTCACGGAAACCTCTTTTTCAATCTGCTCCATCCGATCATTTTCCAAGATCACAAACTGCTGGTTGGTCGGGGACTCACGGAAAAACGTATAACCGCGCTGTTTTAACCCTTTCTTTAAAGCTGCCGCCATCTCTACCGCATGGCGTCCCAGGCGCTCGTACAGCCCGTCTGTAAACAGCACATCAAACTGGATTCCCAGCAGGCGTCCCTTTGCCAGCAGCGCGCCCTGCTGCTTGATCCGGGTAATAAAATGCGCCGGAACATTCTTCTTCTCACCAAATACAACTGCCTCTCCGCAGAATGCGCCCATCTTCGTGCCGCCGATATAAAATACATCACACAGATGCGCGATCTCCGAAAGACTCAGGTCATTTTCCTCCCCCGCCAGACCATATCCAAGACGCGCCCCGTCCAGATAGAGCGGGATTTCATACGAACGGCAGATCTCCGAGATCGCCTGCAGCTCCTTCCGGCTGTATAAGGTTCCGTATTCCGTCGGATGGGAAAGATACACCATTCCCGGAAATACCATATGATCATGGTTTGCGTCCGCCTCGAAATTTTGCAGATATTCCTGCAGATCCGCCGGATCAATCTTCCCATCTTTTTCCGGAAGCTGCAACACCTTATGCCCGGTGTACTCGATCGCCCCGGCTTCATGAATACTCACGTGCCCTGTCTGCGCTGCTACTACGCCCTCATACGGTGCAAGCATGCTGCTGATCACGGCCGCATTCGTCTGGGTACCGCCCACCAGAAAATAAACCTCCGCCTCCGGGCATCCGGTCGCCTCCTGTATTTTTCTGGCGGCACTCTGGCAGTACCGGTCCATGCCATATCCCGGCAGACTCTCCCGGTTCGTCTCCGCCAGCTTCTGAAGTATCTCCTCGCAGGCGCCCTCTGTATAATCGCTTGCAAATGAAAGCATCGTAGTATCTCCTCCTGTTCTTTCTTCGAGCAAACACAATCCTGCGTTCTCGAAATTGTTTGTATTTTTTGTCCTCACCAGTGCCAAAGAAGCACCCGCATCAGCATCGCCGTCAAATTTGCTGCACTGTGAAATAACACAGGTTCCCACAGACGGTTCTTTTTTTCATACAGCCACGCCAGTATAAGTCCCATGAGCGCCGCATAAATCCCCTGCGCCCAGTTTCCATGCACCAACCCGAAAAATGCCGCCGATCCAAGTGCCGCCCAGAAAAATGGGAGCGCCATACGCAGGCGCTCAAATAAAATGCCGCGAAACAGCAGTTCTTCGGAAAGCGGGGCGGCAATGCCCATGAGAAAGAACTGCTGCCACAGGTCCCCGGAAAATAAAGCGGCGGCGCCCTCCGACGCACCTTTTCCCAGAGCTGCCGCAAGCATATCCCCCTGAGGCATTTTCAAACATAGAGACACCGCTTCAGCTGCCTGCCCAGTCATCCGAACCTTTTGCACTGCAATATGCAACACTCCCAGGAAAATCTCCTTTTTTTCTAATGCCCAGAAAATCATGTTAAACACAGCACTGAACGCAGCTGCCCCCAGCAGGATTTTCCACACATCCGGCACTTTTTCCCAGAAATATCCACTTTTTTCTTCCTTTGTCGTCTCTATCTGTGGAGAGACCTGCTCTTTCATCCCGTCTGCCTCTGCTATGCGCCTTTTTTCTTTCTTTTTCTGGATCCTCCGCCAGTAAAATGGATAAATCACGGCAAATGTAAGAAACGACGACACGGTTCTTCCCGCATTTCCCTCCAGATGTCCCAGCACCTCCACACATCCGCCGATTAAATCGCTGATGACGCACGGAAAAAACATCTGCCAGACGATACGCCAATCCGCTGTCTCCTGCCGTTCTTCGTCCATTTTTCTGCCTCCTGTCATCCTTTTCCTATCTGCATCTGTTTCCATGACTTTTTCAGACTTTCTACTCCACGCCTGCCTTCGCGCAGATATCCTGCAGACAGCACTTGTCACAGTACGGCTTCGTCCGCGCCGTACAGACTTCACGCCCGTGATACACCAGGCGGTGGCAGAAATCGCTGCCTTCCTCCGGTGGAATCAGCTTCCAGAGTGCCATTTCCACGCGCTTCGGGTCCTTGATTCCTTCCACCAGCCCTATCCGGTTTACCAGGCGGATGCAGTGCGTATCCGTGACGATCGCCGGTTTTTCAAACACATCCCCCATAATGAGGTTGGCACTCTTTCTGCCGACTCCCGGAAGCTTTAACAGAGCGTTAAAATCATCCGGCACATGCCCGCCGTACTCGTCGCGCAGCACCTTCATACAGGCGCTGATGTCCCGCGCCTTGCTGTGTCCCAGACCGCACGGCTTCACAATCGCCTCGATGTCTTCCACCGGGGCATCCGCCAATGCCGCCACATTTGGATATTTCTCAAACAATCCCTTGACTACCACATTGACACGCGCATCGGTACACTGCGCCGCCAGACGGACACTAACCAGCAGCTTCCACGCCTGATTGTAGTCCAGCGTACAACCCGCATCCGGATATTCTTTTTTCAGGCGGTCAATTACCTCTAATGCAAGCTCTTCCTTTGTCATGTTCCTGTCTCTCCTATCTTCTATCCTTCACTTTTCAATTTACAGTCTGTCTTTGTAACAGCTGACACAACACTACAACCACTGCTGCATTCTTCCAGCCTCATACGAATCACAGCCGCTTCTGCAACTTTTTATTCTCATACGAACTGCATATGCTTACTATTCTTCCGCGTCCGCATCCTTCTTTCGTTTTCCGCCGCGCCGTACCTTGGAAAGTACCGGCTTTTCTTCTTTCTGTTTGACACGCACATAGATGATCGACAGAATCTTATTGTGCGGATTGCGCGCTGACCGAACCTCAACGGAATCAAACAGCTCGATAAACTGCTTTAACTTCGTGCATTTATAATTTCGCGGGTCAAATCCCGGCACACGCTTTGGAAGATTGTCTCCCAGCTCCGATAAATCCACCCATCCGTCATCGTCCGCATGTGTATTGATGATCGAGATAATCTCTTTCTCCATCTCCTCCATGTTCGGAATATTGCTGACTGCATTCGGATCGCTTTCTTTCTCTGCCTCTTTTCTGGAACCATCCGCCTCACTCTCCTTGCGCGTCTGCGGCAGGGACGGATTCTGCGACGGATTTTCATCGTTTAATAAAATATCCAGGAATTTAAATGTCTCACACGCCGAAACAAATGCATTCGGCGTCTTGCGCTCTCCCATGCCGATCACCGTCATGCCTGACTCACGCAGGCGCAGCACCAGCTTCGTAAAATCACTGTCCGAGGTGACGATACAGAATCCATCCACATTGCCCGAATATAAAATATCCATCGCATCGATGATCAGCGCCGAATCGGAGGCATTTTTCCCCTGCCTATAATTGTACTGGAAAACCGGCGTGATCGCATAGTCGCGCAGGTTCTTCATCCACGCCCGCACGCTTGGCGTCTGAAAATCGCCGTAAAGGCGCTTGTATGTCGCACTTCCATAATTGCTGACCTCATCTAAAATCAGCTTGATATACTTGCCGGACACATTTTCCGCATCGATCAGTACGGCTATTTTTTTGTCATCCATCTCCTGTTTCCTTTCTCAAATACCGCTCAAAATATTCTCTGCCGCTTTCATCAGGGCGCACTTTCCTTTGAAATAAAAAGGCACCGGAACTTTCGCACGGTCGCATGATCGTGACTCTGAAAGCCTCCGGTGCCGGAATTTCTCATTTTCACACCGCCGAAACGGTCGTGATCGACAGCCGATACAGCTTATCTATAAGTGTATCACGTTCATGAGAAATCAGCAAATATTCTTTTTATTGTATTATGGTTTCACTGCATATCCGTCGTTCTCTTACATCACTGTCAAAATCAACAACAGGGTAGAACTCTCACGAATCCTACTCCAAAATTACTAACATAAAGCCAGCTACGGCTTAAACCATAGCTTAATGTCAAAGAGGAAAAAACAAACTCTTGAATATTAAAATTCTTCAACAAAAATCCTCTAAGACAATAGATATTTCACTATCTCTTAGAGGATATTTCTTCAAAACTTGTTCCGCTGTATGAATCATATCATTACCTCCACATACATCATCACTTCATCCCTTACTCCAAGTTTAACCGCATACTCAATCAATCTTGAAAGATTCTTTTCCTTCGAGGACATATATTCCTTGATTGCTGTCTGATATAACTGAATTTCATATTTCTTTCGATCTTTAATCAAATCACAAATACATCTTTCCTTGTCATATACTTTAACCAAATTACCGCTGCTTGACGGGATTTCACAGGTCCCCATATCAAGAATCTCTGGGTTTGCGTAACGAACTTCTTTGTTTTTCTTTTTGATATGTGTTGCATTATACCCGGTAGGAACAGTGAAACAAATATGACTGTATTCTCTGTCGATAAGACCATGCAAATAAAGGGCGGTCTCGCCCGAATAAATAATATTCTTATTTCGTTGCTGGAGTACAAACAACTCATCTGGCCACACATTATCTAAAATATAAATGCCATGTGCCACTTTTTCCATATCATGCTCTCTGACGTATTTTGAGACAGATGGCTTTGATACACCTGATTCAACGGCCTTCGATGTAATCAAATATCCATTGTCTTTTTCAATTAGCGATTCCAAAATATCTGATATTGACATAGTTGTCCTCCTTATCCTTGATATTTGCTTTTGTGCTTAAATTATATTATATTTAAGCGTAAAAGTAAATTCAATCCTTATATGCTTGCAGAAGTAAAAGATAACGCAGCCGAATAATTTCACAAAAAAGCGACAGTCTGATTTACATTTTGTATTTCAGGAAACTGCCGCTTCTTTT
>ERZ772901.2020-NODE-2020-length-13890-cov-3.158872_pt1 | contig 13890 bp, 10 predicted proteins | sample MGYA00512123_ERZ772901 | MGnify/ENA primary metagenome ERZ772901 (study PRJEB29015, sample SAMEA2737711) | human gut metagenome | biome: human gut; feature: human-associated habitat; material: faeces | place: China | collected 2012 ...
CATCGGCTGTTTCCGGATTATAACTTCTCTTCCGCATCAGTGCCTCGATCGCCTGTCTGGAATCTTTCTCCCCGTAGTCCGCTTCTTCAAATACCTGTTCTACAATTTCTGCCGGAACCCCTTTTTGCAAAAGTGCCGCATAAAGTTCTTTTTTACTTTTCCGATCTTTCCTGCTATCAATAAAACTCCTTGCATATTCCATATCATTAATGTAGCCGAAGGACTTCACATACCGGATTGCCGCCTCCACTGCATCTTCCGCATAGCCGCCCTGTTTTAACTTGGTCCTAAGCTGTGATTCTGTTCTTCCCATATCGGAAAGCAGATGCATTGCCCGCAGCTTCGCCCTCTTGATAACGATCAGACGGAGGCTGTCATAGATGTCATCTTCGATCACAGATTCTTCCGCTATATGATAACGGGACAGTTCGCCCTTATAGAGAGTAAAGGCAAACTGTCCGTCTAAATACACTTTATATCTTGTCTTTGACAGCGGTTCTATCTTCGTAACCGTCATCATATATTATTCTTCCTCTTTTGTGATTCCTTCTGCTGCAGCTTCTTCGGTCTCTTCCATGTCACCTTCCGCTCCAATATGATAGTGTGCACGGATGTTCTGCTCCAGCTCTTCCATGATCTCCGGATGTTCGGAAAGATATGTCTTCGCATTCTCTCTTCCCTGACCGATCTTCTCTCCCTCATATGCATACCACGCACCACTCTTCTTCACAAGATCAATATTGGTTGCGAGATCAAGAATATCTCCCGCACGGGAAATACCTTTTCCAAACATAATATCAAATTCCGCTTCTTTGAACGGCGGGGCAATCTTATTCTTCACAATACGGATTCTTGTACGGTTTCCTACCATCTCTCCACTCTGCTTTAAAGTCTCGATTCTTCTGACATCCATACGCACAGATGCATAGAATTTCAGCGCACGTCCTCCTGTCGTTGTCTCTGGATTTCCAAACATTACTCCAACTTTCTCACGTAGCTGGTTAATAAAGATCACAATACAGTTTGACTTGCTGATAACCGGTGTCAGCTTTCTCAATGCCTGTGACATCAATCTTGCCTGCAGACCAACATGACTGTCTCCCATATCCCCTTCGATCTCCTGTTTTGGAACAAGTGCAGCTACAGAGTCAATGACAATAATATCAATGGCCCCTGAACGTACCATTGTCTCTGCAATCTCAAGGGCCTGATCTCCACTGTCAGGCTGTGAAATATAGAGTTCATCAATATCTACTCCGATATTCTTTGCGTATACAGGATCCAGTGCATGCTCTGCATCGATAAATCCGGCAATTCCGCCTCTCTTCTGAACCTCAGAAATCATATGAAGTGCGACAGTTGTCTTACCACTTGATTCAGGACCATAAACCTCGATCACACGTCCCTTTGGCACACCGCCAAGTCCAAGTGCCAGATCAAGGCTCAGACATCCGGTAGGAACTGTCTCTACAGCTACATGCGCCCCTGATTCTCCCAGCCGCATCACAGCACCCTTACCAAAATCTTTCTCCAGCTTTGCGATCGCCGCATCCAGTGCTTTCTTCTTCTCTTCGTTATTCGCCAGCTTTGTAACGCTCTCTTTGCCTGCCATAATTTTCTCCTTCTCTATCTCTCTTAGTGTATAAAACCTATTCTCTCTTTTTCGAACAGTTGTTCGTCTATGAATAGATTTTATTATACTTCTTTCAAAATGTCAACAATAATTCTTCCCCTTGATTTTGTTGCAATAATACGATATACCATGGAATCCTCTTCCTGAAACAGAAGAATTGAAGTTCATGTGAATCAGTGCCGGCTTAAAGATCTGCCGGCCAGACAACTAAAGAATAGCATAAGGAAAGGCAGAATGCAAGTACCACAGCACTTACATTCCGCCTTTTATACTACACTGCTTTCCAATGTTTCACTTCTTCTTTGTAAAAGATAATTCCTTCCCGGATAATTTTGAATCCACTGCCTTCAAGTTCCGCAATCGTAACAGAACAGTTTGGCGGTACTTCATTTTTCCAGAAATGTTCTACGGAAAGACTACCTCTCATCCTGTTCAGCATTGCTGTCATCGCAGCACCATGTGTAGAAATCAGAAGATTCTTATCCTTCAGCTTCTTACTCTCTTCAAGACTCTTTAAAAACTCTCCGGTTCTCTCATAAAGTTGTTCTACACTTTCAGCATCTTCCGGCGGAATATAATTTCCTGTATCCTGAAAGAATTTCTGGAATGCAAGATTCTCTTCTTTCGTCTTATCTACACAGGACATTCCCTCATACGAGCCAAAAGAAATTTCCTGGATTCTCTGATCTTCATAAAGCGAAATGTTGCGTCCCTCAAGAAGAATCTCCGCTGTTTCTTTTGCACGCCGCAAGGGACTGGTATAAGCCAGATCAATCTGGTATTGTCTCATCCCATAAGAAGTTTCCCGGGCAAGATGACGCCCATATTCATTTAAGGGAATATCCTTTCGTCCCTGTACCAGTTTTTTCTTGTTCCAATCCGTCTCTCCATGACGCACAATATATAGCCTCACTGCTGCCTACACTCCCTCTTCTTATCTTTTTAATATTTCTCTCCTGATATATCTGTAAGTAGTTTCCTCGCCTTCTTCCGCAAGCATATGAAGCAGTTTTTCTAATAATTCTCTTGTATCTTTATGCATCAGTTCATCTGCACGTCCGTTCTCATAATAAGCAAGCGGTGCATCAGAGGTATATGCATCCCCAAGATACACTTTACTTGCTGCAATGCGGTCAAGAAACATCTCTACTACATATCTCACCGGCATCTTCATTCCCGCCAGAAGGTTCGGTCCCTCCAGACTATAATCAATCCAGTATTCATAATGGTGTTTGTTCCTGCCTTTGTGGTGGAGCCATGCGGAAGAATACCCTTTTTCTTCCCGTTCGGCATTATTAGGGCTTCTTGTCCCCTGATAGTATCTGCATCCCACACGGAATTCTGTCCAACTGTATTTTGACATATCATGGAGCAGTCCCTGTTTGTACAACCCAACACGAAAACACTCTTTCAATACCAGTTTTTTGTGTTTTGTTATGGTACAAAAATGTGCAAATGCCTTCATACTTTTCCCTCTCTGGCCGGCTGTTCTTCTTTACAAAGTTCTTCTGCTCCCTGCCGTTTTTCTATTTTATTTACATTCTGCGTCTTAACTGTATAAATCGGTTTCTTTTCTGAACGACTCTTCTTTTCCTCTATCCTACGTCCAACCAGAATTGCTACGCTACGTTCTTCCAGTAATACCTCTTTCTGATTTTCCAGCTTTTTCGCTTCACAAAGCACGCCATCTTTTGTAGTCATAACAAGATACCATTCTACGTTCTTTCCAATCGTTGGTATTGCGAAGTGATGCGGCAGCCAATGCATATTATACGCTGTAAAACAAGGGAGCTCCCCTTCTTTCGTTCGTGAATACAAAACACCTAACTGACGGCTGGAAACTTCTGCTTTTACCTGCCATGCATTTTCTCCATGATAGGATACGTCCGGTATGCCACATCGCGTGGTATCCATTCCGGATAGTGCTGTACTTTGGTGAAGACAACGATGTTCTTTTCTCAGCCCGATCAGTTTCTTTATATACTGAAACAGCCAGTCATCTTTCTTTAACTGTGTCCAGTTTACCCATCCTGTCTCGTTATCCTGACAATATGCATTGTTATTTCCTCTCTGCGAATTACAGAATTCATCGCCTGCAAGAAGGCATGGAGTTCCCTGAGCTGTCAACAGGAGTTCTAATGCATTCTTCACCTGATTCTTTCTAAGATTGACAACTGCGCGTTTTCTGCTCGGTCCTTCAGCTCCGCAGTTCCAACTATAATTATAGTCTGGTCCATCCAGGTTCTTCTCACCGTTTTCTTCGTTATGTTTACAATCATAAGATACTAAATCCCATAATGTGAATCCTGTCTGTGTTGTAATATAATTGCATTTTCCGTTCTCCGATGAACGATTTTTTAACGCCCAGATCACATCATTTACCATATTCTCGTCACCTTTTAAGAAGCGACGCATCACATTCTGGAAACCATCATCTTTCTGCATCAGCTTGATATCTTTCAAAAACGGATCTTCTATCAGCTGCTCCCACGGCACGTTATAAGGATTCAGAACAAATCCATCCACATGATACTCCAGCATATAGAAGCGCAGACATTCCGTTACATAATTTGCTGATATTCCCGGAACAAATGGCATCTCCAGTACAACTTCTATGCCCTGACTATGACATGCATGCACCATATCTTTCAGCTCAAGAACTGCACTTTTTCCAGATGCATAGGCTTTTTTAGGGGCAAAATAAAAACCTTTACCATATCCCCAATAGTTCACTTTCGTTTTTCCGCACTCTTCAAATTCATAGACCGGCATACACTGAATCTGGTTGACTCCAAGTTCTTTTAAATAATCCAGTTTTTCAACAACCCCCTGGAATGTTCCCTTATGCACCACTTTCGAAGAAGAATGTTTTGTAAATCCACGCACATGCAAACCATAAGCCACTACATCTTCCCATGGAAGATGTAGACGCTGATCTTCCTGCCAGTCATAGTCCTCCATTGAAACAATTTTCCCACGAATCTGATGTTCCTGAAGTTTCCGTTCTACACCAAATTTCTCTTTTCCTGCAAGTTCTTTTACATATGGATCCACACATACTTTCCCATCAATCAGAAAATTGTATTCATATCGATCTGCTTTCAGACCTTCAACAGATAAGAAACGTACTTCTCCAACGCCTTCTTCCTCCGGCATATCAAACTGATATTCCGGAACTTCTTTCCCTCTCTTATACAGTAAAAGTTCACAGGTCTTCCCTTTTGCTACCTGAACGGCAAAATTTATATTTTTACCTTTGATATCCACTCCAAATGGCTGCGGACTCCCCTTTGTCTTCCTCATCGTTAACCCCTTTCTTGAGCAATCAATAAATTACTGCCATCCATCTGTTCCATACATTTCAACATTATCACGATTTATAAAGAAAGTTTCCTCATAATTTTCTTTCTCATAATCTTTGTCTGCCAGTAATGCTGTCGCCACCTTTACTGCTGTCTTTCCCATATTGATCGGGGACTGCGCTCCTATCCCGGTCATTCCTCCTGTACCATTCACCAGTGCTGTCTTTGTCACCGGAGAACCATCCACACTATACACGCAGATATTCGTTCTCTGCACTTCTGTGATCGCTGCCATCACCTGTTCTGCCATCGGATCACTTCCGCACATAACAGCAGCGATCTCACTGTTTTCGTTCAGGACTTGTGTCATCTCATCTTTTACATTGCTGCTGTCTCCCAACGACTCAATTCTTTTTATCACTTCGAAGCCACTGTTTGCTACAGCTTCTTCGAATCCGGTAATTCTTTCATTCACTGAGTTTACCCCAGGACTTTCTACAATCACAATTTTACCGCCATCTGGTTTCTGAACCAGAAGATCCTGCCCGCACACATATCCCGCATTCTCATTATCTGACCCTACAAATGCAGATACAAGGCTTGTCTCTTTTACTTCTGTATCAAGATTGATCACCGGAATATCTGCCTCTTTTAAGGCTTCAAGTGCGGGAGTGATTTTCTCCCAGTCTACCGGACAAAGAAATACTGCCTGTACCCCTTCGTTGATCAGCTCCCGAATCTGTTCATTCTGCAAATCAGCATCTGATGCCGGATCACGAACCATCAGGCGGTCACCTTGAGCCTCCAATGCTGTCTGGACAGAATTTTTTAATGTGTCATAAAAAGGATTCGACATATCGATCCCACTAAATCCAAACAGTCTGCCACCTTCCTCTGTATTATCATTTTTCTTATCATCCTCTTCTACTACTGCATTGTCTTCCGGTGTTCCAACATTTTTCTTTCCACATCCAAGCAATGCTGCCGCTATACACAAAACTGCCACCATGCACAGTATCCATTTTTTCTTCATATTGTCTATTATCCTTTCACTTCTATCAGTAACACTTTTATTCTACCTTGTTTAACCCGAAAGTCAATCTTATCTTGCTTTTTTCTCCCCTTTTTGTTACCATCAAGATAGCTGATCATTCTCGTTTTGAACACCTGGCTGGTCAATACGGAATGAAATACAACACAGATTCAAAGGAGAAGATTATGAACGAAAACGAATCCCTCACAGTCACTTTGACACTGGAGAATAATGAGGAACTTGAATGCGCTGTTCTCAATATTTTTGAAGCAGAGGAAAAGGAGTATATTGCACTTCTTCCACTGGATGAAAACGGTGATAACACAGACGGTCAGATCTATCTGTATCGTTTCATTGATAACGGAGAAGAGGAAGAACCTGGACTTGAGAACATCGAAGAAGATGAAGAATTCGACCGTGTTTCCGCTATATTCAACGAATGGCTGGATACACAGGATTTCGGCGATATCGATCTTGATGCATTAGATGACCTGGAGGACTAAGTCTTGAGGATGTCAGCAAAGTGACTGACATCCGGTCAGCTTTTCAATAGTTCGTCTACAAAACGGGAGGGAGTAACTTCTTTCCCGTTTTTTATTTTCACATAACAGATCTTCAAAAAATCTTTTGCCCTTGTCATTGCCACATAGAATAATCTTCTCTCTTCTTCGATCTCCTTGTCTGTCTTTGCCTTCTGATACGGAATCCTTCCTTCATTCGCCGCAATCAGGAATACCTGCTTGAATTCCAGCCCTTTGGAAGCATGTATCGTCATCAGCCGGACACCCGGACGTGGTCTGTTTCTTTCCTTTTCCTTCGCTTTCAAAGTCTCCGTATATTCTTCTACATGTGCAAACCATTCTTCAACACTTGAAAATGCTTTCGCCGCCTCTTCGATCTCTGCCAGTACTTCATTCAGATCAGATCTGTTTATCTGATGTGTAAATGCATACTCTTTCAGAAAATCGTCATAACCAATCCTTTTTCTGATATACTGGATTGCTGCATACGGAGCCATCTTCATAAGCATCTTAACATCCCACTCAAACTGATCAATCCGGTCGATCATCCAGTCTTTATCACAATAGAACTTCCGCATGTCTTCAAAAGAAACCTGACTTCCTGACACGCTGTCTCTTCCAAGATATCGCTTTGGCCGGTTCATCACCTGTAAGAAATCCTGTCTGCGCCGCTTTCCTGTTGCCAGCCTGAAATACGCCATAATATCTTTTGCTATAAAATGTTCATAGATATTCGGAAGATGTTCTTTCATCTGAAACGGGATCTTCCGTTCCACCATTGCTTCTACCACTGCTCTCGCATCTGTATGAACCCGGAACAGAATCGCAATCTCCTCTTCTTTTATGCCATTCTCCTTACATTTCTGTATCTCTTCAAGAACATATTCTGCCTCTTCCACCGGATCTTTCACTTCCTGAATATGAAGGCAGGAACCTCCTTCACGGTTTGCTTCCAGTTTTTTACTATATCTCTCCACATTATTTTCAATGAGTTTCAAAGAATTCTGTACGATATTTGCTGTCGAACGGTAATTCATTCCAAGCAGAATTTGTTTTGCATCAGGGAAATCCTTTCCAAATCCAAGCATCAATTCTGAATCAGCTCCACGAAAGCCGTAGATTGCCTGGTCATCATCCCCCACTACGAACAAATTATTTTCCGGCTGGGCCAGCATACGGATCACATCATACTGAATTCGATTAATATCCTGAAATTCATCAATCAAAACGTATCTGAATTTCTTCTGCCACTGTGCAAGTACATCTGGTCTTGACCGGAACAATTCATAACAAAGTACCAGCATATCATCAAAATCAATCTTTTTCAGTTCTTTTCTATGCTGTTCATAATTACGGTAAATATTGCGAAAAGCATCCGCACTACACTTTTCTGATACAAATTCTTCCAGCGGAATCCGATTATTCTTCACTTTTCCAATTTCTGCCGCAATATCCTGAATAAAATCTTCTTCATCAAAGATCTCCATTCTTTCTTTGTTAATCACGCCACGTAAAATCTGATATTTTTCTGTCTCTGAAAGAATATTTTCCTGATTCATCCGATAAGCCCATTTCAGGATTCCATAATAGATTCCATGAAATGTCCCCACTGTAACCGGAAGATCTCTTTTGCCCATAACCAAACAGAGGCGGGATTTCATCTCCGCCGCTGCAAATCTTGTAAAAGTAACGACCAGAATTTCTTCTGGTCTTACTTTCTGTTTCTCTATAAGGTATTTTACTCTGTTTACAATCGTAAGCGTCTTCCCCGATCCCGGGCCTGCCAGTACAAGACATGGGCCGTCTGTGTGCTGGATTGCCTGCGCCTGTGCTTCATTAAATCCCATTGTACCTCTTTTCGCTGTCCTTACTGAAGTTTCTCGATTCCAAGACGGATTCTTCTAAGAGACTCATCTTTTCCGAGTACTTCCATCAGTTCTGTTGCTCCGCCCGGAGTATTCTGCTTTCCGGAAACTGCTGTACGAAGCGGCCACATTACATAACCTACTTTGTATCCTTTTTCTGTTGCAAATGTTTTCAATGTCTCAAACAATGCATCATTGCTAAAGTCCTCCTGCGCCTCAAGAACCGGGAGAACCTCGTTCAGAAGTGCGAGTGACTTCTCAGGATCTGTTTTCATCTTCTTGTGTGTATACAGTGCAATATCATAATCTGGAAGTTCTTCAAAGAAATCCACCTGCTCTTTGATCTCCGGAAGAATCTCAATTCTTGTCTTCACAAGTGTTGCAATCTTCTTCAGATCATAGTCCTTTGTTACTGCCTCTTTCAGATAAGGCTCCGCAAGTGCATAGAACTTATCAAAATCCATTGCCTTGAGATATTCTCCGTTCATCCATTTCAATTTCACTGTATCAAATACAGCCGGAGATTTACTCATATGATGATAATCAAATGCCTCAACAAGCTCTTCCAGTGAGAAGATCTCTCTGTTGTCTGTCGGGCACCATCCAAGCAGTGCAACATAATTCACAACTGCCTCTGAAACATATCCCTGCTCGATCAGATCTTCATAAGAAGAATGTCCACATCTCTTGCTCAATTTCTTATGATTCTCATCTGTGATCAGTGGACAGTGTACATAAACCGGTACTTCCCAGCCAAACGCCTCATAAAGGCGGTTATACTTCGGTGCTGAAGATAAGTACTCATTTCCACGAACAACATGTGAAATCTCCATCAGATGATCGTCAATTACATTTGCAAAATTATATGTCGGGAATCCATCAGATTTGATCAGGATCATATCGTCAAGCTCTGCATTCGGAACTGTGATATCTCCGTAGATCTCATCATGGAATGTTGTCTCACCTTCATTCGGTACATTCAGACGGATAACCCATGGCTTACCTGCTGCCAGATTCGCTTCTACTTCTTCCTTGCTCAGACTTAAGCAGTGCTTATCATAAACAGAAATCTCTACTCCACCTTCAGAAACCTGTGTCTTTAAAGACTCCAGACGCTCTTTGTCACAGAAACAGTAATAAGCGTCTCCCTGCTCTACAAGCTGCTTTGCATATTTAAGATAAAGGCCTGATGCATTACGCTCACTCTGTACATACGGTCCATATCCGGCATCTTTATCCGGTCCTTCATCATGGATAAGACCTGTTTTCTCCATTGTTCTGTAAATAATATCAAGTGCACCTTCCACAAAACGTTCCTGGTCTGTATCCTCTACACGAAGAAGGAAATCTCCCCCTTCATGCTTTGCGATCAGATACGCGTAAAGTGCTGTTCTTAAGTTACCCACATGCATTCTTCCTGTCGGGCTTGGTGCAAATCTTGTTCTTACTTTCTTACTCATTCTATCTTCTCCAATTCCTGTTTGTTATTGTTCATATCTCGTCATATTATAGCGCAAGTCCCCAGATTCTTCAACAAACAAAATCAATGTTTTTCTTTTACTGCAAAAGTTTCACCGTTTCAGGAATACTTCCCGTCTGTTCAAGTGTGCAGGATCTTGCATCAATACATTCCAGATTTGTTCCATCAAATGCACTTTCTGCAAAACTTTTCACACCTTCCGGCACCTGAAAGGTTCCTGTCCACGCTGCCGGAAATGCAAGAAGGACCGTGCCATCTGCCGTGTAGAGTACACCATCTACCGTAACATAGGCTGGATTTGCTGCATCTGCTTCTATCCATCCCAGGTTACTCAGCCCCGCAAATGCTCCTGACTGAATATTTGTTATATTAACAGGAATTTCAATCTCTTCTACAGCAGAACCAAGATCCGACAGTGCTCCTCCCGCAATTTGGGAACATCCTTCTTCAGGAAAGAGCAGTACTCCATCCTGTATCACTTCTTTGCTTCCTGAAAGTCCATAGATCACACCTTCCGCATTAATAAGATATCCTGTATTTATATTCCCCACCTCTATTGGCTCTTCTTCCTCCTCAGTTTCATTTTTTACATTTTCCATTGAATCAGGATTTGTAATTATCGGTTCACTTGCACCATTTATAGTTGTATCTCTTTTTACACCTGGTTTTTCTGCCACAATCTCTTCTACCACGGGTTCTTCCACCGCAATTTCTTCTACTATAGGTTCTTCCACTAAAATTTCCGCCGGAACAGCCGCTGCCTGGTTAACATCTGCCTGGTTAACATCTGTCTGGATAGCTTCTATTGTTACTTTTTCCGGCAGATCATTTCCTGACACATTTATATCCTCTGTTGTCGCACAGACCGCTATGTCAGAAATCAGATTCTTTTCCAAGTATAATGAAACAATTTCCTGTGCAGACATCAGAATCAGCGCACCACTTAATAAAGTCACTCCCACTCTGACATATGGTTTTCTCACCGTTTCCTGATGCCATTCATTCCAATTCAATGCTATATCCATGTTCTCTTATTCCTTTCTCTTTCCCCCACATTTTAATACACGAAATAATTTTAGTTTATCAAAGGAAAAAGGATGCTGCAACCAAATGCAACATCCCTTTGATTTTTCCGCTTTGTCCTGATAGACTCCAAGGATTCTATACGTTAATTTCAGCCTTCACGCCAAGGATTTCTTTATTCTTTTCAAGCAGTGGACGGATCACATTCTTAAGATAAGCATCTACCTGCTCACTTGCACGTCCAACATATTTCTCCGGTTTCATTGTCTTCTGAAGATCCTCTAAAGTCAGGTTGAATGCAGGATCAGCTGCGATCAATTCAAGAAGGTTATTGTCAAGTCCCTTCTCTTTTACATTTCTTCCTGCTTCCATAGAAAGCTCACGGATTCTTTCGTGCAGCTCCTGACGGTCTCCTCCGGCTTTAACAGCATCCATCATAATATTCTCTGTTGCCATGAATGGGAGTTCGGACATCAGACGCTTCTCGATTACTTTCGGGTATACAACCAGTCCGTCTACAACGTTCAGACAAAGATCAAGAATTCCGTCGATTGCAAGGAATCCTTCCGGAACGCTCAGACGCTTGTTAGCAGAATCATCAAGTGTTCTCTCAAACCACTGTGTTGCAGATGTAATTGCCGGATTAAGTGCATCGATCATCACATATCTTGAAAGGGAAGCAATTCTCTCACTTCTCATCGGGTTTCTCTTATAAGCCATTGCTGAAGATCCGATCTGTGTCTTCTCAAATGGTTCTTCGATTTCTTTCAAATGCTGGAGCAGACGGATATCATTAGAGAATTTGTGAGCACTTGCAGCAATTCCTGCCAGTACATTCAGTACTCTTGTGTCTACTTTTCTTGAATAAGTCTGTCCGGATACCGGATAACATGCCTTGAATCCCATCTTCTCAGCAATCATTGGATCGATCTTGTCAATTGTCTCCTGATCTCCGTCGAACAGTTCAAGGAAACTTGCCTGTGTTCCTGTTGTACCTTTAGATCCAAGCAGTTTCAGGCTTCCAAGTACATATTCCAGATCCTCAAGATCCATTTCAAACTCCTGCATCCAGAGAGTTGCTCTCTTTCCAACAGTTGTCGGCTGTGCCGGCTGGAAATGTGTGAAAGCAAGTGTAGGCTGGTTTTTCTGCTCCTCTGCAAACTTCGCAAGCTCTGCAATTACATTCACAAGCTTTGTGCGAACCAGTTTCAGTGCTTCTGCCATAATAATAATATCTGTATTATCTCCTACATAACAGGATGTAGCTCCAAGATGGATGATTCCTTTTGCTTTTGGGCACTGAACACCATATGCATAAACATGAGACATAACATCATGACGTACAACCTTCTCACGTTCCTTTGCCACCTCAAAGTTAATATCATCCGCATGGCTCTTCATCTCTTCGATCTGCTCGTCTGTGATGTTGAGTCCAAGCTCCTTCTCAGTCTCTGCCAGTGCAATCCAAAGTCTTCTCCATGTTCTGAACTTTTTGTCCGGTGAGAAGATATACTGCATCTCGCGGCTTGCATAACGCTCTGAAAGCGGGCTTACATAACGATCATTACTCATAATTCTTTTCTCCTTGTTTCATATCTTTATCGTAACTGTTCATCTATTATAACACATAAACTGAGTCTTCAAAATCAATTTTGTTCAAATGCCTGACTGATATCCTCTTCCGGAACTTCCATCGGATACTTTCCTGTAAAGCAGGCATCGCAATACTTAAGGTCTCCAACCATGTCTTTCAGTTTCTCGATCTCCATGTATCCAAGAGAGTCTGCTCCGATCAGCTGACGGATCTCCTCCTGTGTGTGAGTATGTGCGATCAGCTGCTCATTCGACGGAACATCTGTTCCAAAAAAGCATGGATGTAAGAACGGTGGAGAACTGATACGTACGTGTACCTCTTTTGCTCCGGCTTTTTTCAGCATCTTAATAATATTTGCACAAGTTGTTCCACGCACGATGGAATCATCTACCATTACGATTCGTTTTCCCTTTACAACTTCCGGAATTACATTCAGTTTGATCTTTACACTTGAAACACGTTCGCTCTGTTTCGGTTTGATAAATGTTCTTCCCACATAACTGTTCTTGTGGAATGCCATTCCATAAGGAATTCCTGACTGCTCAGAATATCCTTTCGCTGCTACCAGACCGGAATCCGGAACTCCCACAACAAGATCAGCGTCTACCGGATAAGATTCCGCAAGTGCTTTTCCTGCCAGAATTCTGGAATGGTATACACCTACACCATCGATTGTACTGTCTGTTCTTGCAAAATAAATATACTCAAAAATACATCTTGCCTGTTTTTCCGAATCGATCACCATACTCGTATCTGACTGGATTCCATGTTTTCTTGTAATTGTTACGATTTCTCCCGGAAGAACATCTCTTACAAATTCACCGTCTACAGCTGCAATCGCACAGCTCTCAGAAGCAAGGAAATATGTATTGTCACGTTTTCCGATGCACAGTGGCTTGAGTCCAAATGGATCTCTTGCACCAATCATTTTTCTCGGGCTACTCACAACAAGTGCATATGCACCCTTGATCTTCTGCATCGCACACTTCACTGCTTCTTCTGCTGTCGGTGTATGAAGACGCTCTCTTGCAATAAGATATGCGATTACTTCAGAGTCTATTGTTGTCTGGAAAATAGCACCTGTCTGGCTGAGTTCTTCTCTCAGCTCGATTGCATTTACTAAATTTCCATTGTGTGCAATCGCAAGTGTTCCTTTTACATAGTTTATAACAAGTGGCATTGCATTCTCTACACGTGTTGCACCTGCTGTTGAATATCTCACATGCCCCACGCCAAGATTTCCTTTCAGCTCTGAAAGTCCCTCTTCATCAAACACGTCATCCACATGGCCAAGTCCTTTTTTTGAAAGGACGTTTCTCTTCCCATAAGTGTCTGTCACTGCAATACCGCAGCTCTCCTGACCTCTATGCTGCAAAGCAAATAAGCCATAATAGACTGATGCAGCCACATCATGTCCATCCACATCATAAGATCGGAAG
>ERZ772901.2022-NODE-2022-length-13877-cov-3.028071_pt1 | contig 13877 bp, 10 predicted proteins | sample MGYA00512123_ERZ772901 | MGnify/ENA primary metagenome ERZ772901 (study PRJEB29015, sample SAMEA2737711) | human gut metagenome | biome: human gut; feature: human-associated habitat; material: faeces | place: China | collected 2012 ...
CGCGTGAGCCCTCTTTGATCTTTCCGAAGCCGTAGTTTCCTTGGAGCTTAGCCGTACCACCGGCAACAGGAACTCCGATGGAGGCGGAGAAGCCGTGCTGGTTGGCGCCTTTAGGTCCTAACTCGTTGGCAAATGCGTAAGTCGGCAAGCGGCTGGCGCGATAAGCAAACTGATAGGCGCCGTAAAGGCTGAAGGAACCGAAGTCATAAGATCCGCCCATCGTGAAGATCTGAGAGCTCTTCAGATTGTGTTCCTTGTGGTCATACATTTCCCACATGGCGCTGAAAAGAGCCCGGCCCTTGGCATACTCATAGCCGACGCCGTAGTAGTGATCGTCTTTAGACCATTTCTGTTCGTCGCCGTTCTCACCCATGCCGTTGGAATACATGAAGTGAACGGTTGAGCCGTTCATATCCGGTGTGTTGTACAGCAGGACGTTGTCCATACGGTCGGACAGAATGAACGTGCCGTAGATATTGCCCGTGCTGTAGTAAGACGTCCAGAGTGAAGAACCGTGCAGGATGTTGTAGGTTCCGCAGTCGGAAGACAAACCGCCCGTACGGCCGGCAGCAAAGGTACCGAAAGGAGTGGACAGAGATAATGTGCTCTGGCGGGCAAAGGCCTTGGAAGAATTCATGGCGTCGCCTGAGAAAGTCTTAAAACCTTGCTCCAGGATGAAGCCGAGGTTGTATCCGCTGCCTAAATCTTCGTTGCCTTTGATACCGAAGCGGGAACCGGCCCAAATGCCGTTGTCAAAACCCACTCGTGCGGCCTGGCCTTTGACTTTGGAAACCGAGACGGCTCCGTCAACCACTCCGTAAAGCGTCACGTCGGAAGCGGCGTAGGCGCCGGAGGAGACGGCACAAAGAAGTGCTGCAAAGAAAGCTGATTTCTTCATTTCTATCTCCTCTTCTGATTACTTAGAAGCAACGCCGTTCATGATCATCTGCTTGCCGTCTTCGATGTTGTCCGTGTAGATACGGTCACGGCTGACATACGGGACTTTGGCACGATAGTCTTGATAGAGCTTGCGGGTAGCTTCGGACATCTTGAAGTCGCCTTTGAGTTTCTTTCTCAGGTCGATACCCTGTGTGGAGTGAAGCATTTCAAGGCTGTAGACGTAGCCTGTATTGTTGGCGATGCGTTTGAGTCTTTCAGCAACTAGCGGGAGGTTGGTGTAGGTGTCTTCAATGTCGCCTGCTACCGGAGTACCAAGAGCGGAAACCGGGTTGCTCTGAGCGAGGCTGTCGGCATGCATGGCAACGAACGGCTTCTGGATGGCACCGAAGGCGTGACCTTTGTTTTCAGGATCGGACAGGAAGCGTGTCAGACCGGTGAAATGGTCGTCGGACAGATGGATCGTGCGCTGGACGCTGTTATGAGACAAATGAGTCATCGCGATGCCGAGGCGCTGAGCAGCCATGGCAACGGGCAGCGGTTCAAAGTTGGATGTCGGGATGATGGCGCCTTTCAGGCCGTTGCCTTCGACGAAGTACATAGCAACCTGACTGTGGTCTGCGTAATCCTTACCGGCGTTCAGGATGGTTGCGGGATTGTCGTCGGAAGAGTTGATCTGAACCTTGATTTCTTTATCTAAGTCCTTGAGAGCTTCGCGGGCTTCACGCATGGTGTAGACCGTTGTGCGGAAGGACAGAGGATCCTGAAGAGCTCGGTCCTTGTTCTTTTCCCAGAGGTAAGAACCTTTCAGGTTGTCGCGAATCTTAGCGGCTTCTTCTTCCAAGCCGGAGAAGGGGTGAACTTTGGTGACCTGAGGAAGAACCGGAGCAATGTTGCCGTTCAGAGCTTCCAAGCTCAAGGCAAAGACGCGGGGTGTGGCATCGATGATGGTGCGGGCATGACGAGCGGCATCCATCGTCTCAGCGACAGCTGCGGCATTGGTGGACAAAATGGCAAGAGCGTCTTTTCCTTCCGGAACCAGCGGCTTAAGACCGGCCTTCTGAAGCGCTTCCTTACCGCTCATTTCTTTGCCGTCAACCTTAGCGCGCCATTCACCCATCATCACTGCGCCGACGTGAGAAGACATCGTGATGTCGGCTTCACCGACGGAACCGCGGGACGGGATTTCCGGTGTAATGCCTTTGTTCAGGAATTCTTTATAGAGCTCGGCAACGTAGGGCTGAGCACCGGTCTGGCCGGCAAGAAGGGTATTCAAACGAATGACCATCTGCAGACGAGTCAGTTCTTTGGACATCATGGGGCCGATGGCAGCGGAGTGGCTTCTCAGAGCATTGTGGTTAAAGGCTTTCGAAGCTTCAATGACTTCTTCGGAGAGTTCGCCGTTTGCTTTGAAGAGCGGTTTGTCTTTGTTCAGGCCGACACCGACGGTCAGACCGTAAACCGGTGTGCCGCCTTTGGCTGCCAGAAGAACAAGTTCATGGGCTTTTTTGAGGCGGTCCATGGCTTCAGGAGCGATGGCGACGGTGTCTTTGCCTTCGGCGATGGCCCAGGCTTCGTCCTGAGTGAGGTTGGAGCCGTTGAGCGTAACAACTCCGGCGTTGGCGATTCCGGCAGACATAAGGAGTAAAGCGATAATAGAAAGTCTCATTTTATTTTCCTCTTTGGGTCGTATTGGGGAGTATTCGAGTAATTACTTAATCTGATATTTGAATTCGTGGCAGTTGTTGCAGTAGACCTGAGAAGTCTTGTGCTCGGAGTGGCAGGCCGTACAGGCAATGCCTTCGCCGTAATGGTGGCTGGCATGCGGATTGGGCTCACCGTTCTTCAGGTTCTTGGTTTTTTCTGCGACAGCTGCATAGCTTTGATGGCAGGTCAAGCAGGCTTTGTTGTCGGGCGTGACGAACTGATTGCCGGCAACTGCGTTTTCTTTGGTATGGCAGGCGGCGCAGTCTTTAATGTTCTGGTGATAGGGCTTTACCTGCTGAGCGGATGCCGGAAGGGCGATAAATAATGCGGCAGCGAGGACGAGGAGATTGAGCGATTTCATGTTGTTATCCTTTCCGTGGTGAGGCTATTCGAGGTTGACGGGAGTGTTGGCGACGACTGCGTCTCCGGCGACTCGGCCGGTGACAAGACCGTCAGCGATGGCGCATCCGCCGAGACGGCTGGCACCGTGTGTTCCGCCGGTTACTTCACCTGCTGCGTAAAGCCCGGGAATCGGTTTTTGTGTTCTGACGTTTAAGACTTCAGCGTTCTTTGTGATTCCGACACCGCCCATGCAGTAGTGGACTTTCGGCCAGACGCGGGCTGCATAGAACGGAGCCTTCTTAATCTCGATAGCCAGTGCGAGCGGACGATCGAATTGCTTATCTTTGCCTTCGCGGACATAGGCGTTGAATTCTTCAACCTGTTTGATCAAAGCTTCTTTAGGAATGCCGTAGGCATCGGCAAGTTCACCTAAAGTGTCAAATTTCTTGATAACACCGTACTTCAGGCCGTTCTTAAGAGTCTGAGCCTGTTTGACGCCGACGCTGTCGGTAAAGCAAATCGGATAAACGGGTTTTCCGTTTTCGTCGAGCTGCTTGAGGATTGCGTCTGAACGAGCTTTGCGGTCGGCCAGTTCGTTCACGAAACGTTTGCCGGTACGCTTGTCAACCATGATGCCTTTCGGGAAACCAGCAATCGTGTTGAACTGAGAAACTAAGCCGAAGCCGCGTTCGTCAGGAGAAGACCACGGTCCGAGCTGAATCTGATCCAGCTGAATCGGAAGAGCGCCGATGGCCAGCATATTCTGGAGAACTTCACCGGTGGCGCCGGGATGGTTGGTGGATTCAAGGTTCGGCCCGAGTGTCGGATCCTGCTGCATACGGAAAGCAACGTTCTGAGAGAAACCGCCGGTGGCAGCGACCACACCTTTTCTGGCACCGTAAACCTGAGGAACGCCGGAGTTTTCTTTGCGATAGTCATGACGTTCAAGAACCTTGACGCCAATGACGCGGCCTTCGTTGTTGAGAATAAGGTCAGTAACGGCGCAGCCTAAATGCATGTCCACCCCGAGGTTTTTGGCTGCTTCAACGAGCGGACGAGTGATGCCGCCGCCGGTACTTTCAACGGTCTGCATGATACGGGGGACGCTGTGGCCGCCGAAGTGCTGAACGAAAGGTTTGTACTTAACACCGTACTTGACGGTGAAATCAAAAGCAGGACGAGTACCGTAAACAATGTTCTTCAGAAGATCGACGTGGCTCAAACCGCGGCCGGACTTAATCATGTCCTGGAGCATGAGTTCAGGAGAGTCCTTGATGCCTTCTTTTTCCTGAAGCGGAGAGCCGGCAACAGCGAAAGCCCCGCCGTTGATGGCAGAGTTTCCGCCGTAAGCAGGCATTTTTTCAAGCAGCATGACAGAAGCCCCTTTTTCTTTGGCTTCTAAGGCTGCGGCCAGGCCGGCAAATCCGCTGCCGATGACGATGACGTCAGCGACTTTATCGAATTTTTGTTGAGTTTGAGGAGCCGCGAATGCGAGACTTCCGAAAGCCGGGGCTGTGCAGGCTGCCGCTAATTTCAGGAAAGAACGGCGAGAAGGTGTGGTCTTCATATTTTCTCCAATGGATGTAAGTGAGTGAATTGCTTTTGATTAATCTCATTGCAAAGACCGTGCCAACTTTTTCGAAAATCTTAACTACTTGAAATTTAAGATAATTTCAAATTGCGTATTAATACGTAAAGATTATTAACGATATTTCGTGAGTTAAAATAGTATGAAATATCGTGAGTCACTAAATATCGTGAATAAAGACCTCCAACTCCCAGCGATCCTTGCGATCAATTCTTCGATTAACGCAGAAGAGTCACTATCTCGTGTTTTTGAGGTGCTTCAGGACTTTCTTGATGCGGACGGCGCTTTCGTAAATATCTTCGATGTTCAGAAGCACTCGATTGTGTTTGTGGCGCACTGCAGACGAAATGGCCTTTCTTCTCCGCTGGGTTCGGTTGAACCGCCCAGATCTCTTCGTCCGCTCAAAATCACTGACAAAGTTTTGAACTGCTCGGACATATCGGAAGATCGGTTCACTCAAAAAGTTCTATCTGAGTGCCTTCCCGATGTGAAGTCCTATCTGATGCTCTCGATGGACAAAGAAGATCGACACTTGGGTGTCGTCTGCTTTTACAGCTGTCGCTATGATCAGTTCAACGAAGCACAGCGCAATCTTTTGAAGTCACTTCATGACTCTTTCTCGTTAATGACATCCAACGCACTGAATTCCGTGCTTCTGGCAAACAACCGGGATTTAATTCACGAAAACGACGGCCTGAAGGATTGTGTAAGAGAAAGCCGAATGACTTTGGTTAATCGCTTCACGGCGCGTACGCCCTCACTAAAAGAAATTACGGCGAAAGTGGAGAAGGTTAGTTCAACCGAGGTACCGATGCTGGTTTTAGGAGAAACGGGCTGCGGCAAAGAAGTGGTTGTGAACCTGATCCAGCAGCTCTCTAAGCGGGAATCCGGGCCGTTTGTGAAATTGAACTGCGGAGCGATTCCGGAGACCCTGATTGATGATGAATTCTTCGGGCATGAGAAGGGCGCATTTACGGACGCCAAAATCCAGAAGAAAGGCGTCTTTGAACGTGCTTGCGGAGGAACACTTTTCTTAGATGAGATCGGAGAGCTCTCACTTGCCGCTCAAGTGCGCCTCCTTCGCGTTCTGCAGCAGAAAGTCGTGACAAGAATCGGCGGCGTGCAATCAATTCCCGTGGATTTCCGATTAGTAGCCGCGACACATAGAGATCTCAAGGAGATGGCCAAAGAAGGCCGTTTTAGAAATGACTTGCTTTATCGCCTGAATTTGTTTCCGCTGCGAATTCCTCCTCTGCGGGAAAGAGCGGAAGACTTAATCCCGCTCACCGAATTCTTCCTGAACCGTCTGAGAAGTAAATACGGCATCTCTCAGCCTCTGGTTCTGTCGAAAAAATCTGTCGAGCAGATGCTGAACTACAAGTGGCCCGGCAACGTCCGTGAACTTGAAAACACGCTGGAACGTTCAGTCCTGACCTCTTCGGACTATCAAAACATTCGTGTCATCTTCGACGGAGAAGCCGGAGGATTAGGACCTGCGATGTCCGTCGTCTCCAATGAGCTGATTAAACTGGAAACCTTTGAGGCGATGCAGAAGCATTATTTCGAAGCAGTCCTGAAGGCAGCTAAAGGGAAGATTTCCGGCACCGACGGAGCTGCTGCTCTTTCAGGAATGCATCCCAACACGCTTCGAAGCAAGTTGGACAAGCTCGGCGTGACTTTTAAAGCGGTCAAGCCGGAACTCTAGGATCCGGCTTGATGACGATGAATTCGCTGACTAAACCGCTTTGCCTGTCAGTTCTTTTTCCTGCTTCGGCGTGAGTTCCGGCGCAAGTTTTTCGTCCACGATGCCGTTCCGCAGATCTTCCATCTCGGCCAAAGACTGAGGATCGTTCTGAGTTTTGTAAATCAGAATATAGGCGCCGGTCAGGAATGTTGCTCCCAACAAAAGAAGGTGCGTTAAATACGGGAAAGCAACGCCGGAAAGCGAGGCTCCGGCTTGAGAGACTCGAAGCATGGCAAATGCCCCCGCGGTCGTGGGGGAAAGCCATCCGAAAGCCTGCAGAGGCCAAGGAATATTTTGCCACGGATACAGGTTGCCTGAAATAAATACAAACGGGATCGAGGAAGGTACGACGATTTGAACAACAAATCGGTAGCGCTTCAAAAAGGCCGCGATGAGCAAGCCTAGGGAAGTAATGGCAAAGGCGTAGATCATTGAAACGACAATCGTGCCCGGCACGTTTTTGAATGAGTTCACCCCATGGAAGGAGAATGACTGCCCCTCGATAAACAGGATCCAGAACAGACTCAGAAAGAAAAACGGAGCGTACATGGCCAGAAAATACATCGGGTGGCGGGCGCCTAGGGCAAGAGGAAATGGATACTTTTTCTTCCAGAACCAGTCATTCATAAGCATTCCAATACCGCAGACGAAGACCGTTTGGAAAATGATCATGAAGACGATGGGAACGGTGAAATTGAGGTAGCCGTTGACCGTATTGAACATACTTTGAACGATCATAGACGGAGGGTTGTTTGCAGCTCGGGCAATTTCCGATAAGGGCACCCCGTGTTCCACGAGATGCGCACTGATAGATGCCGCTACGATTTTTTGCAGCGGTCCGCCCACACCGCTCATTGAACCGCGGCTCTTGACGATAAAGGCACCGTTGGTGACTAGGACTAACGCGGTCGGCACGTTGGTCAGCGTGTTGATCTCAAAATCCGGAGGAATAATTAAGATTGCGCTGATCCCTCCTTTGCGCATCAGGTTTTCGGCTTCGGGCAGGCTGGTTGTTTGCTGAGTGACCTGAAGGCTGGGAGAAGCCCTCATCGCCTGAGTCAAACGACGAGACAGTGCAGAATTATCTTGATCTACAGCTACGACGTTCAGATGATCAGGCAGCTGTTCCATGTAGGGCCAGCAGTAGTAGAAAGAATAGAAAAAGATCGCGAAGCAAAAAAAAGGAGCACAGGCGAGATTTGTGGTGCACTGCTTTAAGGTAAATAGGAAGCATTTCAGCAGGGATGGAAATTTAGAGTTCATGCTTTGCCTCCAAAATTTTTTCCTGTTTTGCAAACTTTCCGTACTTCCACTTAAAAATCGGTATGCCGATAACAAGAGGGATAAAAGCGAGAATCGCAAACGCTGTAAAAGTTGTTCCCATCTCCCAAATTTTTGCTCCCAGTGTCCACTGTTGAGTTTGACCCTCAATAAACCATGTTAGCGGCAGGCATTTACAGAACATCCGAGCCATTTCACTCATGGAATCCAGCGGCATGGAAAATCCCGTAAAGGGAAGCGCAGGAGCGGCATAGCCGGAAGTGACGACAAGGGCAAAACGCCAGTTTGGCGCGATACCCACAATTAACACTCCTGTGCATGCCATCACGGCCAAACACGCGGCGCCGCAGATAAACCAAATAAATAGGGATCCAGCCGGAGCAAAGCCTCCGAAACCGGCAAATAAGGCAATGTAGGAAGCAATGAGGAGAGAGTAGAAAAAGAAATGCGGGAGCAGTTTGCCGAACAATGCAGCGGTCACGCTTCCCTTTGCGGTATCAAACCAATCATTGATTCGGTATTGATAGTTCTCACGAACAATGGATGAAACGAAAGATAAGATGGCAGCAAGCATGATGACGCCCGGCACCAAGTTACTTCCCAGGAAAGCGAGGAAACTGAACTGCATGTTGCCTAGTGCATAGAAGTCGGAGTGCAGTCCTGTGACCAGCCTCTCGGCTCCTTTGACTCCGCTTGCGGTCAGCATTGAAGTTTTGATCATGCGCTCCTGCGAAATCGCTGTAGCCACGCTTGTTAAGTCCGCTTGAAGAGTTCCGGCAACCGCATAGCGATTCTCATCGAGATAAAGCACCATCGGGGCGCCTGCACCTTTCGTGACGTCTCGTGAGTAGCCGAAAGGAATCTCAATAAAACCGTAAATTGTTCCGTTTCTTAATGCCTTATCGGCTTCAGAATGGGAGGCGAAAGGAACGAGTCCGACGGAACGAGTAGCATCGATTTTTGAAATCACATCACGGCTTAGCTGTGAGTGGTCATTGTCGACAATGCCGGTTGGGACTTGAGTCACAATTCCGTTTCCGAGCAGCAGCCAGACAACTAAGACCCAAAAGATCGGAAGGAATCCGCAGACGATGATTTCCTGCGGTGTGCGTAAAAGCCGCTGAATTTCGCGCACTGCGACGGCGGCTGCCGCATTTAACCAGCCTAACGGAGAAAGCATTATCCGATCCTAATTCTTAAAACCTTCAACTAATACGCTCATACCCGGGCGCAGATGGTCAATTTTCTCGACAGGCCGGGCCCGGACCTCAAAAGTTTTCATGTCATAGCCGGAATCCATGCGTGTGCTTCTCCAGGTTGCGTAATTGGCACGCGGACTGATGTAGTAAACCTTGTAGTCGATCTTCTTATCTCCGAGGGCAGGAACATATGCATGCAAAACTTTACCGATTTCGATACCCGGCATATTTTCTTCGCGGATATTGAAGGAGGCCCACTGGTCATTTAAGTCGACCAAGGTAACGACAGGGAACCCGGCAGCCGCAATTTCGCCTTCAACCAAAATAACCTTATCTACTTGGGCGTCAAGCGGTGCGTTTAAAGTCTTATCCACAGTGAGGGATTCAACCTGTTTAACGCCGGCTTTGGCTTCTTCGGCTAAATCAAAAGCGGCGGATTTTTCCTGCTTGCGGGCACCGATTTCGGCAATGTCGTACATCTGTTTAGCAGCATCTGCTTGCTGCTTAGCGGCAATCCACTGAGTCTGGACTTCGTCATACTTTTGCTTGGAGACCAGACCGTCTTTGTAGAGTGCAGAGATTCGGTTATATGTCTTAAGGGCTAAAGCAGCTGCTGCCTGAGCGCGCTCCCACTGGGCACGGGCGGCTTGCTTTTCCTGAGGGCGTGCGCCTTCATCAACAAGGCTTTGTTTTGCCTGGGCAGCTCTTTCTTGAGCCTGGACCTGTTGAAGTTTTGCTTCAAGTTCCGGCAGACTCATCAGCGCAACCGGCTGATTGGCTTTAACAAAATCGCCCTCGGAAACTAAGACCTTATGGATGCGTCCCGGAACTTTTGAAGCGACGCTTATTGTGCGGGATTCCATTTGTCCCTGAAGAGGAGGAGCAGGCGGGAAGGCGGCTTTATAAATGCCCCATACAATAAAGGCTGTCAAGCCAAGCACAAAGACCAGCATGAGAATAACGCTGATTTTCGGAGCTTTGACTTCCTGTTTTTGAGAAGTCGGGGTTGTCTGCGGTTGAAGAGGTTTATTGTTTTCTTCCATGATTAATTTTCCACAATCACTTCGTGCTTGTTGACGGCATTCATAAATTCGCTCATCTGACCGGCGATGGCATGCAGCATGGCGTAATTCGATACAAACTCAAACGCTGCGACCCGGCGTCCGACTTCTGCTGCAAAAAGCTGATTACGAGCCTCGTTAACATCAAGCGCGGTCGCCAAGCCTTCGTCGAAGCTCTTGGATTTGAGTTTTAGGTTCTCGGAAGCTAGCTTCACAGTAGAGGCGCTTAATTTATATTGATTAATGGCGTTTTGTGTTCTTAACCAAGCGACTTCCACGCCGGTTCTGACTTGGTTGATCGCTTCAGCTTTCCCGGCTTCGGCCTGCCTGACTGTTGCTTCAGCACTGCGGATGCTGGCTCTTCTGTCTTTAGCATCCCAAAGTGTAATGTTGACGCCGACACCGCCGATCCAGTTCGGCTCGACAAGCGTTTGGTAATGCTTAACAAAGTTGTAGGTTCCGAATGCAAAAACCTGCGGCATCCAAGCGCCTTTAGAAGCCTTGACGCCTTGCTGGGCTTGATCGGCCTTGGCCTGAATGACTGCGATCTGAGGGTTGGAGGCCAATGCAGTATCCACCCAATACTTCAAAGGTTCGAGCGGACGGTTCAGAACAAAAAGCGGCGTCGTCAACTTTCCGAACTCTTCATCTCGGAGCAGTCGAGCCAGCTGGAGACGGGCAACCTTAGCGTTGTCTTTGGCTTTCAGGTATTCGCGGTTTCTATTGTCTCGCTGGACTTGGACGGACATTCTTTCGATCTTGCTGATCATTCCCTGCTTTTCAAATTTCTTCGCTTTGGCAAGTTCCTGATCCTGGTGGTTCAGCATGTCCTTTTGGAGCCTTTCAACCGAGAGCGCTAATTGTGTTCCGAAGTAATAACCCGCAAGCTGAGCGTCTAAATCTTCGCTGTCGGCACGCTTTTGAGCCACCGCTTCATCAACGGCGTATTTGCTCGCATCCTGCATGGCAGAAATTTTTCCGCCGGTATAAATCGGCCAAGTTGCGGTTGCTGCGACACGAGGCCCGTTCAAGGACATTTTTTCGTGCACTCCGACTGAGAAAGATCCGGGGAGCTGGATTGGAAGCGGGGCGCCAGCCAAAGGATTCGGGATCGATTTATCGATATCGATTTTCTTCTGTCCAGCAATTTGCATCGCCTGCAGGGTTACGGTTGGGCCGCCCAGAGTTTCCAAAGATTTCTGAGTTTCTCGTTTGCTTTGGACTTGTTCTTCGCTGGCTTTGAGCTTGTCGCTTCTCTCATAAAGCCAATCGCGTGCGACAGGAAAGCTCAGGGGCAATGCGGCGGAGCATTGCCCCTGAGCGGCGCAGAGCGCGAGTGCGGCAAAAGCTAATTGAATAGGTTTGTTCATCGAATTATCGAATTATGGAATTCAAAAGCGCATGAATAACAGGATTGTAACTGCCCGGCTGAATGTTTGTTCAGAATTGTAAGCAATAAGGGAGCAAGAACGTCTCGGAATAACCTCCCTAATATCAGGGATAGTTGTCTTTGATAACTTTTGACTATGAAATTACTTAACTGGATGGAAGCAAAGGCAAATTCACTATGAAAATTTAGATCTTTGAGGCTAAAAGCTTTATGCAGGTTTCGTATGAAGTCGGAAGTTCCCGCTCTGAGCAGGAGATTAGTACGAGAAAGCGAATTACCTTTGTTACCTGCAACGCTTTCTTTCAAATTACAAAAAACGCCTCTTTCGTGCTTAATTTGCACCGAGTTCTTACAATCTTTAATAAGCAGCCGGAAGACGATCAGAACTACGCCTACATTCAACTCAAGGAGCAAAATGATTAACAGCCAATGGAAAGCACTTCACCTGGGGCGATGGGAGCTTTTGTTCAAAATTATGGACGAAGGCTCCATTACGCGTGTTGCCGATATCGAAAATCTTCAGCGCTCTCAATTATCTCGAATGGTTTCAGGACTGGAAGAAGAGTTAGGCGTGCAACTACTGGAACGGCGAGGGAAACGTCTGAATCCCACCCAAGTTGCACTTGAACTTCGCTCGAAAATTGAACCTCATATTGTGATGGTGCGTCGGGCGCTGGAGAAGACCTCGGAACTCGAAGAAGGCGACAAGGGAAGCATTCGTTTCGGTGCAATGCCCGGATTCCTCCAGACTCAGGTTGTTCCATTGATTGCCGAATTTCAGCAGCTGCATCCTCAAGTTACTTTCGATGTCATCGGGGACGACAATCCAAAGGCGTTCATGGGCGGAGAATGCGATTTGATGCTGTATTACGGCCCCGTCAATGATGCCAACCTTGTGGAAAACTGGGTCACTCGATCATTGTTCGTTCCATGCGCCTCGCCCAAATATTTAGAAAAGGCCGGTTATCCCGAAAATCCGGACGAACTGTCCGATCATGCAGGTGTGGTCTATACGGGCCGAGTCAGGCCGCATTCGGAAGTTTTGGTTAAGAACGGTCGGCAGCAGACTTTTCGCTGGAAGTCGATGATTCGGTTCAACAATATTTTGTTGGCAAAAACCGCGGCAGTTGAAGGCTGCGGCATCGTTCTTGATATGCCGCTTCATCATTGTTTCGAAGAGGTGATGAACGGACAGCTTATCCCGATCCTCAACGGCTGGCAGATTCCGAATCTCGATAATTACATCGGTTCAACGTTAGCAGCCTCTAAATTGAGACGAGTTCAGATGTTCATCGATTTTTATGTCCGAAGAAGAAGAGAAATCGAAGGCGAACAAAAGAGGCGTCTGCAGGAAAAATATAACTTCATTATTTAGAAGATTCGGGTTCCTCAAACGATAAGAAGTCGGAACGTTAATGCTAGGTTGTCTGCACAGATGAAAAAGAAATTAGAAACAGTTCAAATCTGGTCGAAAAAAGGCCTCTCGGATCTCTCCGGCGAAACATACTTCGCTAGGAGACGGGCTTTGCTGAACGGCATTTCTATGATTAACCGTCTTCAGTTTTTTAAACCCGAAGACGAAGTTGCAGCGCTGCAATTAATTGAAATATTGGAGCAAATCTCTCGTCTCAAAGAAACGCTGTTAGCGGCTTGTCGGGCTGCAGAAACCTTATCGTCTGCCGACAGCAAAATTGCTGCAGAGAAAGTCTTCATTCTTGAAACGATAGACAGAAAAAGCTCTTCAGAAAGTAAAGGAAAACCTACAAGAAGCTGCTGAACAAAAGACAATTCTTTCGGATAAGCTCGACCGCTGGCTGCAGCAGCAAAAGCGCTTTAAAGAGGTTAAGCCTTGGCTGAAGTTTCCCGTTGAGGCCTTAGAAGAAGAACGGTTGATTCTCGGACCGTTGTTTTCGTTGTATACGCATCTCAAAAGCAGTATTCGAACGAACGTGACACTGCCGGACGGAACCGTAAAAAAATCTACGCCGTCTGTTGCTAACTTTGCAGTCAAAAACACTTCGGATCCAGAACTGAGAACTTTGTTCTTCAACGCTTTGTCTGCTTGTTTTGCGACAAATTCTTCCATGTTCTGCGATATCCTTAATGCCGTAGCCGGTGCGCACTTACTCAGAGCCTCCAGGCTCGGCATGAGTACGCTTGACTACGCATTGGTTATCGAAGGCCTGGATAGAAAGAGCTTCGAAGCAATGCGCAGCGCATTTTCTAAGAAGCTGTCTGAGATTCGCGAATGCCTTCGGTTTGCAGCTCCCTATATCAATCAAGGTACAAATCGTCCGGAGTCTCCCACGATTCCGGTGGCACTATTAGGGTCAGCACTTCCGCATCTTGAAGGGCCTGAATCTCTGAAGACACTTGACGGAACACTAAAGGAAATCACAGAGGCCGTCGAACCTTACTTTCCTGAGTTTCGAGATTTCATTGAGCTCTGCAGACAAGGTCACTGGCTGGAGACGCATAATTATTCGGCCGGCTCAGGAGGCGCTTGGTGCGTTGAAGTTCCTTACGACAAAGCGGTGGCGATATACGTTGATTACCAGCCGAATATCAACCGATCCTTTGAAACAGCCCATATCTTGGGCGACGCGTTTTTTAGATACTCGATCAGTGATCTTCCGATGCAGGAGAGAAGACTTTCCGAAACCCGATA
>ERZ772901.2028-NODE-2028-length-13846-cov-3.114640_pt1 | contig 13846 bp, 7 predicted proteins | sample MGYA00512123_ERZ772901 | MGnify/ENA primary metagenome ERZ772901 (study PRJEB29015, sample SAMEA2737711) | human gut metagenome | biome: human gut; feature: human-associated habitat; material: faeces | place: China | collected 2012 ...
CCAGGGGGTTAGCCTGGCGGTGCGCGTATTAAAAACCGGTATTACGGATTAACGGTCTTATGCGAAGGATCCAGTCCCTTCCAGCCGCCTCCCAGCGCTTTGATGAGTTCGACACTGTTCACGAGTTCCTGCGACTGGAGTGATAGCAGCGACTGTTCGCTGGAAAGCCTTGTGGCTTCGGATGAAGAAACATTGGTGTAATCAATCATCCCGGCCTTATGGCGATTCATCAGAATGGAAGCGGACTCAGTCGCCGCGGAGAGGGATTTCCGCGTGTTCGCCACCTGAGAGGCAAGGCTCGCCTGTGAGGAGAGCGCGTCTTCTGTCGTCTGGAACGCCTCGAGCACGGTTTGACGGTAAGCGGTGACAGATTGCTCATAAGCCGCGCGGGCCTGAGCCACCTTGGCCCGGGTGGAACCTGCGTCGAAGATTGTCTGCGCGGCTGACGCGCCAAGTGACCAGAGAAGGTGATCCGCGCTGATCAGCTGGGAAAAATGTCCGCCGCTCCAGCCGCCGGAACCGGAAAGGGTGATGTCCGGGTAATAGCCGGCAATCGCGATGCCGATCTTTTCATTGGCAGCGGCGACCGCACGCTCGGCGGATGCGATATCCGGACGCCGTTCAAGAAGCGTACTCGGAATGGCTGCAGGAATTGCCGGAACAGAAGGCAGTGCTGTGTCCTGAGGCAGGAGCGTAAATTCAGCCGGAGCCTTGCCAATCAGAACCGCGATCGCGTGTTCATACTGAGCCCGGGAGGACTTCAGGGCGTCACGCGATGCTTCCGCCGAGTAGAGTGACTGCTCAGCGGACGTCAGGTCGGATTTCGCGATCTGGCCGCTTTCGTACTGATTCCTCAGAGTTTCGACATTCTTCTGATAAACCTTGATCGTTTCGCCGTAAACCGCGATGCGGCGGTCCAGAACGCGAAGCGTAAAATAGTCTTCGGCGAGGCTCGCCTGAGCGGAAAGACGGGCATTTGCGAGATCCGCTGCGGAAGCTTCGGCGCTTGCTTCATCGGCGGTCCGGGCCCTGCGGAGTTTTCAGAGATCCGGTTCCCAGGAGAAATTTCCCTGGAAACTGATGGTGTTCTTGGTGACACCGGCAGTCCGTCCGCGGGATCCGGATGCGCCGGCCGTAATGGACGGGTAAAGGGCGGCGTCAGACTGCGCGACCAGGGCGACAGCCTGCAGGTACTTCTGGGCGTACTGCGCGACGTTCTGGTTATTGATTTCGACCTGGGATTCCAGGCTGTTCAGCACCGGATCGCCATACATCGTCCACCAGTCTCCCTTAAGGGCGGCGTCATTCGGCGTGGCCGATTTCCAGCCGGCAGGAGCCTCTTTGAACTGCGCGGGCATCTGGCTCACGGCGGACGGCCGGGTGTAGTTCGGGCCGACTGCGCATCCGGAAAGGATGAGGAGGGCGGCTGCAGCGGCCGCCGCGAGTTTCAGCGGTGTCCGTACAGCGGTCTGGGTACTTACAAAAGTCTTCTTCATGTTTCTTTCCTCTTACTTTTCGGCGGTAACGGCAGCAGCCGTACCGTTCCCTTTGAAGAACCGTCTCCAGAGTCGTTTGGCCCAGGAACCAAACCGGTCAAGATAAACATAAACCACAGGAGTGGTGTAGAGCGTCAGAATCTGACTCACCACAAGGCCGCCGCAGATCGCGATGCCGAGCGGCCGATGGAATGACGCGTTGCTGCCGGTCTGAAGGAGAAGCGGCACCGCGCCGAAAAACGCCGCGCAGGAGGTCATCAGAATCGGGCGGAAACGCTTACGGCAGGCCTCAATAATGGCTTCCTCCGGGGTCCGTCCTTCTCTCTCCGCGGCAATCGCGAAGTCCACCATCAGAATAGCGTTCTTCTTCACAATGCCGATAAGGAGAAGAATGCCGATGAACGCGATCACAGTGAACTGCGTACCAGTGATTTCCATCAGGAGCAGGGCACCGATGCCGGCGGAGGGCAGTGTCGAGAGAATCGTGATCGGGTGGATCCAGCTCTCATACAGAATGCCCAGCAGAATGTAGATCACGAGGATCGCGGTCAGGATGAGAAGCGGAATCTGCCCCATGGTTTTCTGGAACGTGGCGGCAGTCCCAGCGAAACTTCCGTGAACCGAGTCCGGGAGACCGAGGGACGCCATTGTGCGATCAATCGCGGCCTTGGCGGTGTCGAGTGACACACCGTCAGCCAGATTGAAGGCAATGGTCGTTGTCGCGGTCTGATCCTCATGGTCAACCGAAAGCGGTGTGGTCGAATATTCAATGCGAGCGAAATTCGAGACCGGAATCTGCTTTCCGGCAGAAGTCACCACGAAGAGCCGGGTGAGGACGCTCGGATCCTGAGTCCACGAGCTGTCGAGCCCAATCACGCTGTAGTACTGATTCAGCATCTTGTACTGCGTCGCGATCTGGCGCTGCGCGAAGGCGTCATTCAGGAAAGTGTCGATTTCCCGGGCATTGAGACCGTAGCGGGTAGCGGCTTCGCGATCCACGATCACCTTTACTTCAGAGCCGCCGGTTTCCGCGTCGCTGTCCACGCTTGTGAGTTCAGGAAGCTTCGAGAGCGCTTTATAAATCGGCGTGCTCCACTGACGCAGTGTCGCGAGATCGTCACTCTGAATACTGTACTGATACGTCGCGTTCGCGCTCCGGCCGCCGGTCCGGAAATCCTGAACCGGCATCAAAAAGAGCGACGTGCCTGGCATCCGCTTGGAAAGCGCGAAAAGCCGGTTCGCGACCTGGGAGGCGGTCTCAGTACGCTGATCGAGCGGCTTCAGCCGGATAAAGAACTGTCCGGTGTTCCGCGACCCGAATCCGCCGCCGCCCGTGGAGGCGAGGACATACTCAATGGCGGGATCCTTTTCCAGCATTTTGCTCAGACGCAGAATCTTCGGATCCATCTGCGTAAAGCTTGTCTGCTGATCAGCCCGAACCATACCGAAGAGAATGCCGGTATCCTGATCCGGGAATAGCCCCTTGTCGATCGTAATGTAGAGGAAAACGTTTCCGACGATAGTGAGGAGAAGAATCACCATCGTGAGGAGTTTGTGCTTCATCACGGTGCCGAGACTCGCGACGTAGGCCGTGTGAAGTTTCCGGAGACCGGAAGAGATCCAGTCAAGCACCACGGTTTGTGGCCAGCGCCGGCCGTTCGGCATCCGATGAGGTTTCGGAGCGTCTTTCCTGAAAAGACGGCTGCAGAGCATCGGAGTCAGTGTGAGAGACACAAACATTGAAATCGCGAGCGCGACAGAAAGTGTCACCGCGAATTCCCGGAAGAGCTTTCCGACAACGCCTCCCATGAGAAGCAGCGGGATGAAAACCGCGATCAGGGACGAAGTCATTGAAAGAATCGTGAACCCGATTTCGTGGCTGCCTTTCAGCGCGGCCTGCATCGGTGTCATCCCTTCCTCGATATGGCGGCTGATGTTTTCCACCACCACAATCGCGTCATCCACCACAAAGCCTGTACAGATGATGAGCGCCATCATGGAGAGAGCGTCCAGACTGTAGCCGAGGAAATACATCGCGCTGAATGTTCCGACCAGTGAGATCGGAAGGGCGACTGCGGGAATCAGCGTAGCGCGTCCCCGCCTCAGGAACACGTAAACCACCACAATCACGAGGAGGATAGAGAAGAGCAGGGTCTTCTCGGTTTCCTGGAGCGCGTCGCGTACCGTGCTCGAGCGGTCAATCGCGAGTGTGAGTTTCGTTCCCGCCGGCAGCATGGAATTCAGTTCCGGCATCAGAGCCTTCACCGAATCGATGGTTTCCAGCATGTTCGCGCCCGCCTGACGGGTGATGGAGATGGAAACCGAAGGCTTCGAATTGAAGTAACCGGAAGAGTACTTGTCCTGAATCGAGTCGTAGACGTTAGCGACGTCCTTCAGTCTCACCGGAACCCCGTTCTTATAGGTCACGATGAGGTCCCGATACTGGCTCGCCTGCGTGAGCTGACCGTTCGCCTCAATCCACCAGGTGCTGGCCTTTCCGGAAAGCAGGCCGCGAGGGGAGTTGGATGTCGCGCTGTCAACCGCCTTCCGGACGGTATCAAGCGGGATTCCATAGCTTTCAAGAAGCCGTGGCTTCAGGTCGATACGGACTGCCGGCAAAGCGCCGCCTCGGATTGAAACCTGACCGACACCCTGCACCTGGGCGATTCGCTGCTGGAGCTTAGAGCTTGCGAGGTCGTAAAGCTGACCGCGGTTCAGCCGGTCAGACGTCATCGCAAGCATCATAATCGGCGCTGAAGACGGATTCGCTTTGTGATAAGTCGGAAGCGTCTTCATTGCGGAGGGAAGGAGGCTGCGCGCCGCATTGATGGCAGCCTGAACGTCACGCGCCGCGCCATCGACGTCACGCGACATATCGAACTGGATAATGACGTGAGTCGATCCCTGGGATGAGACGGACGTCAGTTCCGTAATGCCGGCGATCTGCCCCATCGCGCGCTCAAGCGGTGTCGCGACGGTTGCGGCCATTGTTTCAGGAGACGCGCCGGCAAGCGATGCCTGCACAAAAATCACAGGCATATCGACCGTGGGGATCGGAGCGACCGGCAGGAACCGGAAGGAAACCGCTCCGACCACGGTGAGGGCGATCGAGAGGAGAAGCGTCGCGATCGGCCTCAGGATGAAGAGCCTCGATATGTTCACGGTTTTTCCTCCTCGAGGGCAGGTTCGGGCTCAAGCGCCTTCCCCTTCCTGAAGTGCGACGCAAGCCGCTCAAACCAGAGGTAAATCACCGGGGTCGTGAAAAGCGTGAGGAGCTGACTGAAGATCAGACCGCCCACAATCACAAGGCCCATCGGACGCCGCAGCTCAGCGCCGCTTCCGGTCGCCAGCATCAGAGGAACGTTGCCTAGGAGCGCAGCGAAGGTCGTCATCATGATCGGACGGAAACGCAGCAGACAGGCGCTGTAAATAGCGTCAAACGGCGTCTTTCCCGCACGTTCTCCGGCAAGAGCGAAGTCAATCATCATGATGGCGTTCTTCTTCACAATGCCGATCAGAAGAATGATGCCGATCAGCGCGATCAGTGTGAATTCCGTTCCGGTGAGCTTCAGCGCAAGGAGCGCGCCGATAGCGGCGGACGGCAGAGTCGAAATTACGGTGACCGGGTGAATCCAGCTTTCATAGAGAATGCCGAGCACGAGGTACACCACCATGACGGCCGCGAAAATGAGCCAGAGCGTATTGGCGTTCGCGTTTTCGTAAGCTGAGAGCGACCCCTGCGGCTTCAGGTTCATCGTGATCGGAAGTTTGATCTGAGTCTTCACGTCTTCGATCGCTTTCTTTGCGTCATCAAGCGAATAGCCGTCCCGGATATTGAAGGAAACCGTGGCAGCCGGAGTCTGTGAGAGACGGGCGTAGCCAGAGGGTCCCAGCTGCTCGGTCACCCGGATGATGCTTGTGAGCGGCACCATGGTGCTCGACGCAGGCGCGGCAGAATCGGAAGACGCCGAACTGGTTGTCGTCGCCGTACCGCTTTTCAGATAGATATGCGAGAAGGCATTGGGATCATCCCGGAACTGCTTACCCACCTCAAGCACGACGCGGTACTGGTTTGACTGCGTGTAAATCGTGGAGATAAGCCGCTGGCCGAAGGCGTTATAAAGCGCCGTATCGACATCATCCGCGGTGAGTCCATAGCGGGCCGCGGCCTCGCGGTCGATATCGACATAGGCGATGCGGGCGTTCCCCATGAGGTTCGTCACAACATCCTTCAGTTCAGGACGCTTCGAAAGCGCCTGCGTGAAGATCGGGACCCATTTTTCGAGTTCCGACTGGTCCGTCGTGTTGAGCGTCAGCTGGTACTCGGATGGCGTGACCTGATCATCCACCTTCAGATCCTGGTTCTTGATCGCGTAGAGGTGAATGCCTGGGACCTTCGCCGCGTCGGCTTCCAGCCGTGAAATGATGGCGTCCGCACTGTCTCGCTCTCCGAAAGGTTTCAGCGTGATCTGGAGACGGCCCGTGTTGAGGGAATTGTTGTTTACCGCGTCAACGCCGACGATCGAGCTCACGGACTGAACGCCAGGATCTTTCTGAATCAGGGCCGCAAGCTCTCCCTGGCGCTTCGCCATTTCAGAGAATGAAATATCAGCAGGTGCCCGGGTGATGCCCTGAATGAAACCGGTGTCCTGCGCAGGGAAGAATCCCGACGGAACCCAGATCCAGAGAAGAGCGGTGACAAAAAGCGTGCCGATTGCCACGAAGAGGGTCGCGACCTGATGATTCAGTACGACCTTAAGGCAGCGCTCATAGAGATTGAGAAGCCAGTTAAAGGCCTTGCCGAAATCCTGAGTGATGCGGCTGTGTTTCTCTTCCGGAATATGCTTCAGCAGATAAGCGGAAAGCATCGGCGTGAGAGTGAGCGACACGACCATCGAGACCAGGATCGACACCGCGAGGGTGATCGAGAATTCGCGGAACAGACGCCCGACTACGTCCCCCATGAAGAGAAGCGGAATCAGCACGGCAATAAGGGAGAAGGTGAGCGACACAATCGTGAAGCCGATTTCCTTTGATCCCAGAAGAGCCGCGTCGAGCGGTTTCATGCCGTCATCAATATGGCGCTGGATGTTTTCCACCACTACGATCGCGTCGTCAATCACAAAGCCTGTCGCGATGGTAAGCGCCATCAGCGTGAGGTTATTGAGTGAGAAACCGGCGAGATACATCACGGCGAAAGTGCCGACAATAGAGAGCGGCACCGCGAGACTCGGAATGAGCGTCGCGGTCGGCGTCCGAAGGAAGAGGAACGAGACCGCGATCACGAGACCTATAGCGATCAGGAGTTCCGTCTGGACATCATCGATCGACGCACGGATCGACTGCGTACGGTCTGCGAGAATCGTGAGTTTCACGGATCCGGGGAGCGATTCCTGAATGGCCGGGAGCGCCGCCTTGATGTCATCCGCGATATTCACAACATTCGTGCCAGGCTGACGCTGAATATTGATGATGATGGCGGGTTTGCCGTTCGCGAACGCTTCCTGATATTCATCCTGCGGCGCGAGTTCAACGTCTGCCACATCCTTCAGACGCAGCGCGTTTCCGTTCGAATATTTGATGACGAGGTTCTGATAGTCCTCAATCGACTTCAGCTGGTCATTCGCGTCAATCGTGACACTCCGCTCGGGCCCGTCGAAACCACCCTTGCTGCCATTGACGTTCGCGTTATTGATCGCGGTGTTGATATCGGAAAGCGCGAGACCGGCAGAGGCGAGTTTCACCGGATTCGCGCGGATACGGACAGCCTGTTGCTGGCCGCCCGCAAGGCTCACAAGGCCTACCCCTGAAATCTGGGAGAGTTTCAGTGCGGCGCGGGTGTTGATCAGATCCTGGACCTTGGTGAGGGGGAGGGTGTCAGAAGTCGCCGCAATGGTAAGAATCGGGGTATCTGCCGGATTCACCTTCTTATAGGTCGGCTTATTCGGAAGATCACTTGGGAGCAGGGCGTCAGCCGCGTTGATGGCGGCCTGAACTTCCTGTTCCGCCACATCGAGACTGAGATCGAGATTGAATTTCAGCGTGATCACCGAATTGCCGCCGGAGGTCACGGAGTACATCTGATTCAGCCCCGACATCTGGCCGAGCTGGCGCTCAAGCGGCGCGGTGACACCGGAGGTCATCACCTGAGGACCGGCACCCGGGAACTGTGTCGTCACCTGGATCACCGGATAATCCACTTCGGGCAGGGCCGAAATGGAGAGGTATCGGTACCCAAGCGCGCCCGCGACGACAAGCGCGATCATCAGAAGGAGCGTCGCGATCGGGCGATAAATAAAGAGTCGCGAAAGGTTCATTTGGTGGCCTTCAGCGCTTTAGGAATGAGAAGCGGCGGACGAGGCGGGAGCGGAGGCTGCGGGGGACGCGGCGGCGTCAGAGCCTGTGGCAGACGGTTTTCTCCGCCGCGGTGTGGCCCCATCAGAGGCGTTTGCCGCGGCAGGGTTCACCACGTTGACTTTTCCGCCATCCGTGGCGGAATCGACTCCGGATGTAATCACGGGGTCGCCTGCCTTGAGGCCCGAAAGAATCGCGGTGAAACCATTACCGGCGTCAGGCCCCATTTTGATCGGAGTCCGGTGGGCGACAGAATCACTGTCAACCGTAAAGACAAACTGCCCGGTCGTACTCGTCTGAACGGCGGCAGTCGGCACAACGATGGCATTTTCAAGCACGTTGGTGATGAGTTTCACATTGACGAACTGATTCGGGAAAAGCCTGTCATCCGTATTCGGGAAATCGGCCTTCAGTTTCACCGTACCGGTCGTGGTATCGATGGAATTTCCTACCGTTTTTACGGTGCTTTGAGCGATCAGCGTTGATCCGCTCTGATCGTAGACTTCGACGCGAAGCGATTTCCCCGCCCGGATCGGTGTTACGACATCAGAGAGGTTAGCCTGAGGAATGGAAAATTCGACAGAAATCGGGCGGGTCTGGGTAATCGTCGCGATGGCGGTTGAGTCGCTCGGTCCTACGAGGTTCCCGATATCCACACCCCGGAGACCGATAAAGCCAGAAATCGGCGCTGTGATGCGGCCATAGCCCACCGAAACCTGAGCACCTGAAATCTGACCTTTTGCCGCCCGAACTGCGCCTTCATACTGTTTGACAAGGGCGGCCTGAGCGTCGTAGTCCTGCTTTGAAATGGAATTCTGTGCGTAAAGCTTCTGATACCGGGAGAGCACCTGGCGGGCATTCGCAAGCTGAGCTTCGCTTTGCGCAAGAGTTCCGCGGTACTGTTCTGTGTTTGCTTCGTATCCTCGGGTATCAACTTTGGCGAGAAGCGCGCCCCGCTTCACATACTGCCCTTCCTTGAAGAAAATCTGCGTGAGACGGCCTGTCACCTGGCTGATCACGCTGACGCTCTGCGCCGGAGTCACTGTACCGAGAGCTGAAACGTAGACATCAACATTCTGGGTCTTCGCGGGGACTGTCAGAACCGAGGTCGGCATCCGGCGGCCGCGGCGGCCTCCGGCCTGCTGCGGCGCGGCGTTCGATTTTTTATTCTTCCAGTACTGGTATCCGCCGCCTCCAATAGCTGCGGCAGCAAGGATGGCAATGGCGGAGAAGACGAGTTTGCGGCGTTTCATGGAAGGACCTTTTAACTGTTTTTTGGCAGGGAAGGCGGCCAGAAATGAATTCGCGCGATCCGGGTACACCATCTCCGCCAGTCTGGATGAGACAAAGATACCAGTAATAACTGTTAAGCGAGCGTAAGGGAAAGAAACGATTTCTTCCCGGTGAGGTGACTCAAACATAACGATAGTCAGCGCCGGGAAAGTTTCTGAGTGTCTCTCTGAACGAAATCAGACTGATTCTGGTGGTCTACAAAAATGATTTCTATGCCCGCGGGTGCCGCCCATTCTAAGAGCTCCGGACGTAAAGGGAGGTGCCGGAAATTGAGAGTTTCTGTATCAGAAAATAAAAAATACCCTGCCTGATATCAAGCAGGGCGGGGTAAAAGCTTTCTATTTCAGACGTCTTTCAGCGGGCCGCGCGAAAGAATCAGCATGAATAGAAGGGAGATGACGGCGAAACAGGCACCTGCCCAGAAGGACGCCGATGCGCCGAGCGTGTCCCAGAGCGCGCCGGCCCCGATACCGGCGATCAGAAGAGCACCGCCTGATACGAGGTTATAGAGACCGAACGCCGTACCGCGGAGATCTTCAGGGGCGAGTTTGGCGATGAAAACGGAGAAAATGCCCTGAGTAGCGCCGAGGTGCAGACCCCAGAGGACGACCGCAGCCAGAACCCAGACGGGGGATGACGCAAGAGCAAGAGTCACCTGCGAGGCAAAGAGGAAAACGATGCCAAGTGTCAGGAGCCAGATTGGATGGATCCGGTCCGCGGCTTTTCCGAAGGGATAGGACGAAAACGCGAACACTGCGTTCATGAGCACCATCACGAGCGGCACCATGGCGGCCGAAATTCCGACATTAGCCGCGCGAAGCACGATAAAAGCGTTGGAGAACCGGGCGAGGGAAAAAACAGCCGCTGCCGCGATCAGCATCCAGAAGGCCGATGACAGCCTCCCCATAGCTTCGCGGGAAATCGGGTTCGTCCGGTGAGCGTTCTTCGGTTCCGGCGCTTTCACTTCAAAGATGATGAGTGAAAGGCAGATCAGACCCGGAATCAGGGCGCACCAGAAAATGAGCCGGTAGTTATCAAACGTGAGCCACATCAGCAGCGCCGCAATAGCCGGGCCAATAAAGGCACCGGCGGAATCGAGCGACTGGCGAAGTCCAAAACTCGCTCCCATCACGTCTTTCGGTGTAACGGTGGCAATCAGGGCGTCTCGGGGCGCTCCGCGGATCCCTTTTCCGATTCGGTCAGCAAACCGGCAGCAAAAGACCTGAAGCACGGTGTCAGAAAGGGCGAAGAACGGTTTCGAAATTACGCCGAGTGCGTAGCCCGTGAAGACGAGTGCCTTCGTGTGACCGAAGCGGTCAGAGATCATGCCGGAAAAGACCTTCATGATGAGCGCGACGGATTCCGCCGCGCCTTCCGTGATACCGATCGCTGTGGCCGAGGCTCCGAGTCCCACCGCCATGAAGAGCGGAAGAACCGCATGGATCATTTCAGACGAAATATCCATAAAGAGCGAGACGAATCCGAGGGCCCAGACCGTGCGGGGGATCTTGGCGCGGTCTGTTTTGGGAGGGAGCTTTGAAAATTTCATAGTTATGCCCTGCAAAAAGAAGACCCCTGGGCCGGGACCCAGGGGAACTTAAGGTTTTATGTGTCGGTTTTTGCTTACTTCGACGGCTTCCGGCACGCAGCCGTAATGTCCTGCTTCGCGTTGTAGGTCGAGCTCTTCACCTGGGTGAGAGCAAGAACCGTGCTCCAGATGTCGTCATGCGAAACCGGTTTTTTCGCGCCGGCTTCAAGGCACCCCTTCGCAATGCCAAGGCGGGACCGGAGACCGTCCGACACCCAAAGGATCATCGGAATATGAGTCTGTTCACTCGGAGCGATCGCATAGGGAGCGCCGTGGAGGAAAAGACCCTTTTCGCCAAGGCTTTCGCCGTGGTCTGACATGTAGATCAGAGCGGTATCCGCGTCCTTCATCGCCTTCAGTTTGTCGATCATGGAGCTCAGCACGTGATCCGTGTAGAGGATCGAATTGTCATACGCGTTCCGGATCGATTTCGGATCACAGGACCGGAGATCAGAATTCGTGCAGACCGGACCCCACTTATTGAATTTTTCCGGATAGCGCTTGGCGTACGCCGGGCCGTGACTGCCCATCATGTGGAAGAAGAGGGCATTTACCGTACCGGGCTTCAGTTTCTCCTGATCAATATAGGGAACCATGCCTTCGTCATAGCATTCGCCATTCGGACAGACGGAATCGCGAAGCGCCTTCGGAAGAGACTTGACGGGTTCCGTGTACGGAGTCCCCTGGCTCGCTCCCTTATCACCGCCCTGGTTATCCACCCAAAGCGTCTTCACGCCGGCGCGCTGCAGGACCGCGGGAAGCGGTTCTTCCGTAATGATCTTCTTCCGGTTGTAGTTTTCTCGTCCAATCCGGCTGAACATGCAGGGGACAGAGACGTCGGTGCTCGTGCCGCAGGAAGAAGCATCAGTGTAATTCACCACGCCTTCCTTACGGAGTTCAGGGGTCGTGTCGCGGTCATAGCCATCGAGTCCCCAGTTCGCCGCACGGGCGGTTTCTCCCGTCACGACAACGACGAGGAGGGGACGCTCAGTCGCGGAAGGGGCAGGGGACAGGGTCGGAGTTTTATCCACGATTGTCCGGACTTTGACCGAACCCGGAGCCTCATCCGAAAACTGTGTTTTGACTGCGGAGTAAACGATATTGACTGGAGTCAGCAGATAGCGGGCGCTCTTCTGACCGCGGATGAAGTACGAGAATCCCTGGAAGTCAGCCAGCAGAGAAACAATGCCGAAAATAACGAGGGCAATTGCCGCCAGGAACCGCATCGCGTGATCCTTAAGCGGCGCGGGTTTCAGCGGAAACTTCCAGATCAGAAGAATCGGCGGAATCGCGGCGCAGAGGAACGTGAAAATGAGCCCGGGGGAAATCAGGTCACGGGTTTCAGCCACATTGGTCGCAAAAGCGTTACGCAGCATGTCAGGCGACATCACCGCGCCGTAAAGAAGCGAGAAACCGAAACCGCCCGCGCCGATCAGCGAGAGGATGATGAGCAGCGCTTTATAGAGCCGCCGGTCCATAATCGCGGCGAGGAGCGTACCCAGAGCCGCAAAAAGGAAAAAGAGTCCGAGCCACGCTGAGGCGTAGAACTTCACGCCGGCGAGCGACAGCGGATTCGTACCGGTTGCGGCCGCAAGCTTCCAGAAGGGGAAGCTGTCCACCGTCAGCCACCAGGCCGCGACAATCAGCGCAAGACCGGTAGCGCCGGTCGCGAAATACCGGACAAAGCTCTTAAGGGAATGCAGAACGGACATAGAGAAACCTATCCATATTAGACGGTGACGAGTCTGCATTGCAGACTGTCAAATGAAGGTCAAAATACTTGCAATTCGAAACATTTGCAACTGAGACTCTTTATTTTTGTGTCTCACGCCGCTTTAACCGAACTCTGTCAACTCGGTATTATTAGATGGATGAAATGATTGGACCGGAGCCATGCAGGAAAACATTCTGGTTGTAGATGATAACGACGATATCCGCTCAAATGTCGCGGAATACCTGAGAGCCAAAGGCTGGAAAGCGGAGGAGGCTTCAACTGGTCCTATGGCAGTCGCTCAGGTGCACACGGGAGCCTTTGATCTCGTGTTGCTTGACCTTGGGCTCCCCGGGATGGATGGCATTGAAGTGTGCCGGAAACTCCGAAGCGAAGGTTATTCTCTTCCTATCATGATGCTCACCGCGCGCGATGAACTCGATGACCGTGTGGCAGGTCTTCAGAGCGGCGCGGACGATTATCTCGTCAAGCCTTTTTCACTCCGGGAGCTTTCAGCCCGTGTTGAAGCAGTCCTCCGACGCAGCCAGGGGAAAGTGGTTAAGGATCTGAAGGTTGGGGACCTCGTGCTCTATCTTTCCACGGCATCCGCTGAACGTGAGGGAAAAACACTCCACCTGAGCCCCGCGTGCTTCCAGATTCTTCGGGTACTGATGTCAAAGAGCCCGAATATCGTGCCGCGCGACGAACTTGAGAAAGCTCTCTGGGGCGGAGACCGCCCGGATTCAGACAGCCTTCGCTCAAATCTCTGGCTTCTCAGAAATGTAGTGGATAAACCCTTTGCTGCGCCGATGATTAAGACGCATCCGGGATTTGGCTGGTCGATCGCACCGGCCGCGGCACCAGCCAAAGCGACAGAAGACAAATAAATTCCAGCAGCTGCTGCGGGGCGAACCAATAGGAGAAGCCGCATGAAACGTATCGGACGCTTTTTCCTGAGACTTGGGCTTCGGGCGAGGCTGATGCTGGTGATCGGTATTCTTGCCTTCGTGCTCACGGCCGGTTCTATTGCCGCTTTCTCCTACGCGATTGAATTCACGGAGGATCATCTGGTTTCTGAGAACCAGTACTACTCACTTCGCGGCTATATTGACAGTGATATCGCGCACGGGAAAGCCCCACGGCTGCTTCCGAATAAGAAGCTTTACGCAGATCCGAGCGTCGTCAATGGCGTAAAACTGGAACCCATTCCGCCCGAATTTCAGAATCTGCCTGACGGGTACACCGAGTACGAAGACGATCATCAGGCGGATTATGTCTTCAGGATGCAGCGTCACGGTGTGACCTATATCCTCACAACCGATCAGACTGAGTTTGAAGAGGTGGAGCACAGTCTCGTCGCTGTGGTCGTTCTTTTTGGTCTGCTCGCGGTGATGGCCGCGGTTC
>ERZ772901.2029-NODE-2029-length-13838-cov-2.668650_pt1 | contig 13838 bp, 10 predicted proteins | sample MGYA00512123_ERZ772901 | MGnify/ENA primary metagenome ERZ772901 (study PRJEB29015, sample SAMEA2737711) | human gut metagenome | biome: human gut; feature: human-associated habitat; material: faeces | place: China | collected 2012 ...
TAAAAATACATTTTTTATTGTTATAATATATATCTATTTTTATACAGAAAGGAGAGATGAGTATAAAATAATGACCACAGAAGAATATGAAAAAACCAAAGATATGCTAACGGCTTGGGCAAACTATAATAGTTATGTGCGACAATATAAATACGAGATAGACGAAAATATTAAACTTTCTAAGGCTTTGGAGAAGAACAGAGAAGATGTAGATTGTTATATTGACGAAGATATAAGGGAAACTACCAATAATGCCTTAGAGTATTGTAAAAGCCGTATTAAAAAACTAGATACTATAGTAAGGGAAACAGCAAAGTTTAAAGAGTTAATGGATAGTATAGTAGATGGCTTAAATATACTGGATAAGAATTTGCTTGTTGCCCGTTACATAAAAAAACAGGATTGGGATACTATGGCAACTTTTTGGCCCTGTGAAATCAGTTCAAGGCAAATACAGAGAATACATAGAAGTTTGCTGGATAATATATTACAAAAATATGAAGAATTAAGCTCTAAAAAGTAAAAATACGGTAGAAAATACAGTAAAATTGTAAAAAATAGAATAAATATTTCATATTCAATAAGTATGGATAATATAATAAAAATACTGTAATTAGAGGGTATACAGGGGTATATGTCAAAAAAATATACCAAAAAATATTGTAAAAGTTGTGGAAGTTGACATAATTTTTTTTTGCCTATAAAAATTACCTATACTACACATCAAAAAAACTATGTTTTATGTGCAAACCTTGTAAAAATTTCTTCATATTTTTTCAAAAATTCCTTTAAAAGGCAATTTGCATAAATTATGTATACCGAATTTGTTTAATAATTACATAGAGGATTTACCCAAAATGAGGTATGATATATATAATTGTTTAAGGGGAAATATTGTCCCTAATTCGGTCAGTCAAGGAGGAAATTGTTTAGATGGCAGATGTAAAATTAAAAAATATAGTAAAAAAATATCCTAATGGATTTGTGGCAGTAAAAAATTTCAATTTAGAGATTGAAGATAAAGAATTCATTATTTTCGTAGGTCCTTCAGGTTGTGGTAAGTCTACAACTCTTAGAATGATTGCAGGTCTTGAAGATATTTCTAACGGTGAACTTTACATTGATGACAAGCTTTGTAACACTGTTTCACCTAAGGATAGAGATATTGCAATGGTTTTCCAGAACTATGCTCTTTATCCACATATGACAGTATATGATAATATGGCTTTCGCCCTCAAACTCAGAAAAGTGCCAAAGGACGAAATCGACAAAAAAGTAAGAGAAGCTGCTAAAATCCTTGATTTGGAACATTTATTAGACAGAAAGCCAAAGGCTCTTTCCGGTGGTCAGCGTCAGAGAGTTGCTATGGGTCGTGCCATTGTACGTTCTCCAAAGGTTTTCCTTATGGACGAACCTCTTTCTAACTTGGATGCTAAGTTAAGAGTTCAGATGCGTTCTGAAATTTCTAAACTTCACCATAAATTACAGACAACATTTATCTACGTTACTCATGACCAGACAGAGGCTATGACTTTAGGTACTAGAATTGTTGTTCTTAAAGATGGTGTTATTCAGCAGGTTGATACTCCTCAGAATCTTTACAATGCACCGGATAATCTTTTCGTAGCTGGTTTCATTGGTTCACCACAGATGAACTTTATTGATGCTACTATTTCAAAAGATGACAAGGGTGTATATGCAAACTTCGGTGAATATAGCTTTAAACTTCCAGAATCTAAGGCTAAGGCTCTTACTGAAGGCGATTATATCGGCAAGACTGTTATCCTCGGTATCAGACCGGAAGATATTCACAATGAAGATATTTTCCTTAATACTTCTCCAGAAAGTATTGTTGATGCAGAGGTTGAAGTTACAGAACTTCTTGGTGCAGAACTTAACCTTTACACATTTGTTGGTGGACAGAATGTTACAGCAAGAGTTAATGCAAGAACAAATGCTAAGATTGGCGATAAGTTAAAGCTTGCATTTGACCTTAACAGAATGCACTTCTTCGATAAGGAAACAGAACAGAATATTTGCCACTAATTTATAGTACATAATATTGAATTTTATGGTGCAGATGACTTAGGTTGTCTGCACTTTTTGATGATAAGACACTTTGTATCAAGATACTAACGATATTAAGGAGGCTTTTATATGTGGTTAGTATTTGCTTTTGGTTCAGCCTTGTTTGCCGGACTTACTTCTATACTAGCAAAATGTGGAATAAAGAAAACAGATTCCGATGTTGCAACTGGTATTCGAACTATTATAGTTTTGTTGTTTTCTTGGTTAATGGTGTTTATAGTTGGTTCACAGAATCAGATAAGTGCCATAGACGGTAAAACACTTTTATTCCTTATACTGTCTGGACTTGCTACAGGTGCAAGTTGGTTGTGCTATTTTAAGGCTTTACAGATTGGTGATATAAACAAGGTTGTGCCTATTGATAAATCCAGTACAATAATAACAATAATACTTGCAGCCATAATTTTAGGCGAAAGCATTACATTGGTAAAAGGTGTGGCCATTGTTTTAATTGCTGTAGGTACATTTCTTATGATAGAGAAAAAGAAAAGTACAAACTCTGAAAATAAAAGCAGTTGGCTTTTGTTTGCCTTTGGTTCAGCTTTGTTTGCTGCCTTAACAGCAATACTTGGTAAAATAGGTATTTCAGGTGTTGAGTCAAATTTAGGTACAGCTATAAGAACCTTTGTTGTGCTTATAATGTCTTGGATAATGGTTTTAGTTACCGGTAAAAAAGATAAAGTAAAAGAAGTGCCTAAAAATGAACTTATATTTATATGCCTTTCAGGTATAGCAACAGGTGCAAGTTGGCTTTGCTATTATAGAGCCTTACAAGATGGCTTGGCAAGTGTAGTTGTGCCGGTAGATAAGTTAAGTATTCTTGTGACAATATTGTTCTCTTACATAGTTTTCCACGAAAAACTTTCAGTAAAGTCAGCTATAGGGCTTGTGGGAATTGTAGCCGGTACTTTAATAATGATTTTATAAAAATTACGTTTAAAATCCCTTTGAGAGGCTGTCGGTAAAATCGACAGCCTTGCAATAAATGCTTGCATTTATTGCAATTGGTTTAAGGATGGGACCAGCCGTAAAAAATATGGCACTAAAGACCAGTACCATATTTTTGTCCCTGTCCTCGGTCGGGCAAAGCTCGACCTGTGGAATTAATTTAAGAAAACCAAGGTTTTCTTAACAACTTTCCTTTGATAATCCGAAAAAATACCAACACATTTATTAAGTAACTCAAATTATTTTACACAATTAGCTTATTTGATACTTTAAAATCCCTTTGAGATTTTTATCTCAAAGGGATTTTTTATATTCTGTTTAAACTTTTTAAAATTCTGGTTTATACATTTGCCTTAATATATAGTCAAAGGAAAGAGGTGAATGGTATGGAGATTGATATTTTAAATTATATACAGACTCTCCGTACTCCTATTGGCGATGTGCTTATGCCTTTTATAAGTTCATTAGGTAACGGTGGTTTTGTGTGGATAGTTTTAGATATAGCCTTGATTATTATTCCCAAAACACGAAAAGCAGGTATTGTAGTAGCATTTGAAATTATTTTAGATGTTCTGCTTTGTAATGGCTTGTTAAAGCCTTTAGTAGCCAGAATACGCCCTTGTAATGTTGTTAAAAATATAAATATGTTAATTCCAATACCTAAGGATTTTTCTTTTCCGTCAGGGCATACGGCAGTATCTTTTGCAGTAACTTCGGCATTGTATTTTTGTAAAAATAAAATTTGGATACCGTCAGTTTTGTTATTTTTTTTAATGTATTTGTATGTTCATTATCCTAGTGACATTTTAGGAGGAGTAGTGTTGGGGATACTTGTTGGAAAATTGGCTTATGATTTTGGAATTAAGTTGGGCGAAAAAAAGAAAGGAAGTGTAGCAATATGATAAGAAATATTGTAAATGGATTTTGTATGGCTTTAGCAGATAGTGTACCCGGTGTTTCAGGAGGTACGGTAGCCTTCATAATGGGATTTTATGAAAATTTCATAGATGCCCTTAATAATGTTTTCGCAAGAGATAAAAACAATATGAAAAAATCAGCTATATATTTAGGTAAAATGGGCATAGGCTGGATAATAGGAATTTTAAGCTCAATTCTTTTGCTTTCAGCACTTTTCGAAAAGAATATTTATTTTATGAGTTCATTATTTTTTGGACTTAGTTTAGGAGCAATTCCCTTTATATTGCGTTCACAATGGGAAAACATAAAAGGAAAATATATTAATATTGGTTATACAGTTTTTGATTTCGTGCTTGTTGCCGGATTGTCAATATTGAGAAATAGCATATCTTCTGGGATTACAATGGATTTTGCAACATTGTCTGTTTTTCAGATAGCATATATTTTTATAGTAGGTATGCTTGCTATTACAGCTATGGTACTTCCGGGAATTTCAGGCTCAACACTTTTGCTTATTTTTGGAGTTTATTTGCCAACTATAAAGGCTGTTCACTCTCTTATGACATTTGATTTATCAGTTCTTATGGGAGTGATTGCCTTAGGTTTAGGCGTAGTGTTTGGCATGGTTTCTTCTGTAAAACTTATTAGAATTGCCTTTAAAAAGTATACAAGCGAATGTATATATGCAATAATAGGACTTATGGCTGGCTCTTTGCTAGCTATAGCTTATGGACCTACAACACTTCAAAACCCACAGCCTTTGTTAGGGATTTCTAATTTTAATGTAGTAGGCTTTGTTATAGGAATAATCGTTTTATTATTATTGGAATTATCACCTAAATTTTGCAGAAAGGAGGTGAAGTAATAAATCCCCTTTTCTCCCTGCAAAGGTTTTATATATTACACAAATACAAATAGAGGACTGCCAAAAGGTAGTCCTCTATTGTTATACTCTATACAATTCATCTACATCAGGTTCATCTAAAGCCTGTTTTTCGCCCTTATTTACAATGTAAAGACCATCATTAGTAAATTTACCAATGACAGTAGCATTAATGCCGTTTTTGGCTAATTCTGCTACTAATTCTTCGCCATTTTCAATAGCAATAACCATTGAGCCACTAGAAATAAGTCTAAGAGGATTTACACCTAATTCACTACAAATCTGTTTAGTGCAATCTAAAACAGGTATTTTGTCAGCATATACTTCTACGCCTAAACCGGAACAAGTAGCAACTTCCCAACAAGCTCCTAATATACCACCCTCTGTTACATCGTGCATAGCATTTGCACCCATTTGTGAGGCAATTTTTCCCTCTTTAACAACTGAAAGTAAATTACTTAAATCTCTAGCCTCTTTTAATGTATCTTCACTTATATTTTTTAATTTCTCAATTTTATCACTTGCAAAAATAGATGTTCCCTCAAGACCGGCATATTTTGTCATTACCAAATCATCCCCTGATTTTGCTCCTGATGAAGCAATAAGTCTTTTGGATTTTCCTATTACAGTACAGCTTAAAACTGGTTTAACAACGGCGTCTGTAATCTCTGTATGGCCACCTAAAACGCACATATTTACCTCTTTTGCCTGAGTATATACATCTGTAATTATTTTCTGTATTTCTTCTTCCTGCTGACCTTTTTGTTTGCCAGCCGTTTTTCCTACCGTTTTTTCCGCAGCCGCAAGCACAAGCTGCAGAACCACCGGCAGCAATATCATTGGAATTAATATGTACGGCTAATTTGCCAATATCGGCTACAGCACCGGTTATAGGGTCTGTAGAAAGTAGACAAATATTGTCACCTATAGTAAGGGCTGAACAGTCTTCACCAATAGATGGCTTAACTAAAACTTCTTCTCTGTCAATGCTATATTTATTTATAGGGTCTAATACAATCTTATTTAAAAGGCTGTTAGGTAACTTACCAATCTTCATACAATCACTCCTTGCTAGAATTATAGCATACAAATATCTTGTTCACAATATTTTGTTGAAAACCTAGAGTATTATTGATATAATCAATGTAAATGTTTTTGGGAGGTATAGGTGTATGGATGATATTAAATTAAGAGCAAGAGCAAAAATAAATATTACTCTTGACGCCATTAGAAAAATGGAAAATGGATACCACGAGTTGGAAATGATAATGCAGACTGTAAATCTTTGCGACAATTTGCATATTAAAAAGACAGATACAGGTAAAGTAGAGTTAAAAAGTAATTTAGTATGGTTGCCTTGTGACAGCAGAAATTTAGTTTATAGAGCTGCTGAATATATGCGAGAAACATATAATATTAAAGAGGGTATAGAAATAGAGCTTGTAAAGAATATACCTGTAGCAGCAGGACTTGCCGGTGGCAGTAGTGACTGTGCAGCAACTCTTGTAGGTATCAACAACCTTTTCAGACTTAATGTTTCACAAGAAGAACTTATGAAAATAGGTAAGAGCTTTGGTGCAGATGTACCATATTGTATTTTAAGAGGTACAGCTCTTGCAGAGGGTATAGGAGAAAAGTTGACAGTTCTTCCTAATTTCCCAAACTGCTACGTACTTTTGGCTAAACCTCCAATAAGTGTGTCTACAGCATCTGTTTTTGGGGCATTAGACCTTAAAAAGGTAAATAAGCACCCTGATACAAAAGCTATTATAGACTATATTGAAAAAGGGGATTTACAGGCTGTTTCTGACAATATGGTAAATGTTCTTGAAACAGTAACTTGCGAAAAATATCCGGTAATTGAGCAGATTAAAAAAGCTATGATTGATAATGGTGCTATTGGTTCTATGATGAGTGGTAGTGGACCAACTGTTTTTGGATTTTTCGCTGAATATAAGGAAGGACTTCACGCTCTCAAGTTTATTAAAAATAAATTTAGAACAAAGGAAGTGTATTTGACTACAGTTTTTAATATAAGACAGGGGGAATAGAATGAATGAAATACTTATTTTAACAGCAGTAGTAATTGTTATTTGCATTGTCCTCAATAAAATATCCAACAGACTGGGTATTCCAATGCTTTTAGGCTTTATAGTCCTTGGTATGGTCTTTGGCTCTGACGGTATATTGAAGATACAATTTGACAATTTTGCTTTTGCTGACTATATTTGCTCCACAGCACTTATATTTATAATGTTCTATGGTGGTTTTGGTACTAACTGGAGTGAGGCAAAACCTATAGCTGTTAAGGCTGTTGGTTTGTCTACATTAGGCGTTGTACTTACGGCAGGCTTTGTAGGTCTGTTTTGCCACTATGTGTTTAAAATCAGCTTTTTGGAAAGTATGTTAATAGGCTCACTTCTTGCTTCAACAGATGCTGCTTCCGTATTCTCTATACTTCGTTCAAAACGATTGAATTTGAAGTATAATACGGCATCTATTCTGGAAATAGAAAGTGGTAGTAACGACCCGGCAGCTTATATGCTTACTGTTATTGTTATGACACTTATAAAGGGTCAGGCAAGTGGTGGACAAATAGCCTATATGCTTTTTAGCCAAATTGTGTATGGCGTAGGTATTGGTTTGATTATAGCGTTTATTTCTTCTCAAATACTGAAAAGATTTAAGTTTACTACATCAGGATTTGATACAATTTTTGTAGTTGCTGTAGCTGTATTCTCCTATGCTTTGCCAACATATGTAGGAGGAAATGGCTATTTAAGTGCCTATATTGTGGGTATTATATTGGGTAACTCTAAAATAAGAAACAAGAAGACCCTTGTGCCATTCTTTGACGGCATAAACGGATTAATGCAAATGCTTATTTTCTTCTTGTTAGGTCTTCTTAGTTATCCGTCAAAAATGTTAGATGTATGTGGCATAGCTATTTTAATAGCAATTTTCCTTACTTTTGTAGCCAGACCTTTGGCTGTATTTGCTATTATGACACCTTTCAGAAGCAAAATATCACAGCAATTATTGGTTGCTTGGTCAGGCTTAAGAGGTGCTGCATCTATAGTTTTCTCAGTTATGGCAATAATGAATGTTAAAGCAGAAAATGATATATTCCATATAGTGTTCTTTATAGTTCTGTTTTCAATACTTTTACAAGGCTCACTTTTGCCGGTTGTTGCAAAAAAGCTGAATATGATTGATGACTCCGGAGATGTTATGAAAACCTTCACAGACTATTCAGATGAAGTGCCTATACAGTTTATAAAGTTTACATTAGACGGAAAGCATGGTTGGGTAGGTAAGAATTTAACAGATATTATTCTTCCACCGGATACAATAGTGGTTCTTATTATAAGAGGTGAAAATCAAATAGTTCCAGACGGAAAAACAATGTTGGAAAAGGGTGATACCCTTGTTTTATGTGCTAAATCTTCAGGAAATATTGAAGGTGTTCACCTTTCAGAAAAAAGAGTTTCCGGCAGTGATAAATATGTTGGAAAAACACTTTCAGAAATACATAAAGACGATTTGATTATTATGATAAGACGAGGAGATAGAGTGGTTATACCTCAAGGTAAGACTATTGTCAGAGAAAATGATGTTCTTGTAATAAATCATAAGGAATAGATAAAAGGAGAGTAAATTATACTCTCCTTTTATTATACTTGTAACACAAAGGACTGAACCTTGAATAGGCTCAGTCCTTTTTAATATGCTTTACGCTATATTAGAAATCAATAACATTGTTGAAGTCGAATGTAGCAGAATCCTTATTAATATTTGTTAATGTTGCTACAGACTTAATGTTGGCATTTGTAGCATCCACTGTATTAAAAGTGGTAACTATTGCCTGTGGTTTTTCATAAATTTTCTTCATATTAATAGTCCTCCTTTAATCAGTAGATTACTCAGCTGTTACAGTCTGGTTAGAAACTTCATTAATAATGTTTACGCCATCATACTTAACAAAGCCCTTTACGATACAACCTTCAGCTGGCATATTCTTGAAGTAGTTTACAGTGTAAAGGTTGTCGCCTTCTTCACCAGTAACACGATAAACTGTGTCGTTCTTAGTGTTACCTACGAATGTACCGTCAGCATTAAATACTGCAAAACCAATGTAGTCAGCCTTAGCTAATAAAGAATTATTAACTACACCCTTGAATAAGTAATCACTGTCTTCGTCCTTTGTTACAGGAGTCTGGAGAGTGTTAATTGCTACTGTGTCAAGGTCTCTGTTAGTAGTGTAGTAGTTTTCGTTCTGCTTAGCTCTTACTAACCAATTAGCATCTGCAAGAGTAGTACCATCGTTGTTTGCAAGAGAAGTGTCATAACCATGGTAAATACCGTCAGTAACAAGTGTACCACTGTTGTCAGTATAACCGTTTACAATAACCTGAGTAGATGCAAGAGAACAACCACTTGTACCCCAACCTCTACCTAAGTAAGTCTTAGCAGTAAAGCCAGTATCTGTTGTATCATTAATTGTTAAGTTGTTTGCAACCATCTTAGTAGTTACTGTTGAACTAGAGTTAGGAACAAAGAATCTAGCATCGCTGCTTAAACTTAATTCCCAAATACAGTTGTTAAGAGTAACATCACCAGTACCACAAACTACATCCTGGAAACCAGCAATAGTACAGTTATCAAATGTCCAAGTGTTGTTAGCATTTACTTTACCAGTAAAGATTGTATCTCTAGTTGCCCAAATTGTACAGTTAGTTAATTTAACTGTAGCAGCAAGGTTGTCGCCGTAAGCAGAAAGAGCAGTTGCGTTCTGAGCAACACCTAAATCAGCTTCAGCTGTGTTCTTAATCTGAATGTTTTCAAATTCAACGTTTACAGAACCGTTAATTGCAACTGTATCACCGTGGAACTTAGTCTTTTCAGTAGCACCGTTAGGAGCTGTACTGTCGTTACCACTCTGGCTATCGTTGTATGTAATAATTGTATCGGCAGCAGAGTTACCAACAATCTTAATATCCTTAGTAATTGTTACCATTTCTTTGTATGTACCGGCAGCAACATAAATTGTCTGACCAGCAGTAGCATTATCTACAGCATCCTGAACAGAGTCATAAGTAGTAGTTACTGTTGCATTTGGAGTGTAACCAACATAAAGGTTATCATTTGACGCATTTGCAGGAAGAGTTGAGTAGTTCTTAGCAGTTGCATCGTTAATTGTAAGAGCAATGTTACCTTCAACAGGAGCGAAAGTTTCTGTTGTAGAAGTATAACCTGCAATAGCTACATTGTATGTATTAAAGCCTAAGTTAGGGAATGTAGCAACACCGTTTTCATCAGTAGTTACAGTGTAGAATACAGGCTTTGCACCAATGTAGTAAGTTAAAGTAACTTTCTTGTTAGCAACAGCAGTACCATTAGCTGTCTTTACAGTAACAGTAGCATCACCAGAAACCTGTGGAAGGTTAAGAGTAGATGTTACAGTACCGTCATCACCAATAGATAAAGTTGATTCATAACGAACACCGTTAGCTTCGTAAGATACCTTGTAGCTTGTAGAAGTCTTACCATTGAATTCGATGTTACCGTTTTCATCAGCAGTTACAGTTTGGTCACCAATAGTAACAGTAGCGTTTGCTGGAATAGTAGTAGCAGCGTTACCAAGTGTAAGTTTAGTTGTTACTGTAACAGGAGTAGGTCCTTTCTGAATGTCAACGGCAAGCATAGAGTTGTTTGTACCACCGTTACCAATGTAAGCTACAGTACCAGCTTCAAGGTCAGCATACATTGTCTGACTCTGAGGAACTAAACCAGTAAGGTTTGTATATGTACCAGCAGTTTCGTCATATGAGAAGATAGAGTTCTTAGAACCACCTGATGTATCAGCAGAAACTCTTGTACTCTTCTTTGCAACTACCTTGAAAGCAAGTCTGAAAGAAGTACCATCAATAACTGTATTTACACCGTTAGTCTTGAAACCCTTTTCGTAAGTTCTACCATTTACTGTAAGAGGCTTACCAGTAGTACTTAACTTCTGTGCAGCGTAAACAGCAGCATATTCGTTTTCGAAAACGAGAGCACCGTCAGCATAACCTTCAGAAGGAGCTGTATCAGCCTTTATCTGCCAGTTAGCAGCAGCAGTAGTAGTTTCTGTAGAACCTTCAGTAGTAGTTGTTACAGTAGTAGTTTCAGTAGATGCTTCAGTAGTAGTTTCAGTTGAAGCTTCAGTTGTAGTAGTTGTATCGTCACCACCAGCACTGCTAACAGTGAAAGCTACAATACCAAGTCTTGCAGCAGTTGAAGAAGTACCAGCATTTATAATAACATCACAATCAGCATCAGCAGTTACTGTTAAATAAGCAGGAGCTGTCTTGTAAGTTTTGTTTTCTAAAGTAGCAGTAGCAGTAGCTGTACCAGCAGTTAAAGTAACTGTACCAGCCTTACCTGTAGCACCCTTAGAATCAGTGAATACATAGTAAATACCTACTGTATCACCTTTCTTAACACCACTAATTTTGTATACGTCTTTAGCCTTAACACTCTTATTAGATGTTACAGCCTTAGTAAATATAGTACCAGCTAAAGGACCATCTGCAGCAGCTTCTGTTAAATATCCTTTGCTAGTTGCAGTTGAGCTAGTGTAATTTACAAATACAGGAGCACCAGCTGCGAGAGCTGTTAAAGTATTTGCAGCACCTGTTGGAGGAACAACAGTATCTGCTGAAGCGGGAGTTAAGTCGCTACCTGTGTAATCTTCAAATGTTAATGTAGAAGATGACAGATTAAAGTTTGAATCAGCAGCAAATGCCTGTACAGCTGTAAAAGGTAATGTAGTTGACACAGTAGCAACTGTTACACTTGAAAAAGCCATTGCACTTGCAAGAACAGAGCTTACTGCTCTTTTAAAGGTTTTGTTCATTTTTGTTTCCTCCTTTTATTTCGTTTGATAATGATTTCGCCATTTTATATGGCTTGTGACACCTGCCTTTTTAGTTATAAAAAAATTTACCCTTCGAAAGGTAGGTGGCTTGTGCAAATACACAAATTAAAATTAAAAACAATATATAATATGGGTATTTGTACCAACTTGAAATTATTATACAATATATTTTGTGAAATATCAATAGTCAAATAAGCAAAAATGAAAATTAATTTGTAAATAATTTTTTACTTAATAAAACATAATACTATATTGTTTGAATAATTTAAACAATATTCTTAGATTTTTGCAGGAAAAATAAAAGAGACTGTACACAAATTAATGTAATAAACATCAATTTTGTACAATCTCTATAAAATGAACCGAAAGATAAATCGGACACACGAAGTGTGGCTTTCAACGAAGTTGAAAGTTCTGACCAGTGAATCGGAAAGATAAATCCGATGGCTTGCAAGCAAGCCACAAATTAACGCAGTTAATTTGTTCTGAACAATTGTATATTATTTATTGTAACCGGTTACGCCATTAGCAAGCATCCATTCCATTTTACAATCCATAAGGTACTGTAAAGTTTCGTTTTTAGCATTGTTATGGGACTGCATATAGAGTTCCTGTGCCTCTTTTAAATCATTGTAAGTTAAATAAGGATAATCTACCATTGTATTTGTATTTGCAAGGTAGTAAAGGGCATAGTTAAGGTTGTTGTTAGCAAGAACCCATTGGTCCTTAGTATCTTCAACACCCTTTAACATTCTATCAGCCATTTCCTTGTAACGTTCTTCTTTTGTTATGTTGTAAAGTCTGTAAAGGTAGTTCATTTCAGCAAGCTGATGATTAAGGGAAACGTGAGTTTTAGTATGTTCAAACTTATATCCGTAATCTTCAACTAAAAGGCCACCATTTGTAGTTACATAGCTGTTCTTTTCTGCGTGTTCAAGGAAAAATTCTGCATATTTGCAAGCAGCCATTAAGAACTGAGTATTGTTGTATCTCTTGTAGGCATCTATAAGGTTACAACCAAAGTCAGTATTAAATCTTGTGTCGTAGAAACCGGCAGCAATATTAAAGTCAGTAGCTAACCAACCGGACTTAGGACCTGTTGGCCAGTAACCATCAGTATTTTGGTTTCCCATACAAGTGTAAGTAAATACATAGCCTAACTCAAAAGGAGCAGGAAAAGAACCATATTTTGTAAATGATGCACCACTGTAGTCAGATGGCTGTCTGTAGAGCATTGTTGGTGAATATGGTGTGTAGTTACTAGGTGTAGGGAAGTAATAACCGTCCCAAGAGAAACGTCTGTTAATACCTAAATCCTGTTTTAAAGTATTAAAGTGGTTGATGTTTGACCAATCTGCAAGTTTGTTTGCTGACTGAAGCATCCAAATTTCGCCTATTGTTTCTGTGTTGCGAGGGAATGACCACTTAAGAGTGTAAGTTCCGTCGCCTTTTTCAATTTCAATCTTCTGCTCTAACTCTGGACGCATTTCCAAAGTGTTGTTTTCAAAGCTGTTTGTGTAAACAGCTGGTACGCTGAAAATGTAAGAACCCTTGTCTGTATCTATAAACATTGTCTGCTTAGCTGTGTTTACAAGATTTTCAGACATATACCATTCGTTGGTTTCAGGAGATACATATCTAATCTGCATAGTATTGCCCTCAATGGTAATACTATCTTCTAATCTGGCATCATCATTTGTGTTAAAGGTAAATCTCTTTATTGTAAATTTATCTCCACTGTCAAATGTAAATGTTTTTGCCTTTTCAGTGTAGTCAGCATCACTATGGAGAGTAGTTTCACTGATTACAGGGCTTGTTTTTGCTGTCCACTTGTCTTTGTAAGTTTTTGCAACTACCTTGTAAGCTGCAAGGTCCTTACCGGTAAGAGGCTGACCTTGTGCATCTGTAGGATTTTCTGAAAATTCCTCTAATGCTATTGTTGTAAGCTGACCAGAGCCTTCAATGTTGCTTGAAGTAGTGTCTTCAGATTTTTCCTTAGTAGTAGTTTCAGTTTCTTCGTCTGTAACTTCCTCAGTAGTTTCTTCTGTAGTAGTTTCAGTAGTTTCCTCAGTAGTTGTAGTA
>ERZ772901.2073-NODE-2073-length-13580-cov-5.737153_pt1 | contig 13580 bp, 11 predicted proteins | sample MGYA00512123_ERZ772901 | MGnify/ENA primary metagenome ERZ772901 (study PRJEB29015, sample SAMEA2737711) | human gut metagenome | biome: human gut; feature: human-associated habitat; material: faeces | place: China | collected 2012 ...
AAAAGGAACAGAGCATCATTTCCAGCCACATGTGGCCGCTGACCTTCCGTCATGTACCCACCTGCCGTGAGGCCATTATCGTCTGTCTGGCAGATAAGTACTGCGCTGTGGTAGAGAGCATGTTCCAGCGCTCCCACGCCGGTGCTGTGGTAGACGGCAGCGTGGAAGTCGATGGCGAAGAGTGGTAAGCCTGCCTGCTGGTAAATAAGCGAAACAAAAAAGGACTCTGCATCGTCAAGGTGCAGAGTCCTTTTTTGCATCTCACAGCTTTTTGTAGCCCTCCGGCTCATCCGCAGCGGCACGGCGCTCCATGAGGAAGGTGTCCAGCCAGCGGCCATGACAGTCCCGCGCAATGCGCTCGCGGCGGCCTACCAGACGGAAGCCACACTTGGTGTGCAGGGCACGGCTGGCAGCATTATCCTGCAGCACGGTGGACTGCAGGGTCCAGTAGCCGGCCTCTTCGGCCTGACGGCACAACTCGGCCAGCAGATGACAGCCCAGTCCATGGCCGCGGAACTGCTCCCCCACATAGATGCTCACCTCAGCTACGCCGCGGTAGCACCAGCGCGGGTCTACCCGGTGCAGTGCGGTCCACCCGGCAATGACATCGTTCACCAGCAGTACCAGCCGACAGTCCTTTGTGTGGGAGGCATCCCACGCAGCGTATGGGGGGCAGGTAGTCTGAAAGGTGGCATGTTCTGTGGCGATGCCCTCTAAATAGATTCTGGAAACGGCGTCCCAGTCTTCCGGCTCCATGGGCCGGATTGTGATCTTGCTCATATGCAATTTCCCAGCGGACAGGCAGAAGCCTGCCCATACCCTCAACTCTCAAAAATGACCGATTTCAGTATAGCAGAATTTGCAGTGCGGTACAAGCGCCGCACTGCACAGAAATTTCTTTGACATCAGGCAGGTTTGTGATACAATAAAACATATAAACAAGAGCACGGCGCAGAGACCGCCGCTGCAGAACGGAGGACATTGACACATGAAATGGATCAGAACGGCACTGTGTGCGCTGGGAATGCTGGCGTGCCTGTCACTTTCGGCTTTTGCAGCAGAGCTTGGAGAGCCGAACATCACAGAGCAGACCACGATGAAGGAGCTGCGGGAAAACCCCAGCATCAAGGGTTCGGGCTTTTACACCTACTGCAACGAGTGGATCGAGGGCAGCACAAAATACGACAACACGCCGATCAAGGGCTATGTGAGCTGGGCAGCCTCTGAGGATGCCGCCGAGGGCATGAACCTTGTGATCGAGAACTACAACAAGGGCGTGCAGGTCACATGGCAGGTGTATACACCGGAAGAGATCGAGGCAGACCCGGCGCTGGGCATGGTGCAGCTGTTTTATTTCCCGGCAAAAACGGAAAACGCCAAATATGTGGTCGTGGTGCCCGGCAACGGAGGCAACACCACGGCAGAGCTGAACGAGGGCGCATCCATCGCGAACCAGCTGCACGATCTGGGCTATGCGGTGTTCGTGCTGCGGTATCGTTCGTTCCTGAATGCTTCCGACAACGCGCCGCTGTACGACATTGCCAATGCCGTGAAGTATCTGACTAAAAATGCAGAGCAGTTCGGTGTCCAGCGCGAGAACTACGCCCTGATGGGCTTCTCGTCCGGCGGACACATCGTGGGCCTGATCGGCTCGGACAACGAAAAGTTCGGCTATAAGGCATTTGGTCTCCCACAGCCTGCAGCGCTGCTGCTGGGTTACCCCATCAACGATTTCTTTGAGGTGAAGCCGCTGTATCAGCTGGCCATTGACCCGCTGGTGCTTGGCTGGCGTTACTACTGGACTGATATTTCGGATGTGGTGAACGAAAACTTTACCCCTACCTATTTCTTCTACGGCAAAAATGATCTTTATATGCAGCGCATGTGCTACTCCCAGCAGGGGCCGCTGCTGGAGCGCAAGCTCCGGGAGAGCGGGGCTATTTATGAGTGCCATGTGTACGAGAACGCACCCCACGCCATTGGCCCGGGCCGCCACACCGATGCGGACGGCTGGATCCGGCAGGCAACGGCATTCTGGGAAAAACAGTGCAAATAAAGAGATAAACGGGGGATTGCTGTGAGAAAACGATTGCGCACGGTGATGTTTGGTATTGGCCTGATGATCCTGCTGGCACAGCCGGCGTTTGCGGAGGAGCTTGGTCAGGCCAACATCACACCGCGCACCAAAATGGAAGAGATCCGCTCCAACCCCAGCATTGTGGGTGCGGGCATCTACACCTACTCGCTGGATCAGGACCGTGTGCTGGACCGGATGTACTGGGACGCGCAGCCGCTGAGCCGCCTTTCCAATCACTGGACGGCACAGGATGCGGCGGATGGACTGAACTATCTGATCCGCACCTATAACGCTGGGCAGCGGGTGACCTTCCCGCTTTATACGGCGGAGGAGATCGCGCAGGATACCAGCCGGGACGGTGTGGAACTGTATTATCTGCCGGCAGAAGGGGCGCAGGCAAACCAGAAATATGCGCTGGTGATCGGCGGTAATGCGATCGTGGTCAGTGCGGAGATCCGCGAGGGCATTTCCACTGCATGGAACCTGCACGAAATGGGCTACCCGGTGTTCGTGCTGCGCTACCGCATCGGCATGAAGGCTTCCAACAATGCGCCGCTGCAGGATGTGGTCCGCGCGGTGCAATACATCACGGAACATGCAGGACAGTTTGGCGTGCAGGCGGAGGATTATGCCATTGTAAGTTATTCCTCAGGCGGGCAGATCGCCGGACTGTTCGGCACCGACGCGGTGGGCTACAAAAATTACGGCCTGCCAAAGCCCGGTGCCATGCTGCTGGGCTACCCGGTAAACACCTTCCTAGAGTTCAAACCGGTCTATAATATCCTGCTGGACCCCGGCGTGTGCAAGCAGCGGTATTATAAAATGACATTGTCTGATTACATCACACCGGATTACCCGCCTACCTATCACTGGTACGGCAAAAACGACATGACCCTTATGACCATGTGCTGGTCGGCGCAGGGGCCTGTTCTGGAAAAGGCACTGGCCCGCAACCATGTGACGCATATCTACCATGTGTATGATGATGCTCCCCATGCAGTGGCCGCAGGCAAGGGCACCGATGCGGAGGGCTGGCTGAATGAAGCAGCTGCTTTCTGGGAGGAACAGGTCGGCTGAAAAGGAGATGTTGAGTTGAAACACAGGATATGCACCGCAGCAGCCTGTATCTGTCTTCTGCTGATGATGGCGCTGCCCGCATTTGCAGCAGAGTATGGCGAGCCGGATATCACGCCGCAGACCACCATGGGCGAGATCCGCTCGAACCCCGGCATCCTTGGCGCAGGCGTTTGGACCTATTCCAAGGAGCAGAACCTGCCCGGTACCGAGGACTGGTGCAATGACCAGACGCTGGAAAAATATGTGAGCAGCCATGTGGCACAGGATTGTGCCGATGGTCTGAACCTGCTCATCCGCAATTACAATGCGGGCGTGCAGATCACCTATAAGCTCTACTCGGAGCAGGAGATCGCCGAGGACAGCTCCCGCAACAATGCGGAGTTCTATTACTACCCGGCCAGCACGCCGGATGCAAAGTATGCGCTGGTGCTCTCCGGCAACATCTTCAACCGCACGGCGGAGTTAAAGGAGTGCATCTCCACAGCTTACCAGCTGCACCAGAAAGGCTATGCGGTGTTCGTGATGCGCTACCGCGCCTACCCGGATAACGACAACAACGGCCCCATGGAGGACATTGCACGGGCGGTGAAGTACATCACCGCCCACGCACAGCAGTTCGGCGTGCAGACGGAAAGCTACGCCCTGATCGGCTATTCTTCCGGCGGACATCTGGCGGGCCTGTTTGCATCGGACGCTCTGGGCTATAAAAACTATGGCCTGCCCAAGCCCGGCGCAGTGATCCTGGCGTATCCCATCGTGCAGTTTTCCGAGATCACACCGATCTACCGTGTGGGCATCGACCCCTTTGTGTGCGGCCGGTTCTACTATGAATACAGCCTTGCCGACCTGATCACAGAGGACTATCCGCCGGTGTACTTCTGGTATGGCAGGGATGACCTGACCTTGAACCTGCTGTGCTGGCCGCTGCAGGGGCCGACCCTCAGCAAGGCACTGGCCGCGCATGGCGTACCTTACAAAGAAGTGGTATATGACCACGCAGCCCATGGCATCTGCCTTGGCCGCGGCACGGCTGCGGATGGCTGGCTGGACGAAGCCGCTGCCTTCTGGGAAGAACAGACAAAATAATATAAAGTACGCAGATCCGGGCTTTGCAGCTGCACAGCCCGGATTTTGCAATAGGAGACATTATGGAATTTTTAGCGTTTCTTTACACGGTGCTTCTGGTGGCCATCTGCCTGATGATGGCCCTGCTGCTGTACCGCTCGGCAAAGCCTGCCGCAAACCGGGACGATGCAGAACGGAAGGAATGGCTGCGTCAGCAGCTGGAAGCGCAGAACCGCCAGATGGACGCGAAGCTGGCAGAGATGGCGCAGCAGAACCTTGCCGCTATGGGCCACATCAGTGAAACGCTGCAGGCTTCGGTGCAAAGTATGAGCACCGCCCTTGCCGCAGGGCAGGGCACCCAGCAGCAGACCATGGAGCAGCGCCTGCAGGGGCTGGAAGCCTCCAACGCCCGCAAGCTGGAAGAGATGCGCCGCACCCTTGCCGAGGGCATGACTGCCCTGCAGGCCCAGAATGCCCAGAAGCTGGACGAGATCCGCCATACGGTGGACGAACAGCTGCAGGATGCGTTGCAGAAGCGGGTGACCGAAAGCTTCAAGGCGGTGAACGACCAGCTGGAACAGGTGTACAAGGGTCTTGGCGAAATGCAGAACCTTGCCGCTGATGTGGGCGGGCTGAAACAGGTGCTTTCCGGTGTGAAGACCCGCGGTATTCTGGGTGAGATCCAGTTGGGAGCCATTCTGGAAGAGATCCTTGCCCCGGAACAGTACGACACCAATGTGGCCACCATTCCGGGCAGTACCCAGCGGGTGGAGTACGCCATCCGGATGCCCGGCGCGGACGGCGGTACGGTGTGGCTGCCCATCGACTCCAAGTTCCCCGGCGACACCTATGCCCATTTACAGGATGCGCAGGCATCCGGCGACGCACAGGCCGTGGAGAACGCCCGCCACGCACTGGAACTGGTGCTGCGGGCCGAGGCCAAGGACATCCGGGAAAAATATGTGGAGCCGCCCTATACCACGGCCTTCGGCATCCTGTTCCTGCCCTTCGAGGGTTTGTATGCCGAGGTGGTGAACGCGGGCCTGCTGGAAGTGCTGCAGCGGGACTATCAGGTGAACATTGCAGGCCCCAGCACCATGGCAGCGCTGCTCAACAGCCTGCAGATGGGTTTCAAGACCCTTGCCATCCAGAAGCGCTCCGGTGAGGTATGGCAGCTGCTGGGTGCGGTGAAGACCGAATTTGACAAGTTCGGGCAGGGGCTTTCCAAGATGCAGCAGCGCCTGCGCCAGACCGACGAAGAGCTGGATAATCTCATTGGCGTGCGCAGCCGTGCCATCAGCCGCAAGCTGCGCGCGGTGCAGACCATTGACGAAAGCGCTGCTGCCGCTCTGCTGGAACTGGATGCTGAGCCGGGCAAACCGGTGGCGGCACGTCTGCCGGAGAATGGGGAAGAGCTCTGATGTGCAGAATATTCCCACGTTATCCCTTGCGATTTTTCTGACGATGTGGTATGATAGGAACTGTTCTCAGAAACAATCGCCGCAGAAACGCGGCACTGCATAAAAATATAAATAAGGAGACCGAGCATTATGAGCGTAAACAAGATCAGTGAAGCCATTTTGGGCGTTGGCGTGGATGATACCACCATCGACCTCTTCGAGAGCCAGTATCCGGTGCCCACCGGCGTGAGCTATAATTCCTATGTCATTCTGGACGAAAAGACCGCCGTTCTGGACACGGTGGATGCCCGCGCTACCGAGCCGTGGCTGGAAAACCTGACCGAAGCTCTGGCAGGCCGTAAGCCGGATTATCTGGTGGTCTCCCACATGGAGCCGGACCACGGTGCCAACATTGCAAAGCTGGCGGCACTCTATCCTGAGATGCAGGTGGTGGGCAACGCCAAGACTTTCCTGTATATGGATCAGTTCTTTGGTGCTGATGCTGTGGCAAAGGAGCGCCGCGTGGTGGTGAAGGATGGCGAGAGCCTGAGCCTTGGCACCCACACCCTGACCTTTGTGTTTGCCCCCATGGTGCACTGGCCGGAGGTCATGGTCAGCTATGAATCCACCGAAAAGGTGCTGTTCTCCGCGGATGGCTTCGGTCGCTTTGGCGCTGTGGCAAAGTTTGACGAAAAGGCCGACTGGGCCAGCGAAGCCCGCCGCTACTACCTGAACATCGTGGGGAAATACGGCCCGCAGGTGCAGGCGCTGCTGAAAAAGGCCGCGGCTCTGGACATCCAGACCATTTGCCCGCTGCACGGCCCGGTGCTGACCGGAGATCTGGGCAAGTACCTGAACTACTACGACATCTGGTCCAGCTACAAGCCCGAGGAGCCGGAAAAGATCCTTGTGGCAAGTGCTTCCATCCACGGCCACACCCGTGCAGCAGCCCACCTCATGGCAGAAAAGCTGCGTGCAAAGGGCGCAAAGGTCGTGGAGATGGACCTGACCCGCACGGATGTGTCCTATGCCGTCACCGAAGCCTTCCGCTGCGGAAAGATCGTGCTGGCCTGCGCCACCTACGACGGCTTCCTCTTCCCGCCGATGGAAAATCTGCTGACCCACCTCAAGACCAAGAACTTCCAGAACCGCACGGTGGGTCTGATGGAGAATGGCACATGGGCACCCATGGCCGCAAAGCTCATGCGCGCCGAGCTGGAAAGCATGAAGAACATCGCCGTGTGTGATACTGTGGTCACCATCCGCAGTGCTGCCAATGCTGCTGCCGAAGCGCAGATGGATGCACTGGCTGCAGAAATCGTGGCAAAATAAAGCATTCTGGAAAAAATACGCATGATCCTCTGCCGACTGCCCGGCAGGGGATTTTTTTATTGAACCATGTGGAAGAGTTTGATATACTGAAAAGCAGAAGTTTATGGATGGAGGAATATCATGTCTGTAGAAATAAAAGCGGATATCAGACACTGGCTGCGGGAGTTGGATAAGAAATATTTCTTTGTGATGCTGGGCTTTGCGGTGATGGTCTATTTTCCGCTGATCAGCTTGAAGCTGACGAACACAGTGGATGGTCTGTGGACAACGGCTGAGTACATGGCGGGAGCATGGGAGCTTTCCAATGGGCGATGGTTCTGGCTGGTGACCAGTTTTCTGCGTTTCAGTCTGCAGCTAGAACCCATCAATGCGGTGGTGTGCTTGGTGCTGGTTTCTCTTGGAGTCACCAGGCTTCATATGCTCTTCAAACCGGCATGGATGAGAACATCCTGCATTGACTGGCTCGCAGGTTTATGCTATGTTTCCAATGTTGTGGTCGGGTGCTATCTTTCGTTTCACTTCATTGCACCGGAGTACGGATTTTCGTTTTTCTTTGCAATGCTGGCTACAGAGCACGTGATCCGGGGAAAATCAGCCGTAAGCAGCATTGTGCCGGCAGCGGTGCTTTTGGCACTGAGCCTTGGCCTGTACCAGACGAACCTTGCCTGTTTCTGTCTGGTGCTGCTGGCCTATTTTCTCCTACTACTTTTCCAGAATGGAGAAAAACAAAAGATTCGGGAATATATTTGCAAAAGCCTGGCAAGTGCTGCATCCGGCGCAGTGCTGTATCTGCTGATCTTAAAGATTACACTGTGGGCGACGGGAACGGCGATGGCCGATTACCAGGGTGGTGCAGATATTTCAGTGTCTGGAATTCTGAAAAATCTTCCTTCCAGCGTTGAAAAGTGCTATGAGCTTTTTTGCCGGTATTTCTTTGGCACCCTTGTAAAACACAATATGCTGCAGGAAACTGCAGTTGTATTTGCTTTGATTTTTTGTGTGGTGGGTGCCGCGCTTGCGTGCAGACTGGTTCGGCTCATACGCCGGAAAGATTGGGAAAACACTTTCTATGGCACAGCAGCGCTGCTGGTGCTGCCCATGATGTGCACGGTATTTATGGTGGCAACCTCGCAGGCGTCGTTTTATATTCCCATGTCCGGAGGTCTGGCCTTGTTCCTGCCGGTCTGTTTCTGGCTATTGGACAGCAGCCGGGAGGGAGAAACAGCCTGTGATGCGTTCCGCAAATGCTGGAATAAAGCAGAAAAAGCACTGATCCTGCTTACGGCGGCTGCTGTCGTTTACGGGAGTGTCTTCATGTCGGCTATCGATCAGCAGGCGATGTATGAGGGACGCAAGGCAACAAAACAAATCGCGGACCTTGTGGCCGGTGAGCTGGTGGCAGAGGGCTATTATGATTTGCCGGAAAAACTGCCAGTGATGCTGGTAGGCCGCCCCAGTGCAAGCCCACTGTTCCGGACACACGTTATCTACTGGGATGCAAACGACTACGCACAGGTGGGCCTTTTCGAAAAAGAAAATGCCGCTACAATGCGCTATTCATGGAATGCGGTGTTTCGTGACCTCACACCGATGCAGCTGGAGCTGTGCAGTGATGAGGTATATGACGAACTGATCCGGACAGAAGAAATCAAACGAATGCCGACATTCCCTGAGAAAGGCTCCATGCAGGAAATGGACGGCGTATATGTGATCAAAATTTCAGAGGATTATCTGATTGATGAATAACAAATGAGCCTGAGAACATAAAACAGGACAGATGGAGAAAATAACGATGAAAGAAAAAATCGATGTACAGAAACCGGACGACCTTGGGCTGGATATATCGGATCTAAGATATTTTCTGGTGATGCTGCTGTTTTCGGCGGTAGTGTTTTTCCTGCTGATCAGCCAGCGGCTGACCAATACATTTGACGGATTATGGAACAATACATGGTTCTTTGGCGGCTATTGGCAGGTAGTCACGGGCCGATGGCTCTGGCCGGTGATCGATGCGCTGCGGTTTGGCATCCAGACGGAACCTTTCAATTCATTGCTGACGCTTTCCATGTCGGCGCTGGCTGTTACCCTGCTTCGGAAGTTTTTTACAGAGAAGGATTCTGTCGTGACCTATCTGGCGGGTATGGCTGTTCTGGCCAGCACGGTCACTGGAATACAGCTGTCATATCGGTTTCAGTCGCCGGTGTTTGGCTGCTCATTTTTGTTTTCCGTTCTGGCGGCAGAGCGTGTGGTTCGTGCCGCAGATTTTAGAAAAGCGGTCGTACAGGGAGCACTGCTTCTGGTCATGAGCCTTGCGTGCTATCAGACGAGCCTTGATAACTTTTGTCTGCTCCTGCTGACATATCTTCTACTGCTTCTGTTCCGCAATGTGGACAGAGAAAAGGTCCATGCCCACATTGGAAGAAGTCTTTGCAGCGCAGCTGCAGGAATGGTTTTGTATTTCCTGCTCACAAAGCTGATCGTATGGGCATGTGGATGGCAGATGGCAAGTTATAATGGAGGAGCGGATGTTTCGGTACTTTCTATACTGAAAAATCTGCCCAATGCCATTGCAGAGACCTACCAACTGTTTGGAGCTTACTTTTTTCAGAATTACTATCGGCATAACATTCTGCAGCCGGTGGGCTTTTTCGTTTTGGTATTTCTGGCGCTGAGCATCGGACTGCTGAACCGCTTCAGAAAAATGCTTCACCGGAAAAATTGGGAATATATCCTTCTGGGAGTGGCAGCGCTGATCGTTTTGCCCATCATGTGCAATGCCATCATGCTGATCACAAGCGAGGCGGTCTGGCTTTTGCAGATGGGCGAAGGATTGAATCTGTTCGTGCCGGTATGTCTGCTGCTGCTTGAAGGGACGCGCACAAATCAGCCTATGGTAAAAAAGTATGTACGTGCTGCCCGGACAGGGGCTGTAGTACTTGCGGTTTTGGTCGTCTATGGCAATGTCTGCTCTGCCGTGATCGATCAGGAAGCTATGTATGAGGGAAGAAAAACACTCAAGAGCATGTCGGATCACATTGCGGACGACCTGATGAGCAGCGGATATTTTGACGATAACGAGCAGCTGCCGGTACTGTTTGTGGGCAGACCCAGCTCGAACTCCAGTTTTATGAAGAGGGAGTATTACCTCTATGCAAATCCGTATGCGCAGATGGGCCGCTTCTGGCTGAACGATTACTCGGCCAGAGCGTCTTGGAAAGCGGTTTTCAGGGATATTACTCCGGCAAAACTCAAGCATTGCTCGGTGGAACAGTACGGGGAACTGTACAGCAGAACAGAGCTGGAACAGATGCCAGTCTATCCGCAGGAAGGATATATCCAGCAGATCGACGGTGTGGTCGTGGTAAAAATTTCAGATGATTACAAAGTTGATAAAGAGTTTGCGCCACTGATCGACCTGGGAGAATTGTTTCAGCTCATAATGGATGACATAAACGATTCATAATGGCTGCGGCTTTGTGAAAAAACCTCCACCGAACGCGATTTTTGCGGAAAGTGACTGCACAGCCCTTGCAAACTGTCCCGAAATGTGGTAACATAACTCTTGGTTATAAAACCTGAATACTCCCAAACGCAGCGACGGAGAGAGTAGGTCTGTACCGCACGGCAAAGAGAGAAGCTTCACCGGCTGAGAGGGCTTCCGTGTGCGGGCTGGCTGAAGTTCGCTCCTGAGCGGTCTGTGCGAAACAGCAGTAGTACAGAACGGCCACGCCCCGTTACGGCGTTCTGAGAGCCGCCCGGCATCTGTGCACGGGTGGAAACCGGGTGGTACCGCGGAGCAGAAGAATTACAGCTTCGTCCCTTTTTAAGGGATGAGGCTTTTTTGTATAGAAAAAGAAATAAGTTTTTATGGCTTTAAAAAGTTTAGGTATAAGATAATTCTGGAACAGGCTTAGCTATTATAGAATAAAATAAACATTTATTTAATTTGGAGGTATAAAATTGGAAGAAATTTTAGAGATATTGGAGAAGAATTTTAGGTATACCGATGAGCAGATTGCAGTTATGGCTGGCAAGACTGTTGAAGAGGTAAGAGAGGCAATACAAGATTATGAAGAAAAAAGTATTATTGCAGGATATACAACACTGATAAATTGGGAAAATACAGGGAAGGAAGTTGTTACAGCATTAATACAGGTGAAGGTTACTCCTCAAAGGGGAGAAGGGTTTGATAAGGTTGCAGAGAGAATATATAGATATGATCAGGTACAAGCGTGCTATCTAATGTCTTCTGGTGGTTTTGATTTAACTGTTATAGTGGAAGGAAAGACCATGAAAGAGGTGGCTACTTTTGTAGCGCAAAAGTTAGCAGTACTTGATAATGTAGATGGAACAGCAACGCATTTTGTATTAAAGAAGTATAAGGACCATGGAACAATATTTAAGGAAAAGAAGAATACTGATAATAGGGAGGCTATATTTATATGATACTAGAAAATATGATTAGGAAAGAAGTAAAGGAGATGCCACCTTCAGGAATAAGAAAGTTTTTTGATATAGTAAATGAAATGGAGGATGTTATTTCATTAGGTGTTGGAGAGCCGGATTTTGTTACACCATGGAATATAAGAGAAGCTGGTATATACTCATTAGAGCAAGGAGATACGCACTACTCTTCTAATGCCGGATTTATTGAGTTAAGAGAAGAAATAGCTAAATATTTAAAAAGAAGATTTGATTTGTCATATAACCCATCAGATGAAATACTTGTTACAGTGGGAGGAAGTGAAGGAATAGATATTGCTTTAAGGGCATTGGTTGGTCCAGGTGATGAAGTTCTTATTCCAGAGCCAAGTTTTGTGGCATATAAGGGTTGTACTACATTTACAGGTGCTAAAGCAAATGTATTAGAGTTAAAAGTAGAAAATGATTTTAAGCTAACAGCTGATGAACTTGAAGAAGCTATTACAGAAAAGACAAAGGTAGTTATCATACCTTTTCCTAACAATCCAACAGGAGCAATAATGACTAGAGAAGAATTGGAGCCTATTGTGGAAGTTTTAAAGAAAAAAGATGTAATAGTTATATCAGATGAAATATATGCAGAACTTACTTATAATAAGGAACATGTATCTATTGCCAGCTTCCCAGAGATAAAAGATAAAACTCTTGTGATTAATGGTTTCTCAAAGGCTTATGCTATGACAGGATGGAGACTGGGATATGCTTGTGGAAACAAGGTATTAATAGATGCAATGAAAAAAATACATCAATATGCAATAATGTGTTCACCAACGACAGCACAATTTGCAGCTATTGAAGCATTGAGAAATGGTGATGAAAGCGTTAGTGAAATGGTAAAGGAATATAATAGAAGAAGAAGAGTGCTTGTAGATGGATTTAGAAAGTTAGGATTTGAATGCTTTGAACCTTTAGGGGCATTTTATGTATTTCCATGTATAAAATCTACAGGGCTTTCATCAGAAAAATTTTGTGAGAAGCTTCTTTTAAAAGAAAAAGTACTTGCTGTGCCAGGTAATGCTTTTGGTGATTGTGGAGAAGGATTTATTAGAGCTTGCTACGCATCATCAATGGAAAATATTTATGAAGCACTTAGAAGAATAGAGCGCTTCGTTAAAGAAGGCTTTTAATTAAAAAATGATTGGAGGTGAAAGAAATGTGGATTTTATACGCCTTTGGGTCGGCACTTTTTGCAGGTGCAACATCAATACTTGCCAAAATAGGTATTGAAGATGTGGATTCTCACGTAGCAACAGCATTAAGAACCATTGTAGTTCTTATTTTTTCATGGCTGATGGTATTTATTGTAGGATCTCAAAGCCAACTTGTAGACATAAGTATTAAGAGCTATATATTTTTAATATTATCTGGTATGGCCACAGGAGCATCGTGGCTATGCTATTTTAAAGCACTTCAGCTTGGTGATGTTAATAAGGTGGTACCAATAGATAAATCCAGCACCATTTTAACAATGGTACTAGCGTTTATCTTCTTAAAGGAAGATATAACCGTACCAATGGTAATTGGAATGATAGCAATAGGTCTAGGAACATATTTAATGATTCAAAAGAAGGAAGAAGAGCAAAAGGAAGTTAAAAATAAGGCATGGCTTATATATGCAGTGCTATCAGCAGTATGTGCTTCACTTACTTCTATATTAGCGAAAATTGGTATTGAAAATGTAGAATCAAATTTAGGAACAGCTATTAGAACTATAGTAGTACTTATGATGGCATGGCTTATTGTATTTTTACAAAAAAAACATGGACAAGTAAAGAAAATAAGTAAAAAAAGCTTACTGTTTATTGGATTGTCAGGAATTGCCACAGGAGCATCTTGGCTTTGCTATTATAAAGCTCTTCATGATGGTTTAGCATCTATTGTTGTACCTATTTTAGTGACAGTAGCTTTTGCATATATATTTTTAAAGGAAAAACTTTCTAAAAAGTCAGCAGCAGGACTTATTTTAATAACAGTAGGAACATTAAGTTTGTTAATAAAGATATAGAAATAATTAGGATATTATAAATAAGGTATAAATGATAGAATTTATGAAGATTAAAAGAATATATGCCTGCTGGATTTATGTCAGCGATTTGCAGAGGTCTCAAGAATTCTATCGCAATATCGGATTTGATATAAAAGTTGTC
>ERZ772901.2074-NODE-2074-length-13567-cov-14.926584_pt1 | contig 13567 bp, 9 predicted proteins | sample MGYA00512123_ERZ772901 | MGnify/ENA primary metagenome ERZ772901 (study PRJEB29015, sample SAMEA2737711) | human gut metagenome | biome: human gut; feature: human-associated habitat; material: faeces | place: China | collected 2012 ...
CGGGGATGTAGTACTGGCAGTCATCGCCCATGTAGCCGGAAACAGCAGTCCAGCAGGCCTGGTTGAAGCTCTCATCGTCGATGGTGCCGGTGTCGCAGGTCAGAGCGACCTTCACGATCTTCTCGCCGCCCTCAGCGGTGGAAGCGGCTGCGCTGGTGGAGGCAGCTGCAGAGGAAGCAGTGGAAGAAGAAGAACCGCCGCAGGCAGTCAGAGCAGCGGCAGCAGCAGCGGCGCCAGCCACTGCCAGGAAGTTACGACGAGAAATCATCATAATGAAAACTCTCCTTTTATTTTAATATAATCGCGTTTTGTTGACGAAATGTGCGCACTTGCACATTTACTGGCTCAAGTATAGCGGGAAGAAGTGACAGATGCAAGCCTTTTCCGATTACAAAACATTTACAATTATTTTATCAAAATTGTATAAAAATCACACTTATCCCGGAAGATCCGCTCCGCCCGGCCTTTTTCGCGCAGCTGCGTTCAGCCTTCCACAGCCTTGTTGCCTGCCACGTTGGAGGGGCCGAAGCCGAAGGGCAGCAGCTCGTCCATGCTGCGCTCGATGAAATCGTCCGGGCTTTTTGCCATAATGACATTCAGCTCCGGGCCGCCGAACTCGAACAGTGCCTGACGGCAGACGCCGCAGGGCGAGGTGATCTGCTTGTTGACTTCGCCCCGGCGCGCACCCACCACGGCGATGTCGGTGAACCTGGTCACGCCCTCGGCCACAGCCTTGAACAGGGCCGTCCGCTCGGCGCAGCTGGTGGGGGTAAAGGCGGCGTTCTCCACGTTGCAGCCGGTGAAGATGCGGCCATCCTCGGCGCGCAGGGCCGCACCCACCATAAAGTCGCTGTAAGGCGTGTAAGCTCTCTCCCTGGCCGCAAGGGCCATCCGGATGAGCTCCTGCTTTTCTTCCAGAGTCAGTTTTGTCATGGTCGATTCTCCTTTTTGCAATTTGTAGATATAGCGTTCTTCGTCCTGTGGGACGAAGCCAATGGATTCAAACATTTTCTGCGACTGGGTATTGAAGGAATAGATGTGCGCGAAGCACTCCGCCAAGCCCCTTTCCCGAGCCAGCTCCAGCATTTTTTCGATGACCTTCCGCCCGATGTGTTTATTCTGGTACTCCTTGCAGATGACGATGGCCAGCTCGCCGGTCGTCCGCAGGCTGACGTCACCACAAAGCACACCCCGATACTCGATATAAAACAGTTCCCCGTGTGTGTCCAGATAATGATACATCCGCTTCAGCAGTGGCAAATCATAAACGAAGTCCCTGTTATCTACCTGTTTGCAGAGCTGTGCATCCTGATACCACGCAAGTGCTGTATCGTAGGCCGGATAATACGGAACAAGCCGGATGTTCCCCTCCACAGAAATCGGACTGCGCACCATGTTCACCGTTTCTCTGTTCATCGGCCTCATTCCCTTCTGTGTCGTACATTCTTCTGTGTCGTGTATTTAAGTATAAATCATTCTTTTAAGAAGTGCAAGCGGCGATAATTACGCAGCATTATGCAATGACAGCTCTTGCATTTATCATTACAAATGAATATAATAGAATTACAAAGGAGGCGCATCAGAATGGCAAATGCAGTCAACGTGAATTTTCGGATGGACCCCGACCTCAAGCGGAGCATGGAGGAGGTCTGCGCCGAGATGGGGCTTTCGATGACGACAGCCTTCACGATTTTTGCAAAGAAAGTGTCGCGCGAGCATCGGATTCCCTTTGAAGTCTCCGCCGACCCCTTCTATTCCGAAAGCAACATCAACCATCTCCGTCAAATCGTCCATGATATTGACACCGGCAAAGCCAAGCTCACCGAACATGAACTGATCGAGGTGGACTGATGAGGCTGCTGTGGGAAGAGGAAGCGTGGGAAGATTATTGTCTTTGGCAGACGCGGGACAAAAAGCTGCTGAAGCGAATCAACTCCCTCATAAAAGACATTCAGCGAAACACCTATGAGGGCATCGGCAAGCCCGAGCCTTTGAAGGGAGATTTGAGCGGATGGTGGAGTCGGCGTATCGACGACACCCACCGCATCGTCTACCGGGAGCAGGATGGAAACATCATCATTGCGTCCTGTTACGGTCATTACACGGATACCTGAAAAGCAAAAAGACTGCTGTCGGCCGACAGCAGTCTTTTTGTATTATGGTTAAATCAATACTCCGCGCCCAGTGCGACCTTCATCATATCGGTGAAGCTCTTCTGGCGCTGCTCTGCGGTGGTGATCTCCGGGGAAACAAAGCTGTCGGAGATGGTCAGCAGGCAGGCGGCGTTCTTGCCCAGCACCTCGGCGTTGGCGAACAGCGCAAAGCTCTCCATCTCCACGCAGAGGCAGCCGCGTTCGTCGCGCAGCAGCTCCCAGTAGGTGGGCTTTGCGTCGGAAGGCTGACGGTAGAAAACGTCGGAGGAGTGGATGTTGCCCTCGATGAGCTTGATGCCCTGCTTCTTGGCGGAGGCGCGCAGCTTATCATTCAGAGTCTCGCTGGGGAAGGTGATGTCGTGGTCGTTGCCGCTCTGGACGCGGGCATAGTTGGACTCACTGACCGCACCGGTAGCCAGCACGGTGTCGAACAGCTTGGCGTCGGCAGTGTAGCTGCCGGCGGAGCCGATGCGGATGATGTTGTCCACATCGTAGAACTTGAACAGCTCGTAGGAATAGATGCCGATGGAGGGCATACCCATGCCGCTGCCCATCACGCTGATGGGACGGCCTTCATAGGTGCCGGTAAAGCCCAGCATCCCGCGGACATCCGTCACCTGACGGACATCCTTCAGGAAGGTGTCAGCAATGAACTTTGCGCGCAGGGGGTCGCCCGGCATCAGGACAGTCTTTGCGAAATCGCCCTTTTCGGCGCTGATGTGAGGAGTAGCCATAACAATTATCTCCTTTTTATAAAATTATTTCTTCCCCGGGAATACGTTCTGCGGGGGAATGTACGAACCATTGAGACGTATCTCGAAGTGGCAGTGGTTGCCGGTGGAACGGCCCGTGCTGCCCAGATAGCCGATGAGCTGGCCCTGCTTGACGGTCTGGCCCGCGCTGACGGTCAAGGACAGGCAGTGTGCATACACAGAGCTGTATCCGCCGCCGTGGTTGATGATGACCGAGTAGCCATAGCCCGTACCTGCACCGGCCTTGTTGTAACCCGCCTTGGTGACGGTGCCGCCTGCGGAGGCGTAGATGGGCGTACCGGCCGGGGCGCAGATGTCCACACCCTTGTGACGTCCGCCGTACCAGCGCGAGCAGTAGCGGTAGTTCGGCACAGGCCAGATGAACCGGCCGCTGCCGGTGATGTACTTGGTGCTGGAAGTCACCTTCTTGGTGCCTTCGACCACCTTCTTGTTCACCGGCTCCTTGATGACCTCGGTGGAAAGCACGCTCTGGTCCACAAGGATATTGTTGGTGTCGTAGACGTTCTGGAGGGTCACACGGCGCAGACCGTTCTCGCCCTCCTGGAGCACCTTGGTGGTTCCCTTCGTATATTCGTTGGATTTTGTCGTCTCCGTGGAGAATGCGATTTCTTCCTCATGGGTCTCGATGCGGGTGATGCGCACCTCAAGGCCAGCCTCTTCTTTGGTGATGACGAGGTGGTCGCCCTCAAGGATGCTGGACGTCTCGCTCAGCGGCTCACCCTTGAACGCCGGGTTGAGGGCGCACAGTTCACGGAAGGTCAGGTCATTGTTATGTGCGATGGACCAGAGGGTGTCGCCCGCCTTGACGGTGTAGACCTTCTGGGCCTGCTTCACGCCTACCAGCTCCTGTCGGACGGTCTCAAAATCCTGCAAGCCTTCCTTGAAGTAGAGGCCGTCTTCCAGCGTGACCTGCTTGTTGAAGCCCACGCTCACATTGGGGTCGTCCTCTTCTTCCTCGTAGGGGTCGAGCATGGCGGCGAGGTAATCCCGCAGCGCGTTGCCGTCGCTGCACACTGCCGTCAACTCGCCGTCCAGATAAAGAGCCGTGCCTTCGCTGATCTGGTCGCCAGCGCTCTGGATGATGGCGTTTGCCATCTCGTTTTCGTCCATCATGTGGTGGGCGATGGCGAGGGTGTAGCTCGGCTCGATGGTCCACTCGGTCTTGTCGGTGCCGGCGTAGCTGATACGCTCCATCACGTCCTCGCGGGCCGTGTTGAAGACGTCCTCATTCGCCACATAGCCCACGGTTTCGCCGTTGACCCGGACGGCCAGCGCATAAGGCTGGTGGATGACATATTGGAACACTGCTGCGCCCAGCGCCAGTGCGCAGATGGGCAGGGCATACATCGCCATGCGGGGCAGCAGACTGAGGTTGCGGCGGACGCCGTTTTTGAAGTAGTGGACGCTGGCCTCAAATGCTGCACCGAAGCCCTGCTCCCTGCGGATGCGGTGGGCATGGATGAGAAGGGACACGATGCCCTTTGCAAACAGCACGATGGGGCCAAACAGGTCTTTGGCCACCTGTGCTGCGCCGGGGAACGCCGTCTCCGCCAGAGCCTTTGCAAAGCGGCGGATGCCTCCAGCAGCCCAGAGAGCTGCGTACTTGATGGCACGTCCCACCCGCACGGCAGCATACTCCGCGCCAAAGCCCAGCGCGTAGAGCGCTGCGCCAATGCGCAATACCAGCTTCGACGAGCGCAGCTTCCGGGAGGCATTGTCCAGCCGGTGTCTGCGGCGGCGATACCGCCGGTGGCGGCGCAGCAGATGAACGCACTGGAGCTGCGCCCAAAGCGAGCGCAGCTTTGCGCGGAAGCCGGTGTGCCGCGGCGCAGCGGCTGGCTCGTCCTGCCGCGTTTCAGTTGTTTTATCTTCCAGCAAAAAGGATGCTCCTTCCTGTATCTTCAGGAGATTCTGATTTGTCTCTTTTCTCTGTTATCGACACGCTGCCGCATAAGGACAGCTTTTTTGACAAGAATAACTCTATTTATTATACACCCTGCCAGCGCCGAAACAAGCATTGACACAAAATTTGGGCTTAGCTTTCACTTACTTTTCACGAAATACACAAATTTAGACAAAAAGCTTTGTCATATCCTCCGGCAGCGGGCTTTCCACTGTCACCGGCCTCAGGGTCGTCTCGTCCACCGGCACTTCGATGCGGATGCCGTCCGGCATCCGCTCGCAGCGCGGCACCCAGAACGTCTGTTTTGCGCAGTGGAGCGCCTGCCGCCCGATACGCGCCCGGCTCCCGCCGTAGAGGTCATCGCCGGCCAGCGGGTGGCCGATGGATGCAAAATGTACCCGTATCTGGTGGGTCCGGCCCGTCACCGGGACACAGGCCGCGAGGCTCAGGCCGTTTTCGGCTTTCAATATGGTATATTCCGTCCGGCTGGGTTTGCCATCGGGGGTGACGCACCGCCCGATGATGCTCTCCCCCTGCCGCCCGATGGGGGCGTCGATGACGCCCGGCCCGAGGGGAAGTTCTCCTTCTGCAACGGCGTAGTAGAGCTTTTCCACCCGCTGAGCCAGCAGTGGGGCGGCGTAGCCATTCTGAGCCGCCAGCACGAGGCCGCTGGTGTCCTTGTCGATGCGGTTCACCGGGCGGAAGACGGGGCTTCTACCCTGACACAGCGCCCAGGCGGCATAGCCGTTCGCCAGCGTATCCAGCGGGTAATTCAGGGTAGGATGCACCGCGAGATGGGGCGGCTTTTCCACCACGAGGGCAAAAGCGTCCTCGTAGACCACATCCACCGGGATGTCGTCCTGCGGCGCAACGCCTTCCCCCTCCGGCGGCAGTTCAAAGGAGATAACCTGCCCGGCCTCCACCCGGCGGTTGGCCAGGATGGGGGTGCCGTCGGCAAAAAAGCCGCTGCCCCGGAATTTCACGGCCCGGGACAGGTCGGTGGAGACGCTGCACCTGCGCAGAAAACCGCGCAGCAGCATCCCGTCCGCCTCGGGCGGGACTTTGAAATAAAGCTTCATCTTCCCACCTCCAGCGCGGGCAACATATAAGATAAGTATAGCAAAATTCTCTTTCTCTTGCAAATCTTGTTTTTTTATGGTATCATGAGGAGCAGAAAACGAGTGGAACATACGGCGGCGGGGCGGCTTTGACCGCTCTGAGGAAAGTCCGGGCCTCACAGAGCACGGTAACTGCTAACGGCAGCCGAGGGTGACCTTAGGGAAAGTGCAACAGAAAACAAACCGCCGCAGCAATGCGGTAAGGATGAAACGGCGAGGTAAGAGCTCACCAGCGCATGGGTGACTATGCGGCTTTGTAAACCCTACCGGAAGCAACGCCTATATGGGACGTACAGCGCTGCTCGCGTGTCCCGAAGGCGGCACGAACCTGTCAGCAATGGCAGGTCTAGACAGATCGTCGTTTAATACAGAACCCGGCTTACGGTCTATCTCGTTTTCCATCTTTTGTTTTCAGCGCTGTCTGCGGTGTGCAGGCAGCGTTTTTTGTTTCTTTAACCACACTGTCACTTTTCGTTTGGGCCGGTTTGTGGTATACTGAACAAAACCCCGCAGAGCACGTCTTCGCCGGGGCCTTAATTCAACAGACAGGATGTGAAATCCTCCGATGAAAGATGGTTTTTTGAAAGCAGCTGCCCTCTCGCCCTCACTGCGGGTGGCCGACTGCAACTATAACGCTTCCCAAATCGTATCTCAGTTACAGGACGCTGTCGCCCGCGGCGTCAGGCTGGCGGCGTTCCCCGAGTTCTGCCTCACCGGCTACACCTGCGGCGATCTGTTCTTGCAGCGCACGTTGCAGCAGGGCGCGCTGGACGCCTTGCAGACCGTGCTGGACGCCAGCCGGGAGCTGGATGTCGTGGCCCTCGTGGGCCTGCCGCTGCTGGTGCGGGGCAAACTGTACAACTGCGCCGCCGTCCTCTGCGGCGGGCGTCTGCTGGGCCTTGTCCCCAAGACCTACCTGCCCAACTACGGCGAGTTTTACGAAAAGCGCCAGTTCACCCCGGGCAGCACCGAGGTAGAGACGGTAACAGTCTGCGGGCAGGAGGTGCCTTTCGGTACATCCCTGCTCTTCCGCTGCCGCCAGATGCCCAGCTTCGTTCTGGGCGTGGAGATCTGCGAAGACCTGTGGAGCGCTCTGCCCCCCTCCACCTTCCATGCGCTGGCCGGTGCCACCGTCATTGCGAACCTTTCGGCCAGCGATGAGACGGTCGGCAAGGCCGAGTACCGCCGGGCGCTGGTGTCGAACCAGTCCGCCCGCCTGCTCTGCGGCTACCTGTACGCTTCTGCTGGCCACGGCGAGAGCACCCAGGACATGGTCTTCGCCGGCCACGACCTCATCGCCGAGAACGGCGCCCTCCTCGCCGAGACATCTCCCTTCGAGGGCGGCTGGGCTGAGACGGAGCTGGACTGCCAGCGGATGGAGTCGGAGCGGGCGCGCAACACCAGCTTCGAGCCCAGCGCTGAGGGGTATCTGACCGTCGATTTCGACCTTGCCCTCACCGAGACGAAGCTCTCCCGCTGGGTAGACCCCACGCCTTTCATCCCCCACGACGAGCGCCGCCGGGCCGAGCGCTGTGAGCTGATTTTGAAAATGCAGGCCGACGGCCTCGCCAAGCGGCTCGAGCACGCCCACGCCAAGACGGCGGTCATCGGCATCTCGGGCGGTCTGGACAGCTGCCTCGCTCTGCTGGTGGCCGTCCGCGCCATGAAACAGCTGGGCCGCCCCACCAGCGATGTGCTGGCCGTGACCATGCCCTGCTTCGGCACCACCCACCGCACCCGTTCGAACGCTGAGATCTTATGCGACGAGCTGGCCGTCAGCTTTACCGAGATCGACATCGCCAACACCGTCCACAGCCACTTCAAGGACATCGGTCAGGACGAGAGCGTGCTGGACGTCACCTTTGAGAACGGACAGGCCCGTGTGCGCACCCTCGAGCTGATGGACACTGCCAACCGCACCGGCGGCCTCGTCGTCGGCACCGGCGACCTCTCCGAGCTGGCGCTGGGCTGGGCCACCTACAACGGCGACCACATGAGCATGTACGGCGTCAACGCCGGTGTCCCCAAGACGCTGGTGCGCCACCTCGTCCAGTATGAGGCCGATATTGCCGCCTCCGCCGAACTGCGCCGGGTGCTGCTGGACATCCTCGACACCCCCGTCTCCCCGGAGCTGCTGCCTGCCAAGGACGGCGAGATCTCTCAGAAGACGGAAGACCTCGTGGGTCCCTATGAGCTGCACGACTTCTACCTTTATTATGTTCTCCGCTTCGGCTTCGGCCCGTCGAAGATATTCCGGCTGGCGAAAGCGGCCTTCGCAGGCCGGGCCGAGTACCCGGACGAAGTGCTCTACAAGTGGCTGCGCAACTTCTACTGGCGGTTCTTCGCCCAGCAGTTCAAGCGCAGCTGCCTGCCCGACGGCCCCAAGGTGGGCAGCGTCACCCTCTCGCCCCGGGGCGACTGGCGGATGCCCAGTGACGCAGCCGCCGCGCTCTGGCTGGCCGAGCTGGAACAGATCCCGCTCAAAGGATAATTTTTTTATGAAACAACACAAAAAACTGCTGATAAATCTGGTCTTTGCTGCCGTCATTCTGGCCGCAGCCGCCGTGCTGCTGCTGGTGCGGAAAGCAAACCAGACCGGTGCGCCTCTCTGCGCAGAGCTCATCTACGGCGACAGTAACACCAGGCTGACCTTTCCCCTCGAAAAAGACGCCGATTACGATGTGGACACCGGCTATCTCACCGTCCACATCAGGATCCAGGACGGCGCGGCCCACTTTGTAGATTCGCCCTGCCCTGACCACATCTGCGAGTCCTTCGGCTGGCTCAGCGAGGAAGACCAGACGGCCACCTGCCTGCCCGCCCGGGCTGTGCTGAGCATCATCCCCACCACATGATGGCATACACATCCAAAGGAGTGAACGCCTATGTTTGACGAAAACAAGCATACCCATCCCCAGAATAACGACGAAGGCCCCCGGCACATCCACCGGGGCATCAAGCGCAGCGAGCCCGACGAAGTGGAGGTAGACAGCGCCGATTTCTTCTCGCCGGAGCCTCCCCGCCCCAAAGCACCGCCGAAACCGGCACCGACGCCTCCGTCTGAGCCGCCGAAGCCTCCGGTGCCGCCCCGCAGACAGTGGGAGCCGCTGCACCCCAGCGAGTCCGCCCCCGCTGACGACAAACTTCCGAAAGGAGGAATGGTCTTGCTGGTACTGCAGGCCATCCTGAGCCTTGCCGCGCTGGTGCAGCTCTGGCGCACCCAGATGCTGCCGGTGCTCTACCTCGTTATCATCACTGCACTTCTGGTGCTGCTCTGGCTGCTGGTGCGCAAGTGCCTCGCCTCCCACAGCGGTGCCGTCGTGGCCCGGGTGCTGTCCGTCCTGCTCTGCGCCGCGCTGGCCGTGGGCTGTGTCTGGGCGCAGCAGGGTCTGACCGCACTGGACAGCATGACTTCCGGCCTGCTCACCGGTGCAGAGGCGAACAAGATCACGAAAGAGCCGTTCGTTGTCTATCTCAGCGGCGTGGACAACCGCGGTGACCTGACCGAAAAGGCCCGCAGCGACGTGAACATCCTCGCCGTGGTCAACCCCACCACCAAGCAGGTGGCCCTCATCAACACCCCGCGCGACTACTATGTTGACCTCGCAGGCACCGACAGCAAGGACAAGCTGACCCACGCCGGCCTCTACGGCGTCGAGACCAGCATGGCCACGCTGGGCAACCTCTACGGCGTGAATGTGGAGCACTACCTCCGCATCAACTTTGCGGGCTTCATCAACATCATCGACGCCATCGGCGGCGTGGACGTCTACTCCGACCAGGCCTTCACCTCGGTGGGCAGCCCCGGCTACTACGACCCCACCACCTTCGCCGAGGGCTGGAACCATCTGGACGGCAAGTCCGCTCTGGCTTTTGCCCGTGAGCGCCACGCCTTCAAGACCGGCGACATCCAGCGCGGCATCAACCAGATGAAAGTCATCGACGCGATGGTCAACAAGCTCAAGTCTCCCGCCCTGCTCATGGGCTTCTCCAAGCTGATGGACGCCGCCGCCGACTGCTTCGTCACCAGCCTTTCGCAGGAACAGATCTCTGCGCTGGTCCGGATGCAGCTGGGCGACCTTGCCAACTGGGACATCCAGAGCTACACCGTCACCGGCTCGGGCGCGAAGAGCACCAAGTGCTACTCCGCCAAGGGCCAGAGCCTCTACGTTATGAAGCCGGATGAGAACTCGGTCAACGAAGCCAAGGCCCTCATCGCAGCGGTTCTGGGCGGCGAGGACAAGCTCACCAGCACCAGCCAGACCCCCGAGAAGACCGATGTCTTCACACCGACCGCCGACCCCAACGCCGGTGCATCCATCCCGGAGGAATCTCCCGACAGCGTTATCGCAGAAGAGCCCGCCGAGAGCGAAGTCCCGGCGGAAGAGGCCCCCGCTGACAGCCAGCCCGCCGAGGGTGACGCCTCCGGTGAGCCCAGCGCTTCCACCGAGGTCCCTGCAGACGGCAGCGAAGAAGCCCCGGCAGACTCCACCGAGTCGCCGTCCTTCAGTATGCCGACCCAGGAGCAGGTGGAGCAGGCGGCTTCCTCCCTGCATCAGGCTGCTTCCACCGTGCTGGACGCCCTGTTCGGCTCCGGCAGCGGCGACGCTTCCAGCGCTGAAAATGATGCAGCATAATTGATAGACAGAAAGATCCCGCAAAGCAGCTGCTTTGCGGGATCTTTGCGTTTATGCTTATTTCAGGATGTCGCTCAGCACGCTCTGGCCGTCCAGCGTGGAAGCATCCACGCCCAGATAGTCGCAGATGGTCTGTGCGATGGTTCCGAAGCAGAGCCTGGTGCCGAGGTCAACGCCCGGTTTGACGCTCTTGCCGCAGATGAGATACGGCACATACTCGCGGGTATGGTCGGTGGTCTTGGTGTAGGAGGGGTCACAGCCGTGGTCGGCCGTGACCATCAGGATGTCGCCCTCCCGCATCCCGGGGATGAAGTCGGCAACGAACTTGTCGAACTCGGTGGCGGCGGCGGCGTAGCCTGCCACGTCGCGGCGGTGGCCGTAGAGCATATCGAAATCGACGAGGTTCACGAAGGCCAGACCCTCGAAGTCGCGGGTCTGCAAAGCCTTGGTGAAGGCGATGCCATTGGTGTTGCCGGTGGTCTTGATCTTTTCCGTCACGCCCTCGCCGTCGAAGATGTCGAAAATTTTACCCACGGCGATGACGTCCCTGCCTGCGCCCTTGAGCAGATCAAGCATGGTCTTGCGGGGCGGCTTGAGGCTCAGGTCGTGGCGGTTGGTGGTGCGGTAGAAGGTATCGGCAGTATGGCCGAGGAAGGGGCGTGCGATGACGCGGCCCACGCCGTACTCGCCCTTCAGCATCTCGCGGGCGATCTCGCAGTAACGGTACAGCTCGTGCACCGGCACAAGCTCCTCGTTGGCGGCGACCTGAAACACGCTGTCGGCGCTGGTGTAGACGATGAGGGCATCCTCCTTCATGGCCTGCTCGCCGTAGTCCTTCAGCACCTGTGTGCCGGAGTAGGGCTTATTGCAGAGGACTTTGTGGCCGGTCTTTTCCTCGAACTCGTGGATGAGGCTGTCCGGGAAGCCGTCCGGGAAGGTGGGCAGCGGCTTGGGGCTGACGACACCGGCAATCTCCCAGTGGCCGATGGTGGTATCCTTGCCCATGCTCTGCTCCTGCAGGCGGGCGAAGGAGCCGATGGGAGCGGCTTCCTTTTCACCGGCGGTCACGCCGTCGATGTTGAACAGTCCGAGTTTTTTCAGGTTGGGGCAGTTGAAGTTGGGGTGGTTGGCGATGGCGCCGAGGGTGTTGGTCCCCTCATCGCCAAAGGCGGCGGCATCCGGCTCTGCGCCGATGCCGAAGCTGTCCAGAACGATCAGAAAAACGCGCTTTTCCATTACGCTTTCACTCCGTTTCTATCATTTTGCGCTCACCTGTGTCCCTTCGGGGCAGAAGTGAGACTTTTGCTTAGCCCTATTATAGGCGATGGACGCATTTTTCGCAAGCGTTTTATCGCTCCGGCATCTATCACGAAAATTTAAGGTTTTCTTTGCCGAATTTTTTCTTGCTCTCTTGTACACAAGCGGTTATAATATAGAATGGTATGGTTTTCAAACACACCTGACCGGGCCGATGTCCGGCCAGCGGCCGCAGGGCATATCTGGCACCTGCGCGCCCATCATAGAGGAAAAAAAGAGACTGTTAGAGGTATATTTATGAGAAAAACGAAGATCATCTGCACCCTTGGCCCTTCTACCGATAAGGACGGCGTCCTGCGCGAGCTGGTCGCCAACGGCATGAACGTGGCCCGCTTCAACTTTTCCCACGGCTCCTATGAGGAGCACAAGGGCCGTCTGGATATGCTGAAGGCTGTCCGCGCTGAGCTGAACAAGCCCGTTGCTGCCCTGCTGGACACCAAAGGCCCCGAGATCCGCCTGAAGGAGTTCAAGAACGGCGTTGAGATGCTGGAAGCCGGTCAGACCTTCACCCTGACCACCCGCGAGGTGGAGGGCACCAAGGAGATCTGCTCCATCACCTACAAAGACCTGCCCCAGGACGTCCACGAGGGCGGCACCATCATGCTGGACGACGGCCTCATCAAGCTGGCCATCAAGAGCGTCACGGACACCGACATCGTCTGCGAAGTGCTCAACAGCGGCAAGATCAAGACCAAGAAGGGCGTCAATGTCCCCGGCGTCCACCTGTCCATGCCCTACCTGAGCCAGCGCGACCGGGATGACATCATCTTCGGTGTCCAGCAGGGCTTCGACTTCATCGCCGCTTCCTTCGTGCGCACCGCACAGGACGTCTACGACATCCGCAACCTGCTGAACGAGTACGACTCCAACATCCGCATCATCGCCAAAATCGAGAACCGCGAGGGCGTGAACAACATCGACAGCATCCTGGCCGCCGCCGACGCCGTCATGGTCGCCCGTGGCGACCTGGGCGTTGAGATCGACTTCACCGAGCTGCCCGGCATCCAGAAGAGCGTCATCGACCGCTCGTTCTCCTTTGGCAAGCCCATCGTTACAGCCACCCAGATGCTGGACAGCATGATGGTCAACCCCCGGCCCACCCGTGCCGAGATCTCTGACGTGGCAAACGCCATCTACGACGGCACCTCTGCCATCATGCTTTCCGGTGAGACCGCTGCAGGCGCTTACCCCGTGGAGGCCCTCAAGACCATGTCCGCCATTGCCGAGCGCACCGAGAACGAGGTGCACTACCGCGACAACCGTCTGGTGGATGCCAGCAACGGCCAGATCAGCGTCAGCGACGCAACCGCGCACGCTGCCTGCCTGACCGCCAAGGACGTCAACGCTTCCGCCATCGTCACGGTGTCCGAGTCCGGCAACACCGCCCGCCTGCTGAGCAAGTACCGCCCCGCACAGCCCATCATTGCCTGCGTCATGAACGAGCAGGTGCAGCGTCAGCTGGCCATCTCCTGGGGCATCACCCCGCTGATGATGGCTCTGGCCCACAGCACCGATGAGCTGATCGAGATGTCCACCAACCTGGCCAAAGAGAACGGCTACCTGCACGACGGCGAGCTGGCTGTTGTCACCGCCGGCGTCCCCGTGGGCGTGTCCGGCACCACCAACATGATCAAGATCCACATGATCGGCAACTGCCTGGCTACCG
>ERZ772901.2088-NODE-2088-length-13526-cov-3.949002_pt1 | contig 13526 bp, 10 predicted proteins | sample MGYA00512123_ERZ772901 | MGnify/ENA primary metagenome ERZ772901 (study PRJEB29015, sample SAMEA2737711) | human gut metagenome | biome: human gut; feature: human-associated habitat; material: faeces | place: China | collected 2012 ...
TTTTAGCGAATTCCAGCGCCCGTTGTACGGCTTCATCGAGATCGACCGTCTCGCCAATTTGCCCACAAGGATTCGCAGCGTGATCCTGTTTATCGATTGATGCACCTTCAACTTGCAGGAAAAAGCCTTTCTCATTTTTACTCAACAATTCAATGGCTTTATCAGTCATCTGCGCCAGGGTCGGTACGCTGTCATTACGTTGCGGATTAGGCGTACAGGTAACTGCGGGCTTGTCGATATTGCCGTGGTACGTTGCTTTCGGTCCTTGCCAGCGCACTGGCATATTGCCGTCAGCAAACAGTCCTAGCAGGGGTTTTTGCTGGTTCGCTTCCGTCACCGCATTCAGTGAGGCAGCATCGCTCACCAACTGATAACCACGCGCCTGTGCCTGTTCACGCAGCGTTTTTCCCTGCCATTCACCGGCGGTTGCCGTTTCAGCAAAGGTTTTTGCGCCGCCGCCAAGCGTAACATCGGCACGAGCGTTAAGCAGCTGTTCGGTAATCGATCCTCTCCCGCCTTTTTCTAGCGCGTTACCCGGACATTTTTCACTGGTCGCGCTCGGACCGTAGCATTTGCGCGAGGTCACATGTGCCACCAGCGCAGCGGGCGTGGCATCCTGCAACTCTGCGGTAGAAACGTTACCGGTCGCCAGACCTGCGGCTTTTGCCATTTCCAGAATCGTTGGGTGATCTTTTTCGTGAATATCGACGCCCAGCGCGCCGTTATAGGTTTTGACACCGGTTGACCAGGCGGTTGCTGATGCAGCCGAGTCGGTGACGTAGTCCGGTTTGCCGGTTTTTTTATTCAGCGCATAGTGAGTGTATTGCCCGGTAAGCGGTAAGGCATCGATACCTTTAAAAAAGCCGCCCGCACCTTCGGCATAATTGCGTGCGGCAGTAATTTCCGAGTCCCCCATACCATCGCCAATCAGCAAAATAATATTTTTTGCAGGTTTATCGCTAAGAGAATCACGCAGAGCGGCGGTCTGATCACCCGTTAAGCGGCGAGCACCGCCGGGTGCAGTAATATCGCCCTGAGCAGCCCGGTTTTCCAGAACAGGCATTTCTGGTGTCCGGGCTTTTGTCACAGGGGTAAACAGTAACGGTAAGAGTGCCAGTGCAATAGTGCTTTGTTTCACTTTATTTTCTCCATGTACAAATACATTAAAAAATAAAAACAAAGCGACTATAAGTCTCGGCCGTGACAACTTTATGACAGCTGTTGAAAAGATTAACTTTTTACTGACGAGGATGCTTCAATAACTTCTTTACGTAATCGCGCAGCAGCTCCGTATCGTCGTCAGGAATGCTGGCATCGGGCTTTACCTCGTACAGCGCCCCCTCTACCTGATCAATCAACCGCTGTTGGTCATTTTGCGCCATATTGCGAAGCATTGCAGTGACGATAATCTCCAAAGCTTCTACCTGCGCACACAGTTCTTTCGACTCTTCTTCTTTTTGGGCAAGCTTAAATAACAACTCAGCAATGAGATTTTTCATGTCTGTATTTCCTTATCCAAAGTATGGAGAAGTTAACATTATGTTTCACAACTTCATAGTGTCTGGAAGTATTATTTTTATGACAAAGGAAATACTTTGCGCAAATATTTTTTGTTTGATTACCAGCGAAACGTTTCTCTTATTTAAATAACTACCCACACAAAATATAGGCTTTTAATTATCAACCTTTATTATAAATAAAAGTTATGAAATATATTCTCTTCGTTAACTTATAATTAAGAGAAAAAAACTCACCGCATTGCCATTTAAGCCAGGAATAAATTAGCTTCCCGTTCATCATTTTTGTGATCTTGCGCACATCTTTGAGATAACGCACTTTCTTCACCAGTACGTTGCACGCTTTGTCAGCAGAAGATTGCAACAATCTTTCAGAAGGCCGCGAATCCCCCGTTTTGTCGTGGTAATGTATGCACTTTGTGTTAGACGGGATAGGTTTTTAAGATGGAAAAACTGCGGGTAGGAATCGTTTTTGGTGGTAAATCAGCGGAACATGAAGTGTCTCTGCAATCGGCAAAAAACATTGTCGATGCCATTGATAAAAGTCGCTTCGACGTTGTGCTGCTGGGCATTGATAAACAAGGGCAATGGCACGTCAGCGATGCCAGCAATTATCTGCTAAATGCAGACGATCCTGCCCATATTGCGTTGCGCACTTCGGCGACCAGCCTTGCGCAGGTGCCAGGTAAACATGAGCATCAGCTTATCGACGCGCAAAACGGTCAGCCGTTGCCGACGGTGGATGTCATTTTCCCGATTGTCCACGGTACGCTGGGCGAAGATGGTTCCTTGCAGGGAATGCTGCGGGTCGCCAATTTACCGTTTGTAGGTTCTGATGTTCTGGCTTCAGCAGCCTGTATGGATAAAGATGTCACCAAACGTCTGCTACGCGATGCCGGGCTGAACATTGCGCCATTTATTACCCTGACGCGCGCTAATCGTCACAACATCAGTTTTGCCGAAGTGGAGTCTAAACTGGGGTTACCACTGTTTGTAAAACCGGCTAATCAGGGCTCTTCTGTTGGTGTCAGCAAAGTAACCAGTGAAGAACAGTACGCAATTGCCGTCGATCTGGCGTTCGAGTTCGATCATAAAGTGATCGTTGAGCAAGGGATCAAAGGTCGTGAGATCGAATGCGCAGTTCTGGGCAACGACAATCCGCAAGCCAGCACCTGTGGCGAGATCGTACTCACCAGCGATTTCTATGCCTACGACACCAAGTACATTGACGAAGATGGCGCGAAAGTGGTAGTTCCGGCAGCCATTGCACCAGAGATCAACGATAAGATCCGGGCGATTGCCGTTCAGGCTTATCAGACGTTGGGATGCGCAGGTATGGCGCGTGTAGACGTGTTTTTAACCCCAGAGAACGAAGTGGTGATCAACGAGATCAACACACTGCCTGGCTTCACCAACATCAGTATGTATCCGAAGCTGTGGCAAGCCAGCGGTCTGGGTTACACCGATCTGATCACACGTTTGATTGAGCTGGCGCTGGAGCGTCACGCTGCGGATAACGCATTGAAAACCACAATGTAATATTTTAACGCCCGATAATATTCTTATTGGGCGTTTTCAGTTTCTTCATCGCGACGACGAATAATCAACCCCGCCAGCCAGAAACTAATCACCCACGTCACCAGACCGACGGCATAGGTCTGCCAACCTTTTGCTTCAAATCCCAGTAACCCCACCACGCCATTAAGAATGAATATAAGGCCAATGGCGAACGCATAGTAGTGCCAGTCACGGCGGATTTTTACAGGCAGATTCATGGCAGCTCCGTTAACGAAAAACAACATCCTTGCATATTCTGTAACAACCGTCTGTGGTGTAGACAACATTTTCGTAATTGTTAATAAATTTAACTTAAGGTTGCCATTTTGTGACTCACAACGAAGATTCACGCTTCGGGAATATTCCCAACATCAATTTACCATGATTCTGATATTGACAATCTAAATGACCTGTCAGACTTGCCATAAGCCGCTGGTATCACACCAGAAGAGAAGCAGATGACTTCCGGAGGTTTTTATGGCTGATTTCACCCTGTCAAAATCGCTGTTTAGCGGAAAATATCGCAATGCCTCTTCAACGCCTGGCAACATTGCCTATGCGTTGTTTGTGCTGTTTTGCTTTTGGGCTGGGGCGCAATTGCTGAACCTGTTAGTGCATGCGCCCGGCGTCTATGAGCGTTTAATGCAGGTCCAGGAAACAGGTCGCCCACGGGTGGAAATTGGTTTAGGTGTCGGCACCATTTTCGGGCTGATCCCGTTTTTAGTAGGCTGCCTCATTTTTGCAGTGGTGGCGCTATGGCTGCACTGGCGACATCGCCGCCAGTAAGATTTACGTTGCCAGATACGGCCTAAAACGCCTTATCTGGCATGACATTCCTGTTTGATCACTGTTTCATACAACGCGCCCGCCGTTCGTCTACGCGCTTCGCAAACCAGGCCGTAGTCAGGTTGCGGGTGATTTTCGGGCTTTCCAGTTGAATGCCAGGCAACATTTCGCGGGGTAGTGATTTACCCGTTTTCGCTTCGGCAAGTTGATAAACTTTCTTGTACAGCGCCGTCTCCTCAAAAGAGAAGCTGTCACCTTTCTCTAACTGACGGCGAATTTCGCTGTCGCTCATCCCCAGTTTTCCCGCCAGTTTGCGCGTTGCCAGTTCGGTTTTCCCGGGTTCTTTACTGTCGTAACGAATTAAATCACCGTCCAGTGCCAGCTTCACGCCGCTGGCCTTACTGACTGCGTTCTGAAACGCGGCATTACGGCTGGCGTACCAGCCAGCGTTAAAATCAGCAAAGCGGTATATCGGTGCGCTATAGCTGGCGGGATAATTCAGTAAATGGTAAGTACCAAACCACAACCCGCCGCGGCGACTGAAGACTTCCTGACGAACTGTACCGTCCATTTTCCACGGATACCCTTTGGTATGCTGTTCGGCAAAAGCAATGCTGACCTGCATCGGCCCACCGGTGCGCACCGGATTAAGCGAACCAAACAGCGTCTGCCCCATTGGTACCATGCTGATCAGATCGTCAAAAATCGCGCTCAATTGCTTTTCTGTACGCACCGAATCTAACCGTTCGCTATAACTTTTGCCGTTTGGCGATTTGATTTTTAGCGCGGTATGAACCAGAAAAGCAGGAATGTGCATCCGTTCAGCACGACGGTCAATCTCTTGCCAGGCGATCTTGCTTAAGCCCGGAACGGCCGGATCTGCCTGATAATTTGACTCCTGCTGCGCCACCGCCAGCACCGAGCAGACGTTTTCCAGCGTCGGTGCCAGCCCCTGACTTTCAAAGGTGGTGGCGAGATCTTTCGCCCAGGCATCGCGGTCTTTCACGCTCGCAGGCATCTTCTGCCGCACGACGCTCGCCACATCTATCGCTTTTTCGCCCTTTTTCAACGGTTGCGGAGCCTGACTACTACACCCCGCTAAAACCAGAACCGCCAACAATGACAGCGAAGATAGAGGATTGACGCGCGACATTACTTCTCCTTTTTAGCTCAAGGTATGGGTTACTTCCTGAATTTTGTCACCATCCAGTTCATGTTCAAAGCTGCGCAGACGTTTGTAGATAGACATCAACTCAACCAGTGTGGTCCATGAGTTAATCAGGTACTGGAAAGCACCGCGAACCTGACCAAAAACGTTGGTAATCTGCGTCATCAGGCCGAGCGTAATCGTACCGGCAACAATTGACGGAAACAGCAAGAACAAACCGAAAACGTTATCGACCTGCAAATAGAGAATGCGGGCGATGTTGAAATACATATAGTGAAAATAGAGGCGGAAATAGTTTTTCCGCACGGCGCTAAACAGCTCGCGTACCGTAGGCGGCGTCGCACGCGTGGCATCGTCTTCACCATAAACCAGCTCTTTACGGTAGGCGGCCTCTACTCGCTGGTTTTTAAACTCCAGCCCCGGCAGTTTGATCCCTACCACTGCCAGCAATCCGGTCCCCATCAGCGACCAGACGATAGCGGCAATCACCAGACCATACGGAATGTGCCCGATAATCGGCAGCTCCGGCACATGCGTGGAGAGCGTTACCAGCACCGGCAGGAAGGCGATCAACGTCATGATGGCGTTGATAAAACTGACGCCCATATTCTCCAGCGTTGAAGCAAAACGCATGGTGTCTTCCTGCACACGCTGTGCGGCCCCTTCGATATGACGCAGTTGTTGCCAGTTCGCCATGTAATATTCGTTCATCGCCGTACGCCAGCGGAACACGTAGTGACTGACAAAGAAGTTGTTCAGCACACTGATCACCACAGCGATCAGCGCAATCCCCAGAAAGACGCCCACTTCGCGGTAAAATTGTTCGATAGTGACTTTATGCGGCGAACTTAGCGCGGTTTGAATCAGATCATAGAACGGTGCATACCAGGCGTTGACGGCGACCCCGACTTCCACCAAAAACCAGGTGACGAAGATGATCAGTGCAGTACCGAGTATTGACCAGTATTGCCAACGGTGCGGGCTGTAGATAAACCAGAAAAATGCAAAAAGTCCTACGCAAACAATGTAGTAAGCGTAAAAAATCAGGAAATCCAACGACCAGAAACGCGCGGCGCTAATCGGGATCTGCCCGGAAGCGCCAGTGATACGCGCCACCCAGTCTCCCCCACCGGCTTGCCAGAAGATAACGGCAATCAATGCCCAAACAAAGGCCGAGAGAAAAAACGCTCCCGGCTTTGGGAAAAAAGACTTAAACATATGCACTCCTGCTAACTTCTTATCGTTTTAACAACTGCTGTGTATTAACCGCATGACCACTACAAAGCGTCAGCCAAATGAAACCGCCCATTGTGACCCATAGCAAGGCGCTTAGTTCGCCAGCCTGACCATAAGAATTGTTTCGACGGATTTCACAAACCAAAGATTGTTTACATAAGCGGATTAACACGCGCAGGATCACAAATGCAGGCATTGGTGAGCAGGAAAAAGATCGTGTTTACGCGCCGTTACGTTTTTAACACTATTATTGCACTAATTCGCCCTTTGCAATCCATCAATGAGTAGTATAAATACGCTCAGTTACCTTCATTCAATTTATGGACACCACCGTTGAAACGTAGTCTGCTTTTTTCTGCCGTGCTGTGTGCGGCGTCATTGACCTCCGTCCATGCGGCGCAGCCGATCACTGAACCGGAGTTTGCCTCTGATATTGTCGATCGTTATGCCGATCATATTTTTTACGGCAGCGGTGCCACGGGGATGGCGCTGGTTGTTATCGACGGTAACCAGCGCGTCTTTCGTAGTTATGGCGAAACGCGACCTGGTAATAACGTTCGCCCGCAGCTGGATTCGGTCGTGCGTATTGCTTCCCTCACCAAACTAATGACCAGTGAAATGCTGGTGAAATTGCTCGACCAGGGGACCGTAAAGTTAAACGATCCGCTAAGTAAATATGCTCCGCCAGGCGCACGCGTGCCGACCTACAATGGGACGCCCATTACCCTAGTGAATCTGGCAACCCATACCAGCGCCCTGCCCCGTGAACAGCCCGGTGGCGCGGCACATCGTCCGGTGTTTGTCTGGCCAACGCGCGAGCAACGTTGGAAATACCTTTCTACGGCGAAGCTGAAAGCCGCGCCAGGCAGTCAGGCGGCGTACTCTAACCTTGCGTTCGACCTGCTGGCAGATGCACTGGCGAATGCGTCCGGCAAGCCTTATACCCAGTTGTTTGAAGAGCAGATTACCCGTCCATTGGGGATGAAAGACACCACCTACACCCCCTCACCGGATCAGTGCCGCCGTTTAATGGTTGCTGAGCGCGGTGCCAGTCCGTGCAATAACACGCTGGCGGCAATTGGCAGCGGCGGCGTCTATTCCACGCCTGGCGATATGATGCGCTGGATGCAGCAGTATTTGTCATCTGATTTTTATCAGCGCAGTAACCAGGCAGATCGCATGCAGACGTTGATTTATCAGCGCGCGCAGTTTACGAAAGTGATTGGCATGGATGTCCCCGGCAAAGCGGATGCGCTTGGTTTAGGCTGGGTATATATGGCCCCGAAAGAGGGTCGTCCGGGGATTATTCAGAAGACAGGTGGTGGTGGCGGTTTCATTACCTATATGGCAATGATCCCGCAGAAGAATATTGGCGCGTTTGTGGTGGTCACTCGTTCGCCGTTGACGCGCTTTAAAAATATGAGCGATGGCATCAATGACCTGGTGACCGAGCTAAGCGGGAATAAACCGCTGGTTATCCCCGCATCCTGATTAATACTCTGAAGGCAAACGGTTGATAGCGACCAGTTTGCCTTTATTCATTTCGATATAGCCGCCTTTACGCAAAGCAGCGAGAACTTCTGCGACGACAGAACGCGATATGCGTGTACGTTGATGGATATAATTCATCACACCAATACGTGATCGCAATTCTTCATTCCAGTCAATCATTGATAATAATGTTGCGCGGATTTGTTCGTAGGAATTATGCCCAATGAGCTGCACGTCACGTAATTCCAGAATTCTATTTTGCCAGGCTAACCAGTAAAAAGCGTCTCGCCAGAGTTGATTTTGTTCAATAAGCGTAATGGTTTGTTTGGCTGGTAGATGATATCCCGTACAATTTCCTTCTGATATTAATTTGTATGGTATATCGTTTTTCATTAAACCATCAGCCAGCCCCATAATATAAGGAGCCTGGGTAATACCGATAAGTACGTTTTCTTCTCTACGCAGAGAGATAACTCCCTCTAAAATAACGAAAGTATCTTCGTTATTGACATCACTGGAAAATATAACTTGCTTTTCATTATTAAACTCGAAGCGCGTACCGTATCTGGACAAACATTTATCGAGCTTACCAAATTCCTGAAGAGGTTTAACTACAGATAACATTTGCGCGTCCTTTGCAGTAATGCCCGTCAAATCCTTGACGGGCATTATTTAGATTAAATTACCAGAATTTCTTCGGAGTGAAGAATATTACCAGGTATATTTAACACCCACGTTCGCGGACCAGTCTTGATCTACGTCACCACCACCGAGGTAGTTAGCATCGGTATAGGCGCTGAAGTTCTTGGTGAAGCTGAACTGAGTACCCAGACCAACACGTACCGCAGACCCTTCAGTACCGTTATCGATGGAATCACCGTTCACATCGTTATCGTTGTTAGAGTCGTCGTAGACGTAAGCCAGTTTGAAGTACGGAGTCAGAGCCTGGTCTTCGCTGTAGGTGAAGGTATAACCTGCATCTACACCCAGTTCATAACGCATGCTGTCGTAAGACTGACCGTCAACTTTCATGTCGTTGCTCAGCTGGTAGTCATCACCAGACTGGAACAGACCAGAAATGCTGCCGTAAGGAGTCACGTAACCAGCATCACCCAGTTTGAAGTCGTAACCGGCTTTCAAACCGAAGCCCCAAGCGTCGGAGTTGGTGCTACCGTCAACGTAAGTACCGTTGCTCATGGTTGCAGACAGGTCGTTATTGAAGTGAGAGTAGCTCAAGCTACCATCAACAAAGACGTTGTTCGCAAAGTGAGCAGAAGAGTAGATGTAGGCAGTCTGGCTGTCTTGATCCACCTGACCAGAACGGTCATTCATGTCACCTTTAGCGAAGCCTGCAGCCGCACCGACGATCCACTTAGCGTTGTTACCGTCAATTTTGGTATCAACACCGACCATGATGCCGTTAACATCCTGATCATAGTTGATGGTGCCGTTGTCGCCGTTGAAGTTACCACCGAAGTAGCTTACCCATGCGCCGCCGTTATCAGCCAGGCCATGACGAGAGTTGGTCAAACGAGTACCAACGGTGTCTTGTTCCAGGTTCCAGATATTGGTGTTCGCAGATGGGATGCTCAGCGCCATGTTAGCGTAGTCGGTCAACTCCATCTGTTGCAGAACAACGGTGTTACCGCGCTGTTCAGCCTGATAGGTGTATGCACCCAGGTCAGCTTTGTTAGCAGCAGAGAAGGTCGCGTTGCTATTTTTGTCGTTGACGTAGATCAGCTCGTTGCCGTTGTAGTCAGCGATAGAACCAGCACCAGTAGCGTTGTCGATACGAACTTTGTAGTTACCGGTTGCAGCTGCAACATGGTCACCGTTGTTATCAACTTCGTTCTGACCAGCTTCGATAGAAGCAGTGTTGTCGTTATCGCCGTTACCGTTAATGGTCAGGTGACCATCAGAGTTCATTGCGATTAAGCCATAACCGTAGTTTGACTTGGTAGTATCGTTGGTACGGTCGTTGGTCAGGTCTGCATCAAGTACGAAGCGGTTGCTTTCGATGTTGAACACACCAGCGTGAATGTTACCACTGGTATCAGTAGTGCTGGTCAGGTTCAGAGTATCAACCTGCAGAGCATTCGCCGCAGTGTTACCTACATCCAGAATACCGTCGTTAGTCACTTTGATGTTGTTGGCATACAGAGCAGCATCACCTACAGCCCAACCAGCAGAAACTTCATCAGAAATGGTTACGGTACTGTTGTCGACAGTCAGTGAATCAGTTGCAACATGACCATCTTCGTTGATGTTCAGCGCAGAAAGACCTGTCAGAGAGATAGAGTCAGAAATCAGCGTTGAATCAGCAACATTAACAGTTGAACCACTGTTGATGCTCAGAGTATCAATCAGAGAAGTTTTGGTGGTATCCCACTGTGAACCGGTATTCAGGGTCACATTGAACAGACCGCTCTGGTAAACCTGATTACCAGTAATATGATCGAATTCACTGTAACTTGTATCATCGTTTTCAACACCAACGGTTGATAACGGCCACAGGCTATTATCCTCAATATCAATCAGAGTTGCAGTTGCCTCGGTGCCAACACCGTATGTAGCGATGTCACCTTTACCATCTCCATCAACATCAATAGAACCAGTTTGATGAACAGATTGTGCTGCCCCTACCCATTTACTACCGTTATTTAATGTCAGATCCAGGCGATCTGTTCCATCCCAACCGTTGGTGTCTACTTCACCATCAGCATCGCGATAACTATCTGTACCACGTGGGAAGAAGTTTTCATCAAAGTTGCTAGAGAAGATTACATCGCCCATCAAAGTAGAGTTACTAAAGTCAGCGGTGGTCTGCATAGCATTATCAGCATTCGGATGTGCAACTACAGCTAATGCAACATCATCCCAGCTTGCAATAGTGCTATCAGCAACACCATCTCCGTCAGTATCTACGGTGACAAAGTTAGATTTACCACTATAATCGCTGGCATTACCTGTATTACCGAACCAACCAGTAGTACCTTCATCAGTCCATGAACCAGAGGTTACGGTAGAATCTTTAACAGTGATGGTGTTATTAAACACTTCGCTGCTGTTTACGCCAGTGCTGACAGTGTTGTCGTCAATATCTTCCCACTCGTAACCCTGAGTCAGCGTAATACCCGCTACGTGAGAGTTATTAGAGATGGACAGATCAACTTCCTGATCCAGAGTGATGGCAGTACCGATGTTAAATACATTTACAACATGAGTGTCAGCGGCATTATTGTAGGTGCCGTTATATGTGTAGTGTTCGTAGTTGTCGTCGATCGTTGAATTATCAACAGTCAGCGCCAGACGGTCATGGTAATAATCATTCGCACGTTCAGCACAATCAGTTGTCATGCACTCGGAATAAATCATACCGTGAATAGTGCTGTTTTTGATTGTCAGACTATTGGCGTTGGTATTGGTAGAAATACCGTCGTCCAGATAGTAGGTAGAAATCACGCCGTTAACAGTAGCGTTATTAATGACCGGGTAGATATCGCCGTTGTAATAACTATCAGCGGCATAGTTGTTCCAGCCTACATAACCATCATAGTAAACGTCATCAGCATAGGTGGCGTCGTTGTAGTGATGGAAAGTATTGTAAGTTTGACCAGAAATATCGTTGGTCGCTGCATTAGCCTGAGAGGTGATAGCCAGAGTGCAAGCCAATGCTAATTGTGATACTACAAGTTTCTTTTTCCAGGAGTGCATTTGTCATCCCTCCTCAGGGACGTAATAAGTTGATCCATCAATTATCAATGCATAGAAAACATATTATGTTTCGCGCTAACGATTATGCTGTGTTACAGACGAATGGTTCAATTATTCTTTCCCCTAAGTCCGAATGTGGACATATATAATTTATGGAGAAAAACACGCATCGAATTGATAAAAACACCATATTTCAATATGTTGCAGATGATGTTATTTTTGATACATACGCGTCACAAATATCACAGACACAAACCAGATAAATATCCTATCAATATGCAACAAAGTTTTAATTATTCAATTTATAGCAGGGCAACCAAACTCCCAAAATAATAACCAAGAGCTATTAATAAAGATTAAAAATATTTTCAGTGAATATGAAATTATTGCTATTTCTATTACAAAGATGTCCTGGTCTCTCTTTCATTCTCTTCTTGTCAACATCGCGACAACTTTCGTAAAACACTCCTGCCCCGCTTCAGGTATACTGTGCACCTTAATTCCACAAACATCAGGCAGACCATGACAGACTTAATCCAACGCCCTCGTCGCCTGCGCAAATCTCCTGCGCTGCGCGCTATGTTTGAAGAGACAACACTTAGCCTTAACGACCTGGTGTTGCCGATCTTTGTTGAAGAAGAAATTGACGACTACAAAGCCGTTGAAGCCATGCCAGGCGTGATGCGCATTCCAGAGAAACATCTGGCACGCGAAATTGAACGCATCGCCAACGCCGGTATTCGTTCCGTGATGACTTTCGGCATCTCTCACCATACCGATGAAACCGGCAGCGATGCCTGGCGGGAAGATGGACTGGTGGCGCGAATGTCGCGCATCTGCAAGCAGACCGTGCCAGAAATGATCGTCATGTCAGACACCTGCTTCTGCGAATACACATCTCACGGTCACTGCGGTGTGCTGTGCGAGCATGGCGTCGACAACGACGCGACTCTGGAAAATTTAGGCAAGCAAGCCGTGGTTGCAGCTGCTGCAGGCGCAGACTTCATCGCCCCTTCTGCCGCGATGGACGGCCAGGTACAGGCGATTCGCCAGGCGCTGGACGCTGCGGGCTTTAAAGATACGGCGATTATGTCGTATTCGACCAAGTTCGCCTCTTCCTTTTATGGTCCGTTCCGTGAAGCTGCCGGAAGCGCATTAAAAGGCGACCGCAAAAGCTATCAGATGAACCCAATGAACCGTCGTGAGGCGATTCGTGAGTCACTGCTGGATGAAGCCCAGGGCGCAGACTGTCTGATGGTTAAACCTGCCGGAGCGTACCTCGACATCGTGCGTGAGCTGCGTGAACGTACTGAATTGCCGATTGGCGCGTATCAGGTGAGCGGTGAGTACGCGATGATTAAGTTCGCCGCGCTGGCGGGTGCTATAGATGAAGAGAAAGTCGTGCTCGAAAGCTTAGGTTCAATTAAGCGTGCGGGTGCGGATCTGATTTTCAGCTACTTTGCGATGGATTTGGCTGAGAAGAAGATTCTGCGTTAATTTTGTTTCCTCTCAGAAAGGGGGAGTTAACCTGTTGAAAGTACGGTGAACGCCCCCTCACCCTAACCCTCTCCCCAAGGGGGCGAAGGGACTGTCCGTGCTCGCTTCATCTATATCACCGTTCTTTCGCCGCTCGAGGTGACCGTCCACTCTCGTATCACCCCGCCCGATAAAACGGTTTATCCCCAAGAATCGTCGCCCGATGCATAATCCGTCGCTGTGGCAGGTAATCGGCATTGGCATAGTGCTGGGTCACGCGGTTATCCCAAATCGCAATATCATTTGGTTGCCAGCGCCAGCGCACCTGAAACTCCGGTTTAGTGATATGAGCGAATAAAAAACTTAACAAGGCTTCGCTCTCTTTCTCGCTCACATCAACAATTCGCGTAGTAAAGCCTTCATTCACAAACAGCGCCTGTTTACCGCTCACCGGATGCGTTCGCACCACCGGATGTAGCAACGGCGGATTTTTCGCGACCGCCTCGCGCCAGCGTTGATGTTCCTCCTCGGTTTTGCGGTATTTGTATTCCGGGAACGATTTACGGAAATCATGCTCCGCA
>ERZ772901.2090-NODE-2090-length-13518-cov-31.683206_pt1 | contig 13518 bp, 11 predicted proteins | sample MGYA00512123_ERZ772901 | MGnify/ENA primary metagenome ERZ772901 (study PRJEB29015, sample SAMEA2737711) | human gut metagenome | biome: human gut; feature: human-associated habitat; material: faeces | place: China | collected 2012 ...
TTTTATTTACCGCCAAAGCCGCTTAGGCTTGGCGAATTTTTAACGAACTATTGTTTTATCTATATCTTATAATAAAAAATAACATCCGCAGACTTTTGATGACATCTCTCTGGGAATAAAGAGTATACAACAAAAAAGCTGCGAAAGTTATTTTTATCTCACAGGTATGCAAAATTACGAATTTTTGCCGATATACAGCGTAATTCCTTGAATTGTCGTCATTTTATCTGTATATATTACGGAATATATAGCAATGCAAACTCTACCTTTCTCCGTTTTAGCAGCATGGCGTGGCGTTTACCCTTGTAGTTGCAGAAAGCAATATACTCTCTGTAGATGTTTCTGTCACCCGCCTCTAACTTCCTAATCAACGTGCTTTTGGGTATCTTTCCGCTACCCAAAAGCCGATATGGACCGACATTATAGGCAAGTGTGGCAAGCAGGAGCGAATCCTTCCCGAATTGCCGGAACATCGCACAGAACTTCCGAAGGTCTTTCCGCAGGAGTGCGTCCGCCTGCCGCTTCGTCATGGTGCGTGCCGAATACCTTTCACCCGGTAACAACTTATGCCCATGTCCTACATAGGGATGATGTTTCTCCGAGTGCCAGCCCTCAAAGTATTTGGTACACCGCACAGCCCTCTCGAATAGTGGCAGTCGATAGATTGCCGCCTGCCCGTCTGCTCCTCCACGGCGGCTGTCCCGTGCTGACACGGAACAGATCGCCATAAGGGAACAGAGGATAGCCATGAATACACGCATCATCTTAACAGAGGCTTAAAGTTGCCGATGGGGATAACCGAAATAATCCCGTCATCCTTCACGTTGCGGTTGTTGAAGTCAAACTCCAGCTCATAGGAATTGCCGAAGTTGTCCTCCACAACCACGATGAAGTTATGTGCTTCCTCTCCTTTAGCCGTGTAGTACAGCCGGAACTTCTCGTTTTCGAGCAGGTAGCGGTCATTGGGCAGGAACGTGATGCCATTGTCCATTTTCAGCGTACCTTCTCCCTCAAACTGGAAGTAGCGGATGGTGTAAAGCGTATTGGCAAAGTCGCCCGTCTTTTTCAGTTCACAACGGATTTCCACCGTCTGCCCCTTTCTTTTCCATATTCATTAAAAACATTTATTTGATAAAAATCTCAATTAAAGTACTACGTTGTATGCATTTATGCGAATTTCTATCGTTGTGCAATTACTTAGTTGAGATATTTAATCGATACTCATGTACTAATGCTTTCTTCATCGCTTCACACCTTTATATAGATTATCAATTTCTTTCTTTGGTACATAAACAAAGTTACCTATCTGTCTGGTAGGAATGGAATACTTGCGTATATGAAGGTAAACAGTGCTTTCATTCACAAGAAACTTTTCTGTGATTTCGCCAATAGTATAACAGTCCTTTGGCTCCAGACTATACAGCTTGGCAATAGGCTTTGGCTTTGTGAGAGTTTTCTTTCGGAGAGGATAGAGTTTCATCAATTCTTCTTTTGATAGTAAAGTCTGCCTTTCTCCGGCATTCACACTTGGGATTGTACCCTTACGAATTAAACGATAAAGAGTTTCCTTGCTTATGCCAAACAAAGCGTATGCTTCAGGAACTGTGATATACTCTTTGGACTTGAGTATCTTCTTAACCACTTCGTCCAACCTTTGCAATCTCTGTTCTTCATCCTTACGCCTTTTCCACGCAATCTTGGAACATTTGGGAGTGCAATACCACGATTCAATGGTTTTAGCTACAAAGGTTTCTCCACAAACCTTGCATTGACGTGTTATTTCAAATTTTGCTGCTGGCATAACCTACATTTTACTTATATTCTTCATTCTCAATACCGCTGTTTTTATAGGTGTCACATTATCTACTTTTAAGTGTCGGTACAATTATGGTACAAATATATAATAAAAATCCGAATAACAAGCAAAGTCAAGGAAAAGTGATATAAAAAGAAATAGGGCATAACTCATTGAGTTACACCCTGCATTCCTATTTTTAGTTATCGTTGTTTATCGCAACTTACTTGACTTCCTCAAAATCAGCATCCTGAACATTATCATTCTTTCCGCCATTCTGAGTATTTGCCTGACCTGCATTAGGACCAGCCTGAGCACCGCCTTGTGCACCTGTCTGAGCATACATTTCAGCACTTGCAGCCTGGAATGCAGTCTGAAGTTCAGCACTTGCAGCATCGATACCAGCCAAATCCTGTGCTTTGTGAGCATCTTTCAGTTTCTGAAGAGCAGCTTCGATAGGAGCTTTCTTGTCAGCTGGAAGCTTATCACCAAGATCCTTCAACTGATTTTCAGTTGTGAAGATCAAGCTATCTGCCTGGTTCAATTTATCGATACGTTCTTTTTCTTTCTTATCTGCTTCTGCGTTTGCTTCAGCTTCAGCTTTCATACGTTCAATTTCTTCCTTGCTCAAGCCAGATGAAGCTTCGATACGAATAGCCTGTTCCTTACCTGTTGCTTTATCCTTAGCAGAAACTTTCAAGATACCGTTTGCATCGATATCGAAGGTTACTTCAATCTGAGGAACACCACGACGAGCAGGAGCAATACCTGTCAGGTTGAACTGACCGATTGATTTGTTCTGTGCTGCCATAGGACGTTCACCCTGAAGTACGTGGATTGTTACTTCTGTCTGGTTGTCGGCTGCCGTAGAGAATACTTCACTCTTCTTGCAAGGGATAGTAGTGTTAGCATCGATAAGTTTTGTCATCACACCACCCATTGTTTCGATACCCATTGACAGCGGAGTTACATCCAACAGAACTACACCCTTGATTTCATCTGTCAAAACGGCACCCTGAACAGCTGCACCTACTGCAACTACTTCGTCTGGGTTAACACCCTTAGAAGGAACTTTTCCGAAGAAGTCTTCCACCAGTTTCTGAACGGCAGGTATACGAGATGAACCACCAACCAAGATAACTTCATCGATATCTGAGTTGCTCAAACCAGCATCGCTCATTGCTTTCTTACAAGGTTCAAGACAAGCCTGAATCAAGTTGTGAGCCAAAGCCTCGAATTTAGCACGAGTCAATGTCTTAACCAAGTGTTTAGGAACACCAGCTACCGGCATGATATACGGCAAGTTGATCTCTGTTGATGTAGAAGAAGACAATTCAATCTTAGCTTTTTCAGCTGCTTCTTTCAAACGCTGCATAGCCATCGGATCAGTTGTCAGATCTGCACCTTCATCGTTCTTGAATTCCTGTACCAACCAGTCGATGATAACCTGGTCGAAGTCATCACCCCCCAGGTGAGTATCACCGTTAGTTGACAATACTTCGAATACACCACCACCAAATTCAAGGATTGAGATATCGAATGTACCACCACCAAGGTCGAACACTGCAACTTTCATATCCTTATTTGATTTGTCAACACCATATGCAAGTGCTGCTGCTGTCGGTTCGTTTACGATACGTTTTACTTCCAAACCTGCAATCTGACCAGCTTCTTTAGTAGCCTGACGCTGTGAATCTGAGAAGTATGCCGGAACTGTGATAACAGCTTCTGTTACTTCCTGTCCCAGATAATCTTCAGCAGTCTTTTTCATTTTCTGAAGAATCATTGCTGAGATTTCCTGTGGAGTATATAAACGTCCGTCGATATCTACACGCGGAGTATTGTTGTCACCTTTTACTACTGAATAAGGTACTCGTGAAATTTCTTTCTGAACCTGATCGTAAGTTTCACCCATGAAACGCTTGATAGAATATACTGTACGTTTCGGGTTTGTAATAGCCTGACGCTTAGCCGGATCACCAACCTTACGTTCGCCACCATCAACGAAACCTACTACTGAAGGAGTGGTACGTTTACCTTCGCTGTTGGCAATTACCACCGGTTCGTTACCTTCGAATACTGCAACACATGAGTTTGTTGTTCCTAAGTCAATACCAATAATCTTTCCCATAATTGTATCTATTTTATTTATTTTTATTCAAGTTTACTCTGTAATGCCGAAGCATTACGCCATAATTAAAACAAATGGCGTGCCAGAAAGAAAACTTCTTTTTTTTTCATAGCCGACGGACATTTTGGCAGTCCGTTATGACAAAGCAGACAAAGCATACGCCAAAAATCACATAATCTCACCTAAAATCGACAGAATTTGACACAAGTCATTTTCCAGTATATGCCATGTTTAGAAGAATTCATGCAGAAGTTTTCAAAAAACATCCTGAAATGTTTCTCAATCTTTGTACAAAAAATCAGAAAATTTGTACAAAACATCGGAATTTTTGTACGAAAAGAGCGGAACATTTGTACAAAAAATAAAAAAACATCGAGATAAATCTCTGTAAAGATCTAAACGCTTCTATATAAAGCTCTTCATATATATATTATATAAGGTGAAACTACCAAGAAGTATTCAGTTTTGCTTTTCTACGGTTCAGAAACAACAATATTGAAGCCTTATTTACCTTGACTTACTTTTGCATTACTAAATAATCATTCAGAAGAACATTAAGATGAAAAAAGCACTTTTATTTCTCGCATGTATAGGGTGTTTCATATCGTGCGACAACAACTCAAACAAGGAGCAGCAAGCTCCTAATGTAAAAGTTATCCGTGCCGAACAGTCGGATACATCTTCCGAGCGCAGCTATTCATTCATTTCACAACCTTACCGGACTACAGAACTTTCTTTCAGAGTAGGTGGTCCGGTATATACTTTCGATACACAAAGCGGACAGTTCTTCCGTAAAGGAGAGCTAATTGCCGCTATCGACGACCGTGACTTTCTGATTCGCAAACAACGCGCAGAGGCTATCTATAAACAAACGGAGGCTGACTACAAACGTATTTCAAATCTATATGAAAAAGGAAGTATATCAGGAACAAGTTACGAAAAAGCCAAGGCTGACTACGAAAAAGCCAAGGCTGACTACGAAAAAGCCAAAGCAGACTATACAACATCCGTCAATGAATTAAAAGATACCAAACTGTATGCACCTTTCGATGGATATATCCAAAAAGTTAACATAGAGCGTTATCAGGACATCAAGGCCTCTGTCCGGTAGTAACATTTATCGACCTTTCCAAAATCAAGGTTGAAGCCTATATTCCGGAAGATATGGCAGTAAATGCCCGAAAGCAGTCTGCCCTCCCCTGCTCTATCACATTCAATGCTATACAGGAAAAAACATTTATACCGGAAAAGACTTATATCACACAAAGCGCAAGCGACAACAACATATCTTATTTATTTACAGCAATAATCAACAATGCAGACAACAGCTTATTGGGTGGTATGGCAGGCTCTCTTTTAATCCCTAGCTTTAGTTCATCTTCATATTCATACCAGAGCGTGGTCATCCCCCAAACGGCTGTTTGTCATACTGACGAAACGGGTTCTTTCGTTTGGCTTGTGAACGAACAGAACCGGGTTGTAAAAAGGTCTGTAAAAACAGGCAAGCTAAGAAAGAATGACAAAATAGAAATTCTGTCAGGACTTTCTGCCGGTGAAAGAATTGCCGCAACACGGCTGACTTATCTCTCGGAAAACGAAGAAATAACCATTCAAGACTAAAACGAAATACTGATGAAAGGATTAGTAAAATTTTTCCTGACGAACAAAGCCTTAAGCTGGCTGATACTGATACTGATTTTGAGTGGAGGCATATTCGCATATAACAATATGGGAAAGCTTGAAGATGCACCATTCACAATCAAACAAGCACTCGTAACAACTTCTTATCCGGGAGCTTCTCCAATGGAAGTACAACAACAAGTAACCGATGTACTGGAAGAATCGATTCAGTCGCTGGGTGAACTATATTATCTGAAGACGGAAAACCGGGCAGGGCTTTCTAAAATTACCGTTTATGTGAAAAAAGAAATACGCACCAAAGATATGCAACAGCTTTGGGACAAACTTCGCCGGAAAGTAAACGATGTACAAAACAAGTTACCCGCGGGTGCAGGTCCATCGGTTGTAAATGATGATTTTGGTGATGTCTTGGGAGTATTCTACGGCTTAAGCAGTGAAACACATACTTATCGCGAACTGGAAGACTGTGCCAAAAAAAATAAAAAATGAACTGTTAGACGTAAAAGACGTGGCTAAAGTCGAACTGTTCGATATTCAGAACCGGACAATCGAAGTAACGGTCAACCCTTCACTACTTTCTCAAAGTGGAGTAATGATGGCCGACATAGCCTCAGCCTTTGAAAGACAAAACAAGGTAGTCGATGCAGGTGCAATAGAAACATCCACAAACCGTCTTCGAATTGAAGCCGATGGAAGTTTTACAAGTCTGGAAGAAATAGAGAATCTGACTGTCGTTTCGCGTAAAGGTGAATATTTCCGGCTGGGAGAAATTGCAGAAATCAGAGAAAGCTATTCGCGTCCGGCAAGAAACCTGATGAGAATCGGAAATATTCCAGCTGTAGGTATCGCAATTTCAACAGTATCCGACGGGAATGTAGTAGAGATGGCAGAACTTGTATCCCAGCAAATAGATAAACTGAAAGCTGATATGCCGGAGGGATATGAACTGGACATTATTTATGATCAAGGATATGAATCGGCTGTAGCTAACGATGGATTTGTAATGAATCTCATTGTTTCTGTACTGACTGTAGTAGCTGTACTATTGTTCTTCATCGGATTCAAAAACGGATTTCTGATAGGTAGTGGACTGATTTTTTCCATTTTCGGAACGCTGATCTACATGCAGGCTACTGGAATTGCCCTGCAACGTATGTCGCTTGCAGCCATCATCATTGCAATAGGTATGCTGGTAGACAATGCCATTGTGGTATATGATGCAGCTTTAGTTAATATGCAACGTGGAATGAGAAAGCGTGTTGCCATACTGAACGCCGTATCAAGTACTGCCATGCCTCTTCTCGGAGCTACACTGATAGCAGTACTTACCTTTTTGCCGGTATATCTTTCTCCACATATCACAGGCGAGATTCTTTCATCGCTGTTTATTGTAATAGCGGTGTCTTTGCTGCTCAGCTGGGTACTTGCCATCACACAAAATGTATTTTTCGTTCAAGAGTTTGTAAGACGTCCACGACCGGAAGAACTGAAAAACGAACTATTTACCGGACGTATATACGACTTTTTCCGTAAAGCACTAAGTTTCACGATACGGAAACGATATACAGTGGTAGGATGCATGGTTGTACTGCTGGCTGTGGCCGGATGGGGATTCAGATATATTCCTCAGCAATTTATGCCACTATTAAACAAGCAATACTTTTCCGTAGACATGTGGTTGACCGAAGGTACACGTATCGAAGAAAGTGAAAAACAGGCTGCACAACTGACGGAATACCTGCAAACATTCGATGGAGTAAAGAAGGTTTCGACTTATATCGGGCAAACTCCTCCAAGATATTATCTGGCAAATGCTGCTTATGGTCCGCAACCTAATTATGCTCAATGTCTGATAGAGGCAGAAACTCCTGAAAAGTCACGCGAATTACAGGAAATTTTATACCACAAGCTTCCTGAAAAATTTCAGGATGCACTTATACGAGTCAACAGTTTCGAAATCAACAGCATACCTCAGACTTTAATCGAAGCCCGGTTCTGTGGAGATGATCCGGCTGTATTGGATTCTCTGACAAACATTGCTATCGGTATCATGCGTAAGAATCCGAAAGTGCTGAATGCACGCAACGAGTGGGGAAATATGGCTATGATGATAAAAGCGGGCTACGATCCGGTAAAAGCCGGAAGACTGAATATCGGACGGAGTGATATGATGAATGCTGTCAAATCGGTTAGCGACGGAACGGCCATAGGTATTTACCGCGATAATGACAAAAAGGTTCCCGTACTACTCCGCACAAAAGAAGAGGCATCATGGGATACAGAAAAACTGGAAGACCTGCAGATATGGAATGGATCTAACTCTGCTCCGTTAGGACAAGTAACCGATGGCATCAATATCGCATGGGAATATCCGCTTGTGCGTACATACAACCGACAGCTTTCTATGGCTGCCCAATGTGACGTGAAACGTGGACATACCATGAAAGAAGTACACGCAGAGATACGGGAAGAAATAGAAAACATCAAACTGTCCGAAGGCTATAGTTTTTTCTGGGATTCACAATATAAAGATCAGAAAGAAGCCATGGCAGCATTGTCCAAATATTTTCCTTTGGCCATTATCATGCTGATAATCATTCTCGTCATGCTTTTCGGAAATTTCCGGCAGCCACTTATCATTTTCCTTATTCTACCGTTGTCACTCATCGGTATGGTATTCGGATTATTGCTCACAGGATTCCAGTTTGGTTTCTTCTGTATAGCCGGATGGCTCGGATTATTAGGCATGATTATAAAGAATGTTATTGTATTGCTGGATGAAGTAAACGTACAGCGAAGAGCAGGTATCGCGCCATATACGGCAGTCATCGAAGCTACAGTTTCCAGAGTACGTCCTGTACTGATGGCTGCACTGACAACTGTTTTCGGAAGTATCCCGCTTTTATTCGATGTCGTATTTGGTGGCATGGCAGCAACAATCGTATTCGGCTTGTCGTTTGCCACACTACTTACATTATTTGTGACTCCGGCTCTATATGCTATTTTTTACAAAATATAGTGTCTATTGCGTTTTCTCGAAATTTATGTGGAACTTTTTCTTAACTTTACAAATTACAAGAGGATGAATAAATGGATTATATTGTGCCTGATGTGTGTTTCTGCACAAGCTCAGGCACAACACAACAAACTTTTGCAAGAATATCGCACCAAGGTGAAAGCATATAACCAAGACATAAAGGCAGCAGGATATGCAGCTTCCATACAACAGGAAAAAGAGAAATCGGCAAAAGCCGATTTCCTGCCTTCGCTGTCTGGTAATGCCAACTTCAACTATACCGGTAATCCGGCAGAACTCTCTGTAGCTATCCCTTCACTTAATGAGCCTGTTAGCTTTCAGGGACGAAATGCTAAATATGGTGCATCGCTCACATTAGCCCAGCCTATCTATTCAGGAGGAGCTCTACAGGCTGGATATGACAAGGCAAAAAAAGAAAATGAATCGTCACGTTATGAGCAGATGCGTGTGACAAACAATATCATATATGATGCTGATGTATATTATTGGAACAAAGTCGCACGTCAGGAAATGGTGACAGTGGCCGAAGAGTTTAAAGAATCGGTCGCAACGTTGGTTGAGGTAGTAAAAGACCGCGTAGAAGAGGAATATTCCGACCGTAACGATTTACTTATGGCAGAAGTTAAACTGAATGATGCTGAATACCGGCTGATACAGTCGCGCAATGACGCAGAAGTAGCACGTTTATCTATGAACTCTTTCTCCGGCATTCCATTCAACCAAGAGCTGGAAACAGACTCCGTCGTTGTACCACTGACAGAAGTTCAGCACTTTCCGGGAACGGTAGAAACAGCTATGGCATCAAGACCGGAACTGCGAATAGCAACCAATAAAGTCGACATTCAAAGATCAGCTTCGAAAATCGCTAATGCACAATATTTGCCTAAACTGTCGGTTGGTATAGATGGAAGTTATTCATCACCGGGATATGATTTCAAATCGGATCTGGATCCTAATTACGCTGTATATGCCAAGTTAAGCGTACCTATATTCGAATGGGGTAAACGCAGACATACCAAAAAATCAGGGAAATATAGTGTAAACATGGCAATCGAGAATCATCATAAGGTGGCCGACAATATTCGTCTGGAAATAGGAACCGCCTTTTATACCTACTCGCAAGCTATAGAAAAAGTTAGACTCACAGAAAGTTCCCTGTCGAAAGCAGCCGACAGCGAAAAGATGGCAATGGACAAATATAAAGAAGGTAATATTTCCATCCTTGAAGTTATCAATGCACAATTATATCATCAGGATGCCAAAATCAATTATATTCAGTCGAAGCTAAACGCTCAGATAGCTAAAAGCGGGCTGGACAGAGCCACAGGGAAAATAGACATACAATAATACGTGAGTTCGGGATAAGATATAGCTTATAAAAGTTGGTAATCTCGCAAATATTTTGTAACTTTATAGCTGTAAATCAATCAGTTACCAAAAACATAAGCGATGATTACCGAAAACAAAGTTATTCTATAATTCTGGAAGACTTTTATAACCTCTTTATTTATAGGAGGTTTAGGGGGAAAGGTTAAAATAGAGGTAACGAATTGGCAACCATGCCTATTTCTGCGCTTTGCGGTATGTCGCTTAACAAGACCTCTCGTCTTGCTGCAAAGATACAAATAAAATATGAATTACAATGCGAACAACTACTTAAGGTAATCTGTATGTTAATATGCGATATTTAGCGATACATTATTTACCTAATAACCTACTCCAAAAGCTGCGTTTCTTAGGTAAAGATTTATGATAATAAACAGTTTGAGGCTTACCTTCAAACTCAACACGACTTGTTCTAAATTCTGCAAAATTCACAGTCCAACGACCTCCATTAGAACGGGCTAGTGATACTATTCCATTAGTAATTTGTGGTGTATCTTTGAGAAAAAAGATGTCCCATGAAGAAGGTAATTCTGAAACCATATTGTCATGGATTATTCCAGCTCTAACAATAATAATGTCGCCATGTACATCATCATATCCTTCTTTAATGTCGAAAATATAATACTGTTCTATCATATTTATAATTTTAATCAATATTCCAATAGGCATCTGGATCCCCATCAAATGCGTCATCTATATCTTGATCACTATATCCCATTACATCTTGGGCATAGGAACCATTATACTCTTCATAAGTAGATTCTCTATATTCCTGTAAGGCTCTATAATTATCCATTCCCCTTTGTATTTCAGCATCTTTTTCTCGTTGGTATCCATTAGGCATTAATTGACGATTTGAAAAATGAAACTCAAAAATCTTTTCATCAGACTCAACGCGAGTATACTGTAGAGCTTTATTATAGAAATTCCAAATATTTTTATAGATAGGTTCGAGAACCTCATTTCCATTCTCGTCAATTATACCCCATTTCGCATCTGATTCTCGAAGACCGTTAGTGTTCTTTCCTAGTTTTACACGTGCAACTCCTGTATCAAACCCATCAATATAATTATACTTACCAAATGGCACTATAATATTCCCATTAAAATCAATTACAGCATACCCTTTACCATAAGAACGAAGTACTATGCAATTTGAAAAAATAGGCATAGCTATACCCTCATATTCTATTGGCAAAAGTAATTCTCCATTAGTTTTAAGCAAGCCGTATCTTTCACGCAGATATACAGCAGGCGTAGAAGTTTTACGTTCAAAGGCAACGCCATAAGTCTCGCCTACACGAACTAAAGATTTTTCGTGATAAAAATCATCAAGGACAAATTGATATGAAGCAGGAATAATAATCTCAGCTTCTTTATTTACAAAACCTATTTTTGCATTTTGGACAAATGGCAATAAAAACCTATCATCATTCTTAATATCATAATGTAACCGGTTTACTAATATCTTTATACCATGACTAATTTGTTTTTTTGAATCTATCGTAACACAATGATTTAATTTTTTATTTATATCACAATGATCTTCCTTATTCAGCTCTATTGTATAAAAATCTTGAACATTATCAACTTCATGAAGTAAATAATGAGGAATACCAAATTTACCTACAACAATTGAGATTCGTGGATTCTTAGGAATCCCTTTTGATGCCACAAGACCTATAACATCTCGAAAAGAGAAAAACAGAAAACCTTTAGGATGTTTCTTAACCTCAATCTTTTCTACTCCGAAAAATTCCTTAAATTCATCAACAGTAAAAGTTTTAATAAATTTGAGTTCCCGAAGCACAATGGTGTCCGCTGAAAACTCCTTACTTTCGAGTATATATTTTGTAAGCATATTATTTCTTCTGTATTTTGGAAAGAGTCACCTCAATCCAAATGCAAAAGTACAAAAAGTCCGTGATAGTTGAATGCTATATCACGGACTTTATTTGAGTTACAACTGAATACCCCGGTTTTGTTTCCTTGTCGGTAATCCCAACGCTTTCATAAACTCATCTTTCTTGCGTCTGAACCAACTTACATGTGAAACTCCATCTATCTTGAAATCGAAATTTCCTTCCATATCTTGCTTGAGAGAGCAGACCGCACCGTCAGCCTTAAATAGCTGCCTGAATTCAAGAGAATAGAGGTCTCCTTTAATTGAAACGTCCTTAAATGCACACAGTTTCCTAATAAGTCCATCGCCAAAATTCAGAGTGTCACGCAGGAACTTTATTGTCGGCATCAGCTTCTCCACATATGGGAAGTAGCGTTTGACGAAATCTACAAATTCTGACAGTTTGCGGTTTTGTTGCTCGTAAGCATTTTTAATCTCCTGCATCTGTTTGACCTGTTGCTGTTTCCTTTGTCGGGCTTCTTCTTCAAGTTCAAATACACGCTCATGCAGATTCTTGTTCTCCCTCTCCAATGTCCTGACTTTGTTGCTGCCGAAAAGAAAACCGACACTTTCGGCGATATTGGCGGCAGCGGTCGTTGCTGCGCCTTTCAGCTTTTCTGTCTGTATCTCCCTTTTCGCCTGTCTGAGTTCTTCCTGTACCGTTTCCCTGCGGTCTTGAAGTTGCCCTATATCTGTCTGTAACTGCTCTGTCTGCTGCATCAAATCACGGTAATACTGACGTGTTGTGATATGCTTCGCCTCCGAACCGTCAATGCCACGTTGCAACCCGTAACCGCTCATGGCTTGGGCGTAGGTATCCTGATAGGATTTGAGTTTGGCTCGTGTCATGACGTCATCAGCACACAATCTGGCTGTGCCGGTCGGTTTCTTGTGGTATCGTTTCTTAACCTGTTCCTCCTTCTTTTTGCGCTTGCGTTCTCCCTTGACTATCGGGACAAGGGTAGCGTGTATGTGTGGTGTCTGTTCGTCCATGTGCAGGACTGCCGACACGATATTCTCCTCGCCGAATGTATCGGCAAGGTATCTGAGATTGTCGGTGCACCACTCATCAAGCCTGCCATCGTTGGTGATGCGTTCCATATCCTCGTGCGTTCCCGAGAGCAGGACACGGATTGCCCTCACTTGGTTGTTACCGATTTTGCGTGTCAGTCCGACGGTGTCCAATCTGTATTGTATGGCTTGTGTCCTGTTCTCCACCCCGTCAGGAAACCTTATCAGTTCCCTATTGAGATGAGTCTTGTTCTCGTCGGCATTTTTAGGTTTGATGGTGCGCTCTATGTGCGCTGACATGGCGGCATCCGTGCCGCTTGTCTTCTCCATGTGCAATACTGCGTAACCCATATATAAATCCTTTCTTCTTGAATTGTGAAACAATAATGATTACTCTGTACGGCTTTTGCCGTTGGCTGGAGAGTGTCCAGAGAGGTGTAACCTCTTTGGCTTATTGGGGAATTTTCAGCGATACGGAGTATTGCGGTTTGGAAAATTCCCTAATAAGCTACGGCATTTTCCGTGGGTAAATATCCGTGCCGCTGCAAGCATATCGCTTCCTACATCTTCAGCCCTCGCTTTTTCGGTGGCTGCATCATCCGCCTTGCGGATTG
>ERZ772901.2091-NODE-2091-length-13517-cov-7.465310_pt1 | contig 13517 bp, 18 predicted proteins | sample MGYA00512123_ERZ772901 | MGnify/ENA primary metagenome ERZ772901 (study PRJEB29015, sample SAMEA2737711) | human gut metagenome | biome: human gut; feature: human-associated habitat; material: faeces | place: China | collected 2012 ...
TTACCACTTATTTCTAATTATAATTGATACATCAATGGAACTGTCTCAATGATATATATAGTTTGTTCATTATATCTACAATTTATCAGCAAGACACAAATCATCATTAATTTTTAAAATTATAATTATTATTAATTTTAAAATTGAATAATAATCAGATTCATATTGATTCTCATCATTAACATTCGTCCCATGTAAATATCGGTTTCTAATATCATAACCATTTGTAAACTTTGACTTATTCAAATAGAAGTCGAGGTAATCTTGTTCATTTCTAGTAAGCAATGAGTTTTCAAAAACCACAATTTCTTTTTCCATTAATGAATCTATTACACCTCTTAAGCTAGGTTCATAATGGAAATAATTTAAAACATCCTCATAGTAAAACTCTTTTAAAATAAAGGCTCTGTTTTAAACCAATGTTGATAATAGGTCATATAAAAGTAGACAATCAATAGGTTGTCCACTTTTATATGTTAATCATAATAGATTAATATTGTAAATTAAATCTAACCGATAAAATATAATTATTCGTTCAAATCTTTCATTGATAAAAGTGCAATTATAAATGATATTACAAATATAGATATATCTGATGCAGATACACTTCCCATAAAATAATCAATCAAAGACATTGTAAGCATAGTTGATAGTGTGTCTAATATAACGAATAGTATCTTTGCTAATTTTATAGTGATTTTATCTAGTGATAACAATGCTTTCGGAAAGGATAAAGCAAGAGTTTCTATTGGAAATCCTACTATGGTTACTATAGTAAAAAATATAATAATACTCTTTACAGAAGTATACTCGAAACCAAATAATCTCATTATGCCGCCTCCCAATATGGCAATGACAGAAATAACTGCTATTAAAACTATGAATACAATTCCATAACCTATAATGGGTTCTAGTATTTTTTTTAGTTTGTTTATCATGTTATTAATCTCCTTTGTTAATAAACCTATATTTATACAAATAGAGGTTTTATCCTCTTAAAATCCTTTATCATAGTATAATTATGAGGTATATTACTATGAACTATCAAATTTTTAGTTTTTACAGTCTCTTTTTCGGTACTAAATGTATTTATCCACTTATTCCATTTTAGGTAGTTACTTAGGTATTTTGTTGCAACTCCGTTAAACCTACTCATCCATCTTTTTAAATTGGAGTGAAGGCTATTGATGTGTTGAATATGGTATATATCTTCTTTATGTCTACCTCGTTTAATTCTCTTATGTTCTAATTGCATATCTGTGGCAAACTGAATATAACTTTTGTGTGAATCTGTACATAGAATAGAATGCTCCCCTATACGATTGCCATATAGACGCTCTAATTCGTCAGAAGTCATTCTACCAGTGCATAATAATTCTATAATTAAATTACCTTGCCTATCAAGAGCAGTTGCAACGCACACCTGCTCTTTACTAATTCCACGCTTTTTAACTTCTTTTCCTCTATGACGAGAAGGTCTTGGCATATTTGTAGGTTTAGTCCCTTTATAGGAATAAGCAAAAAACACCTCATCTGCTTCAACAAGACCATCAACAGAGCCGATACCAAGAAACTCGCTAATACAGTTAAGTATTTTATGTCGCCAGTAAAAGGATGTTGCAATATTAATTTCTACGATTTCAGCAGATTTCCTTATGGAGTATCCATTTAACATACATTTAGCATATCTAAGCCATTTATCTAAAGTTTTTTTGCTTTTATAAGTGGCAGAATTAGTTAAATCAGAGAAGGATTTTTTGCAACTTCTACATAAATACCTTTGCACACCTTTATTTTTACCATTCCTAACCACATCAGTACCGTTACAATGACAGCAAACTCTACCCTTAGAAAATCTCATTTCTTTAACTTCTTTAGTTACTTGTGCAACTTGAGAACCTAAAACAAGATGTTCTTCTAATTGAGTTAATAATTCTTGTTGTTCTTGTTCAGATAAGGCTTTTGCTTGTGTTAATACTGATGTTACATTGCTCATAGTGATACCTCCAAAATTTGAGTATATCTATAGTATAACCTATTTTCGGAAAAGTATCACATATCAACACTCAATTAAAACAGAGCCAAAATAAAAATAGTTTTAATATCTGCTATCTTAATAAAGCCTTCTTCATTCTCAATAACTAAACCATTATCAAATAACCAATTCATTCTTTGAATTTGATATTCCTGAAAATCGTTCTTCCTCACATTATCACGAATTATTAAGTCTAGAAAATTCTTATACTTTTCATTTTTATCCGGCAAGTAAAATAAACTACTTTGGTCAGATAACAAAAGAAAAGTAGCTGTCTTATACCATTCACCAATAGGATATACGTATTTACAAGATATAAAAGATTTCACTTCTTTTACTTTTACACTTGAAGATGATATTTGAATTAATTCTTGGTCAATTTCACCCTCTTCTATCAATACATTATACTGTTTAAATATTCTGTCTATCTCTGGTAAAATTGTTCTACATTTTTCGAAATATGAAGATGAACCAGATGGCATCTTTATAATAAAATCAGTTATTGAAAATTCAACTGATAAATAGTCATTAAAGAACCATTCAATCATATCTTCTATCCTTATACCAAGAACATTAAGTACTTGTATATAACTATATATTTGTGCATTAGCAATCATCTCCTTAAAACCAAAAATAAATGAAGTTCTATAAAGATGCTTTGCTGATTGCATTAACGCTGATTCTAAAGCACTTACCTCATTTCCCTTTGATACTATTGTTAATTGTCCTTTATCATCAACGATACCAAACAAATGAATAAAATTATTCCAAAGTGTCGGATAATCTTTATTTTCTTCAATCCAATCACGATTGACTACAATTGATACATCTCTACCATTTCCAATAGTATTAAATTTTATTGCCTCATTTAATCCTTTTTCATAGCTTATTGAAACACTAGATTTTATACCAGTTCCTTGACTAAAAATCTTTTCTGACTCTTCTTTCTCTCTACGTTTAGCATGGAGTTTTATTTTATCAGTAATGTTCAACCCCGTGCCTGTTGGGAAATGAATAATTTTTCTGAGAACATTTATATTTATCCTCTCTGCGTCAATCTCAATATAATTATCTACTAATTTTAATATATCTTCTTCTGTTAATGAAGGTGGTAAGTGTAAGTTCTTGTTATCCAAAAACTTTGAAAGTATTGTTTCAGCATTATAAAAATTGCTCATTATTTTGTCCTTAACAATATAATCAAAATAATCGACTATCTTCTTATGTTTTAGAACCATATAAAGTGGGACATTATCCTTATCTAAGAACATCTTAAATTCAAAATCAGGAATGTCTTTATAGACTCCATATATTTCGATTACTTCAAGAAAATCTTCGGTTCCTCCAAAATTAATATCATCATATTTTGAAATGATAACAGATTTATTAAAACCTATAAACTTTCCAATTTTAGCTTTAATTTCCTTAATATAATCTATGCATATAACATTTGTTTTTTCCTGAATATATTCAGCAAACCTTTCTACTTCCATATACTTTAAAATGTTAAAAAACTCAATTACATCTTCTAGTGACCATTCCTTCTCAATAGAATGGTCATTAATTCTTTCAATAATTTTATCTAGTTCCCATTCACATGCCATATCGTATTCAGAATAAAATTTAACTCTATCCATTTTTATATCACCTAAACCTCACAACCTTTATTGCATTATAGTCTTTATATTTGAGTTATTATACAGTCTTAAAATCGTGCCATAACTCTAATAATCTCACCTAAGCATATAATCTTATTTTCCTTACTTCATACTTCATGATAACAAAAAAGCCACTCATCTTAATTCTTTTACATTCTAGTATTTTCAATACTCTCTGCAAAAAACTCATTTATTTATTGTACGATTTTCTTTTCATTATTCTAAATTATTAAGATTAATAAAAGTTTCTATTTTTCCTACAATTTAATGTAATTTTATAATAATTTTATATTATATTAACATTTTCCGTATAATATTTCCATAAATTTTTTTTATCTTTTATAAGTTTATATAAAAAACTCATATAAATTATACATATATTCATAGAAATAATAGTTTTATAATTATATATATACTACTCTAATTTTCTCATCTTTATATAAACATAAATTCCTCCATCAACATCATTAAACACCACATCATGGCCAGTATAAATAAACCCAGGATAAAGCTTCTCAAAGACTTCTCTTTCCCCTTGGTTTTGTGATAGCTCATATAATTTTTTATTTGAATACTTATAATCATTAATCTTTGGCAATGGTATAACTATATTTTTAGATTGACTCCATCTTTTCTTTCCTCTAGGATCCTTTGAAAGGTAATTTGCTAATTCTTCAAAGCCTAGTTCATTAGCTTGCATTCTATTTGCATTAGCTGTGCCCTTTCCCCATAGTTCTTCTGCCTTATCTCTATCCATTCCAGATATTATAATATGATGGTGGATTCTTGTTTTTGTTCTTTTATCATCTGTAGCTTCTCTATATTCTAAAACTGCTATATATTTTAATTCATCAAGCCCATTCCTCTTCCTAAAGTTTTTAATTCTCCTAATATAATTATTTCTATCACGAATAGCAGCCTCTTCACTATCTGGAAGATTAGCTGCATCATAACTAAGGCTAACTATTAAATCCCCATTATCAAAGTTAGCATGAATTCTTCTTCTTAAATTCTTTCTTGCATTTTTATCATTTAAGTTCTTTTGTTCCTTTCTACTCTCCTTCTTTTTCTTTGATCTACTCTTCTTTTGTTCATATTTAGAAATAGGATATATTTCTACTTCTAAATATTTACCACATAGAAATCTCTTCTCTCTAATAGCCATACCCTTTACCCCTATATTAAATAACGTTCTAAAGATAATACCTATTACAAGCTCTCAAAGGCCTTAAATTAAGTACCTTTAAAAAACAGTTTATCTGTTTATTTACAGAGAAAACTCCCTATTATATAATAAAAATAGAGAGTTTTATTAAACTTTTCATCAAGACACATTGAGATTAATCTTGCCGGATTGTCAATGTGTCTTTTTACCTGTATAAATATTATTTTCATAGCTTTATCTCCAAAATTTTAAGTGGACCAGAGCCTTTAATATATCTAAAATCTTGTCCCCTTTTTAGAAACCTTGTATTTTACTAAATTTTTCTTCTGTAAGGTATGTGCCTTTTACATATTCCCTTCACTTTAGTTCTAAAACTAATTTCAAAGTACTAATCTGTTAATTCAATCCTCTAACCTCTTCACCTTTAATAGCACTGAAGTTAATCGTAAGCCAAATCAGCATGCTAATTAAAACCTCTATTTCAAACTTTATATCTTCAATATAGATCTTCATTAAATAATACCTGATTATAGCTAAGTCTCTATTAAGTCTAAGCTGTGCAATTTTCTCATTATCTCTTGTATTTGTATTATTAAATGCTAACTGTAACAATCCTTTTCTTAGCTCACAACTATATATAGCCTCAAGCTTATCCTTTAAGCCTTTTAATTTTTTAAGTTCTGCATTTCTAATAATAAATTCATTAACATCATATTCTAATTTGTTTATCATACCCTCTATGTTAATTTCCATATTTTACTCCTGCCCATTTAATAATTTAATTTCATTTTCTAGCACTAATGGAACTTTATAATTAATAATTATTTCTTTTGCCATCTCTAGCTGACTTCTCTTTATAGCTTCATATCTTAATACTCCAAATTCTCTTCTTATTTGTTGCTGGATATCACTATATACTTTTCCTCTAAGTGAATTATCATTGTAAGCTATGCTCCTGTATCCACCTAAAGCTTCTATACCTTTCTTTCTAACTAATGCTTGTATCTCTTTGCAATCTATTTGAAATAAAGGCATGTCCTCTTCAAGCTTATCTACTCTATTTTCAACTTGTGATATTTTTTCTTTCTGTTCCTTTAAAGCTTTAAATTGTAACTCCATTAATTCCATTGGACTTAGTTTTTTAACTTCTTTTAGTTTCTTTTCACAGTTAATAAAGTATTGTCTAGCTACCTTTCCTTTTTCTGTTCTTTGTATCATTGATATTTCTTTTGCCATATCTATAGAAATTGCATGATCTATTACTGTGGTCACTGGATTCTTTAAATTATTGGTTGCTCTTTTTTGAGCCACCCTTATAAAATCAATCTCTTCCTCAAATCCATACTCAACCATTCTTCGGAACCAATCCTTATATTTAGTTCTTATTTCTAAAAACTCATGTAATTCTCTACCGCTTACTAATTGTCTACCTTCTCTTTCTATTATCTTAATTAATTCCATTACTTAATCACTCCTTTTCTAATTAGCTCCTTAGCTAATACTTATAAATTTCACCATTTAACAAATTCTTTATTATGTTAATCCTTATTGGTTAAGGCTAATTAGCCACTTTCTCATAAGTTAATCGAAGTACTTACAATCATTTTCCTCAAGATAATCAACAATTAAATCTATTTCCTCAGAGGTAAACTTTTGTATTGCAATATCTGTTAATGTATCTATTAACTTGTTTTCTAAAATACTCATATCCTCTGGATAAATACATGTAATCGTCACTATCTCGCCTCCTATAAATTAATAATCTATACTATGCTTGTACACTTCTTCTTGTTACAATTAAAAACATAATCACACGTTATGTGTTATTTCTTCTTAAAAAAAATCTCATCAACACATGCATCTCCAAAGTTAGCTTTAAATTTTTCCATAAAATTATAGCTTGGATTTCTTAGTCCAAGTTCAATCTTAGAATAATAGCTAAGGGTTGTCCCAGCTTTTTCAGCCATTTCTTTTTGAGTTAGTTTTTTACTATTTCTAAAGTCTACTAAATTATTTTTCACACAATCACCTCTTTATTTTTATTCACTACACGCTGTGTGTTTGTAAATTTATGATATCACACATAACGTGGTGAGTCAACGATATTTTTTCCACTTTTTGTGTTATTTTACGTGCAATTGCACACATTATGTGTTATTATTAGTTTATAACAAAATTTGGAGGCAATGAAATCATGTTAGGTGAAAAAATAAAAGAATTAAGAGAAAGAGAAAACTATAGTCAAAAAGAACTAGGGTTAAAGCTTGGAATATCCCCTAGCACTATAGGAATGTATGAGCAAAATAGAAGATCACCAGGTAAAGATATGCTTTTAAAGATTGCTAAGGTATTTAATGTAAGTGTTGATTATTTACTATCTTCTGATACTTACAATACTACATCTACAAAAGAAAATCATAATTATAAAGATGTTAATGATATTTTAAAAACTGCAAAAGAACAGTTAATGAATACAGAGGCTTTACTATTTAATGGTGAACCAGCTTCAGAAGAAGCTATACAAAGCATTCTTGATGCAATGGAAATGGGTATGGCCCTTGCAAAAGAAAAGAATAAGAAGTACGCACCAAATAAATATAAGAAATAATATATAAAAAACATAAGATGTAATGCTTAATAAAAAGACAATGTAGGATTATTTTAAATATTAAACAAAACTATAAAAGGGTTATAAGGAGATAAAATATTGAATCACTATATAAAAACAGAGGTTAATAAAATTGTTAAGCGATATAAAACAAGAGATGTTTATGAACTTATAGATAAACTTGATATTATTCTTTTAAGGGTACCATTACATCCATCTGTTAATGGAATGTATCAGTACTTTAAGAGAAATAAGATTATCTATTTAAATGATGATCTAGATACTATAATGGAACGCCATGTCCTAGCACATGAACTTGGCCATGCAATTCTCCATCCAAAGACTAATATTACCTATCTAGAAAGTAACACTTTCTATTCTAAAGAAAAGTTTGAGATTGCAGCGAATACTTTTGCAGCTGAATTACTTATTGAGGATTCATTGTTTGATGAATATAAGCATCATACAATTGAAGAAATGGCTGCTATGGAAAATTTACCTATAGAACTTATTAAGATAAAGCTAAATTATATTTAATTTGTAATAAAATTGCATATACTAAACCGAGGTGATTAGATGAAAATTGCTATTTACTCAAGAAAAAGTAAATATACAGGAAAAGGTGATTCCATAGTAAACCAAATCCAAATGTGTAAGGACTATATAGAGACTCATTATATAAATAATGACCTTGAATATATCATTTATGAAGATGAAGGATTTTCTGGTGGAAATATAAACAGGCCAAGGTTCCAAAAGCTTCTTAGTGATATAAAAAAAGAAAAATTTGATATTTTAATCTGCTATAGGCTTGATAGAATTAGTAGAAATGTATCAGACTTCTCCTCTACCTTAGAAGAGCTTCAAAGCTATGGAGTTGACTTTATAAGTATTAAGGAACAGTTTGATACAACTACGCCAATGGGTAGAGCTATGATATACATAGCTTCTGTATTTGCACAACTGGAGCGTGAAACCATTGCTGAGCGTGTAAGGGATAATATGGTTGAACTAGCTAAGTCAGGAAAATGGTCTGGAGGTAGAACTCCACTTGGCTTTAATAGTGAAAGCTCCTCTTATATTGATGAAGAAGGTAATGAAAGAAAATTAGTTAAGCTTGTAAAAAATGATGAAGAACTACAATTAGTTAACTTAATTTATGATACCTATCTAAGAGAAGGATCATTACATAAGACAGAAGTTTACTTTGCTTCTCACAACATTAAATCAAATAGAAATATCCTTCTTGAAAAAACATCATTAAAGGTAATCTTAAGCAATCCTGTTTATGCAATAAGCTCCCCTGAACTTAAGAGGTGGCTTGAGGATGACGGATGGAATGTATATGGTGAACCTGATGGCAAACATAGCTATCTTAGCTACAATAAGACAAAGCAAGTAACTAGAAACGGAAAAACAACTAAAATATCAAATGATAAAGAAAATTGGATAGCTGCAATAAGTGATTGCCCTGGCATAATTGATACAGATAAATGGATTGCAGTCCAAGAGCAATTTAAAGGCAATATAGGTTCCTTCCCTAAAAAGGCAAGAACCCACAATGCAAAACTTGTTGGAAAAATTTATTGTGCCCACTGTAATAACTACATGCAGGTAGTTCATGGAAATATAAAAAAAGATACAGGAAAAAGACAATACTACTACTCCTGTTCATTAAAAAAGAAATCAAAAAGTGAACTATGCAAAAATAAAAATTTAAAGGTAGAAGAGGTAGAGAATTTATTACTCCTAGAGCTAGAAAAACTAGGCAAAAATAAGAAAAGCTATATCCAAAGCTTAAAAAAGAAAAATGACGCAGTAAAGAAAAATAAAGATGTAAAACTAAAGCAAAGTGCAATTCAAAAAGATATGGATGCCAAACAAAAAATTCTAAACAATCTAGTAGATAAGTTAGCAGTTGCTGATGATCTAGACGATATAATAATACAAAGAATAAGATCCGCTAAAAATGAAATGCAAGAGTTACAGAAACAACTAGATGAAATATCAAAAGAGATAGAAGATTCAAACTACAAGAAATTAGACCTAGACTTTATAGAAAGCTTACTAGAAAAGTGTGCTGATATAAGAGAACTAGATTTTAATGAACAAAGACTCCTAATAGGTGTTTTAGTAGATAAGATTCTATGGGATGGTAATACTCAAGATGTAACAGTATATTTCATTGGAAGTGGAGACGTAAAAAAAAAGTAGATTCTCTACTTCCAGATTCATTCCAATTATTGCAAATCCAACCACACAGCATGTCCAGTATCTAACAACACTACATTTTCCGCAAATTCCTTTAATGCATATTGTTGACATACCTTAGTATTAAGCTTACCATAATTAATATCCTCAGCTGGAACCCTTAATACAACAACTCCATCCTTATCTAACTTATTCCTTATATCATCAGACAAACTTTCCTTAGCAAGTTTACAAGATCCAGAAAAAGCACCAAGTACATCATCATTTCTTTCTCCTTGAATATCAGAAACTCCACATCTTGCACTAATACTTATTCTTGGTCCAAAAGCAGGACATCTTAAAATACACATAGAGCATCCATTTCCATACCTTAAACAATTTCCCATTGGACCTGTGGTACCAGTAGTTTCTATAAATACATCTCCTTTAACATAGGTATAATCACTTAATAAAAGACCATTTATCTTATTATTTTCAAAATCAACATCCATCACTCTTTTTTCCATATGGAGGTTTATTCCCTTTTCCTTTAAATAATCCCTTACCACTCCTTCGATTTTATTTACATCATATAAAGTTGCATGTTTATGACCTGGAAAATCTATATCTTTATGTCTTGCACATTTATCAGTTAACTTAATTAAATCTCCACCACCTAAAGCAATTAATTCTTCTGCCGCTGTATAACGTCCATTATTTCTCATTATTCCGCCAACATTTCCAAGCCCAAGTAAAAGATCTGTTTTTTCATAAATATGGACTTCTGCCCCAGCTTTCTTTGCTGTTAAAGCTGCAGCACAATCTGTCCATTCTAAAAGACAACAAAATAGTTAACAATAAGTTAACCCTTTATTCTATCTTTCTGCTTTCATATATCCTATTATATAGTATTTAAGTTCCTTTGGTAAATCTATTACTATTTCTTCACCCTTATATTCTATAATGGCTTTTATACTTCCAAATTTTAATATATCATTAATTTTATTTTCTTCTTTCATAATCTATTCTTTATACCTTCCTAATAATTTGTTATTATTAATTCTTTATATTTACCTCTTCCCTCTGAAGCTCTCGAAACTGAATAATTGACTTCAACCTCTCTTACATTAAATTCCTTATACCACTCTCTCACTTTTTCATGGTCATTAATAGTTAATAAAAACTTGCCCTTTAAGTTTTTAAGCTTGTCTCTTAAAATAATATGTTCTTCTTCCCCAAACTTATTATCATATCCTGATGTTTCAAAATATGGTGGATCACAAAAGAAAAAGCTATGTTCTCTATCATATTTATCAATAATTTTTTCAAAACTTAAATTCTCTACGTATGTATTTTTTAATCTATCTTTTATATCAATTAACATATTCTTATAAAATATTTTTTGACTAGGCTTAGTTGTAGTTCCATATCCATATGTCTTCCCCTTACCAGCAAAGCTTTGATTTATTAAATATAAAAATCTAATAGCTCTATGTATTTCTGTTAAATAATTTATATTATAATTTTTATACTCTTCAAAAATATCTCTTCCAGAAAACTCATATTCTAATAATCTTTCTATCTCTGGAGAGTGATATTTTATCATTTTAAATAGATTTATTAATTCTTTGTCTATATCATTTATGACTTCTATCTTACTCGATTCTTTCCCAAAGTAAACCCATCCGGCTCCAAAAAACAGTTCTATATAACATGTATGCTCTGGAATTAAATCTATAATATTTTTTCTTAACTTTGATTTACCCCCAACTCTACAAATAGGCGGCTTTAACATATACAATCACTCCTTCAATTTTATTTACAAGGGGATTGTATCAGATTTTTAAAATCAAAATGTTCCCATTTTGAACATTTTGACATAATATGTAAAATATTTTGTTAACATTTTGTGAATTTTAATTTTGATAGGATATTTTTTTCTATTCTAAAATAGAGGTGTTACTAATGGATAATTTTTCTATAGGGATTAGATTAATTAATCTTAGAAAAGTTAATGGATATACTCAATGGGATGTTGCAGAAATTTTAAATATTTCAAGAAGTACATTAAGTAAGTACGAAAAAGGGATAATAACTCCTAACGTTGAAAATTTAATAAAATTAGCTGACCTATATAAAGTGTCTTGTGATTATATTTTATGTAGAGAATAATTATTATTATTTTCTTGGGATTATCGCACTAAAAATTTTATATACAATATATTCAATTAAAAATTAACACAATATATTGTATTATTTATTCTTAATGCGGCATCCCTTTTTAATATGGTAAAACAAAACTCCCCTTTAATCCTTTATTCAATAGATTTACTAAACATTTTGATAATTCTACCCCATTTTTAAAATATTCATCTATTACTAGTTGAATTAAAAATGTTGCATTTTTCCCTCTTTTTTTCTTAAAGTTTCTTATAGCTTCTCTTAATAACTCTTCATCTACTAGAGTTAATATCTTTTTAGCAAAATTACTATTATCTATATTTGTAACTGCTCTAGCCATTCTAACATTATTATGATTATCTATAGAATTTTGTTTACTTTGAACTCTTGGCTCTTCTTTACTATTTTGTAAAGCTTCTTCAACTGAAATTTGCCCATCTAATGGTTCTTCCCCATTACTATCAACTCCAACTTTAGGTGCTTTATCTTTTTTATTAATCACTTTAGCAGTTATAATATGTTTTAATTTCTTATATATATTAAAGTTGCCAGCTAGTCCTTTTCTCTTTTCTATAGCAATATACCCTAACTCTGATAACTTCTTTATACTTCTTTTAACTGTAGATATAGATATATTTAATCTTTCTGAAATAATATCTATTGAAGGATAACTACATTGTTTTTCTATGTTGTAAAGGCTTAAAAGATATATGTATATTCTAAATTCATTTGATGTGATATTTGTATCTGTTATTAAATCTGTTGATAATTTTAAGAATTGCATTTGTAGTTTCCTCCTTTTAACTTTATATTGTTTTGTTGTTATGTTGTTATTGTAATCAATTTATTTTCTTTTGTCAACATAATAAATTTAAATAAAAAAATAACCAGGCTCTATTCCTGATTATTGTTAATTCTTTTCTCTAATACTAATTTTAAACCTTCTTCTATCAAATCATTTATCTTACAACCTTCTTCAACTGATAATAATTTTATCTTCTTCATTAACTCCGAATCTATTGTTGTATTTATAGCTTTTCTAGCCATACAGATCCCTCCTTAGATATTATCTGTAATAATTATATCATATTTATTGTTATGTTGAAATAAAGATTTTATTCCAAACTAAATTATTATGTTATAATATTTTTATATTTTATGGAGGTGTATTGTAATGAGTAAATTAAAAAATTTATTTTTTGACCAAAGTTTAGTTTTGGATTCAAATATTTCAGCCAACGACTTACGTATATATACTTTTTTAATGGCAATTTATGAAGAAGAAAAGACTGCTTCTACAATATCAAATAATACTTTATCAGAAAAAGTAAATATCCCTTTAACTGAAGTTAAAGAAAGTATAGAACATCTTATTGATATTCACTACATTTCTAAAAAAGATAATTCCAGTTTAGATGATGATACTGATAATATATATTTTAACTTTAAACATGAATTTTATTTAGAATAGAATATTTTAAGTCTTAGAATTTAAAAAATCTAAGGCTTTTTATTTTATATTTTTTTATTGAGCAAATCACGAAGTGTATTAGCTAATATAAAGCTAATAATATAAATATAGATAAGTAAATATAGATTGTGGTTCTTTGTGAACTTTTTAAAAAGTTCAATTTGATACTTTTTTATTTGATTTTAATATTAGCATATGATATATTTAAA
>ERZ772901.2092-NODE-2092-length-13511-cov-2.890161_pt1 | contig 13511 bp, 10 predicted proteins | sample MGYA00512123_ERZ772901 | MGnify/ENA primary metagenome ERZ772901 (study PRJEB29015, sample SAMEA2737711) | human gut metagenome | biome: human gut; feature: human-associated habitat; material: faeces | place: China | collected 2012 ...
TAACGCTGCCCCGCCTCTTAGATCCAGTGCCTTTACTCTTGCTCCTTTTAAGGGATATACTCCCCTGACCCAGGCATCTTTTCCTTTACAGGTGATATCGGCTCCCATTTTTCTTAAAGCTGCCGCTGTTCCGAAACGGTCCTCAAACACCTGCTCCCGGATCCTGCTCTCTCCTTTGGCACATGCAAGAAAAGCCATAAAAGGGGATTGAAGATCCGTAGGGAACTCCGGATAAGGTCCTGTGCACACAGAAAGGGCTTTTGGACGGTCTTTCATGGAAATATGAAGAGAAAACTCTTCTTCCCGTACATTTGCTCCTGCTTTTCTCAAAAGTTCAAGAGGAAGTTTCAGCTGTTTTGTGTTTACTTCTTTTAAAGAAATATTTCCCCCGGCTGCCATAACTGCCGTACTGTAAGTCCCGGCCACGATCCGGTCCCCTTCTATTTTCCATACACTGTCGTGAAGTCTTTTTACTCCCTGGACCATCAGATGCTCGGTTTCCATCCCACAGATCACAGCACCCATGCCATTTAAGAAATGACATAACTGGCTGATCTCCGGTTCTTTTGCCGCATTGTGGATCACTGTCACCCCATCTGCCAGAACAGCTGCCAACACGGCCTGTTCCGTAGCGCCTACACTGGGATAGGAAAGTTCTATTTCACAGCCCTTAAGACCGTTAAAGGCTTCTGCCTTATACTGTCCGTCCTCTTCTTCTATTATAGCTCCCAGTTTTTCAAGGACCATCAGATGCAGATCTACCGGTCTTGCACCGATCAGACAGCCGCCGGGAAAGCTGCACCTTCCCTCTTTCATCCTTCCAAGGAGAGCTCCCAAAAGGATAATGGAAGAACGCATTGCTTTTACATACTTTCCCGGAACCTCTGTACGGTCCACAAAAGCAGCATCGATCACCAGACGGGAACCCGTTTTCTCGCAGCGGCACCCTATCTCCCTTAAAATATCTGTCATACACCGGGTATCTTCAATATCCGGCACATTATAAAGCACTGTAGTCCCTTTGTGGAGCAGAGCCCCGGCCATAATGGGGAGTGCGCCGTTTTTTGAGCCCTGTACAGAAATCTCCCCTTCCAGTGGATTCATCCCATAAACCTGAATTGCAGCCAAAAAGGCACCTCCGCAGAAAATGTGTATCTACTTTGATCATATGCCCTGATGGCTGCTTATGTGCATGGCCAGCTGATTTCTGACCCTTATTTTTCCAGCCGGTTCCGGTTGGATACGCTTAAAACAATTCCCATTTCCATCATGATAAACAACACCGATGTACCTCCATAACTGATAAAAGGAAGGGTGATACCTGTATTGGGAATGGTATTGGTTACTACGGCAATATTTAAAACTACCTGAATGGCAATGTGCCCCATAACACCCACTACTAAAAGAGCTCCAAACAGATCCGGTGCATTATTTGCAATGACCATAAAACGGAAGATCATAAATAAGAACACCAGAATAATGGATATGGCGCCAAACAGCCCCAGTTCCTCACAGATGATAGCAAAGATCATATCATTCTGTGACTCAGGAAGGAAACCTAACTTCTGGATACTCTGTCCTAAGCCCTGTCCGAAAAGGCCGCCGGAACCAATGGCATATAATCCCTGAAGCACCTGGAAACTTTTTCCTTCCGGGTCAAGCTCCGGATTTAGCCATGCCTCAATACGGCGGTACTGGTAAGGCTGCAGCAATTTGATCTGCATCAGCGCTTTACCGATGGGTCCGGCACCTGCTAAAATGCCCATTGCTAATGCTGCCAGACTGTAAAACGGCCACTTGATCTTACATGCCACAAACAGCATGACAAAGCCAATACCTACCAGGATGATACCGGAACTCAAGTTGTTGGCAGCAACCAGTCCGGCAATCGGGAGCGTCATAAAAGTCACGTTCCTCATATACTTCCACTGGTTGATCTTATCACCTTTCACGGTGATATAGGACGCCAGCATAATGATCAGGGCGATCTTTGCAAACTCTGTAGGCTGGAAACTGAAAGGTCCCACACCCAGCCATCTTCTCTTTCCGTTTACAGCTCTTCCCACCAGTGAAACTGCTATCATCAAAGCATATGACAGTGCATAGGAAGGAACTGCTACCTTTGCCAGCAAATGATAATCCAGTTTTGAGATCACCAGCATAATGAAAAATCCGATTGCTGCGATCATCGCCTGTCTCTGCATAAAATAGGCACTGTTTCCATTGTATTTGGAGCTTAACTGCGCAGTATAAGAACTGGCACTGTAGATCATGACCAGCCCAAATACAGTAAGGAAAATAATGATGAAAAGAAGACTGTAATCATAAAAATGACGGGGTTTTCTTTTCTTTCCCTCCTGGGCAACCGGCTGCTCATAAGCCTGCCCGGCTCCCGGATAAGAAGCAGGCCGTCCCGGCTGTACATAACGCACCTGCTCATTGCCCCTCCTTACAGGAACTGCCTGCTGCGCAGGGGCGGGGCGGTTCTTTCGCCGTTTCTTTCCCGCCATTGTCTTTTACCTCCTAAAGCGCCATGACGCATTCTTTAAAGACGCGCCCGCGTTCTTCATAATTTTTAAACATATCCCAGCTTGCGCAGGCCGGACTTAACAGCACATAATCTCCTGCATCTGCATACACAGCGCATACCTGCACCGCTTCTTTTAAGTCCTCTGCATACATGATCTCTGTGAAACCATATTTTTTCGCGCAGGCTGCGATCTTATCCCTGGTCTTTCCGATCAGGACTAAATACTTCACCCTGCCGGCAAACTCTTTTGCCCACTCATCATAGGTGCTGTTTTTGTCATAGCCACCTGCGATCAGAAGAACAGGCCCCGGCATAGCTCTAAGTGCCTGGATCGCCGCATCCGGATTGGTTCCCTTGGAGTCATTGTAATAGCGCACACCTGTACGCTCCCTTACAAATTCGATCCTGTGCTCAACCGGTTTGAATTTCCGGACTGTTTCCCGGATCTTTTCAAAAGGTACTCCCATTAACAGGCCGATGTAGGCAGCTGCCATTACATTTTCATAATTGTGGCGTCCTAAAAGCTGCAGTTCCTTTACATTTACAAGGATCTGCTCTTTTGTTCCGTCTGCATAGACAATATTGTCTCCATCTAAGAAAAATCCCTCTTTCAGACGCTCACGGCTGGAAAACCAGAATACCCGGGCCTTAAGACCGGAAAGAACTTCCTCCGGATCCGTTTCTTCAGCTTCTGACTCAGAAACAGTTTCTGTAACTTCTGTCTCTGACTGCTCTGGCTCTTCACCTGCAGTCTCATCTGGCTCCCTAAGATCTTCTGCACCATCTAGTCCGTCTTCCCGGGCCACAGCTTCTGTTTCTGTATCCGCTGCATCCTCTGCAGGTTCCGGCTCTTCGATCCGGCTTTCTCCAAATTCCCTTAAAACAGGATCATCATAATTTAAGACCACTGCGTCTTTTGCAGTCTGGTTCATGGTGATACATTCTTTGATGCGGATATAATTTTCCATAGATCCGTGACGGTCCAGATGATCCGGGGTGATATTTAAGATCGCGCTTACATCCGGGTGGAAATCCATAATAGTCTCCAACTGGAAGCTGCTCACTTCCGCTACAGTCACAGACTGGTCTGTCATCTCTGAAACTTTGGATGTATAAGGCTCGCCGATATTTCCTACTACAAAGGTTTCCTCATACTGGGATCTTAAGATCGCGCCTGTAAGAGCTGTTGTAGTGGTCTTTCCATTGGTTCCTGTAATAGCAGCCAGTTTTCCCAGACCACACTGATATGCTAACTCGATCTCTCCCAAAACAGGGATCCCTGCTTCATCTACCACTGCCACAAACCCACTGTTTAAAGGAATTCCCGGACTGATGATACAAAGTTCCACCCCTAAAAGATCCGAGCGCTTGATCTCACCAAGGACGATTCCCACTTTCGCATCTTTTCCGAACTTTGCCCGGATCTCATCTGTATTTAACGCTGTGTTGCCGTCATAAAGCACCACTTCGCCGCCTCTTTCAAGAACCAGCTTTGCAGCCGCAATGCCGCTGATGCCGGTTCCTGCAACCAATACCTTGCTCTGGTTCATGTTGCTTTTAACCTCCTGTTCTTTTGATGTTCTCTCGGAGTTTTTGCTACGCCTCTTTTATCTTACAGCCCCAGGTAAGCGATCATGCACAGAAGCGCTGTTACGATAGAAAATACAGCTACTACCCGTGTTTCAGACCAGCCGCACAGTTCAAAATGATGATGGATCGGAGCCATTTTAAAGATACGCTTTCCCCCTGTTTTCTTAAAATAAGTAACCTGGATGATAACGGAAAGCACTTCTACCAGGTAGATCAGTCCAATGATCGGGATAAACAGAGGCAGACGCATCATATAAGCTGCGGAAGCCACAAAACCGCCAAGAGCCAGGGAACCTGTATCTCCCATAAATACCTTTGCCGGATAAACATTAAAAAGCAGAAAGCCCAGTAAGCTTCCTACCACTGCTCCTGTAATAGGACTGATCCCCATATTTTCCCCGATGGCTACGATCGTCAGGAAAGTAGCTACCAGAATGGTAACGCTGGTACAGAGGCCATCCAGTCCGTCTGTAAAATTTACACCATTATCTGTACCAAGAGTGATAAAAAACAGAGCTGGTACAAATAAAATACCAAGGGATAAGAATTTACCATTTTCAAAACCGCCTGTAAAGGGGATCAGCATATCAATGCCCACTTCTCCGCTGTGCAGCAGATACCAGGCAAAAATACCGGTAATGATAAACTGACCGATCAGTTTCTGGATCGGATTTAAGCCTTCGGACCGTTTCATGATGATCTTGATATAATCATCTAAAAATCCGATGATCGTCCAGAAATCCAACCACGCCGAATCCAACGGTCATAAACAGCACCGGAATGATCCTTGGATATGACGGGATGTAAAAAACAGATGTAATGATAATGCTGGTCAGGATGATCAGGCCACCCATTGTAGGAGTTCCCTGCTTCTTTAAATGGCTCTGTGGACCGTCATCTCTTACCTGCTGGCCAAATTTCAGTTTGTGAAGAAACGGTATGATAACCGGGCACAGCAGCGCGCTGACAGCAAATGCGATAATAATAGCTAATATTGTTTCACGAATCATAAAGCACCTCAATCTCATATGTATGTCTTATTTGGTAAATAGTATACGTCTTTTTTGCAGAATAATCAACTTAAAGGTTTGGAAGTATCCATGCAGGGAAGAATATTTTCAAAAAGTGTTCCGATCACCGGAGCTGCTATGGTACCTCCATAATAGATCCCTTCCGGCTCATCAATAGTGATCAGAGCGATCACTTTTGGATCATTTGCAGGGGCAAAACCTAAAAAAGAAGAAATATATTTTTTCCTGCTTCTTGGCAGTTTTTCGGAAGTGGCGGTCTTCCCGCCAATGGAAAATCCTTCCACTGCTGCCTTTCTCCCACTTCCTTCTGCTACTACCTGCTCTAACACATAGCGCATGGTAGCACTGGTCTCTTCTGACAGGATCCTTTTTCCCAATGGCCAGGAAAATTCCCGGTAATTTTTCCCATCAGGACTGACTGTCCCCAGAGCGAAATGAGGCGTGATCCGTCTTCCTCCATTGACGATAGAGGCGGCTGTCGTGATCAGCTGGATGGGGGTGATCTGAAAAGACTGTCCAAAGGAAATAGTCGCCAGTTCTACAGGGCCTATATTTTCTTTCTTGTGCATGATCGTAGCTGCCTCTCCCGGAAGATCAATGCCTGTTTTTTGTTTTAACCCGAACTGCACAAAATATTTATAATAATTATCACTGCCAAGTCTCTGTCCCACATCAATAAATACGGGATTACAGGAATTCATGTCTCCCTGTATAAAAGTTTCTGCTCCATGTCCTCCTGCTTTATGACAACGGATCCGCCGATCTTCCACTACCCTGAAACCAGGACAGCTGAATGGATCCGTCAGCTTAACTACTCCTTCTTCCAGTCCTGCAGCCGCTGTTATGATCTTAAAAGTAGAACCTGGTTCATAGGTATCATTGATACAGGTATTGCGCCACATGGCATTTAAAAGCTCCTGCTGTTTTACAGTTTTATCCCTTTCTGCCGCCTGATTGCGCAGGCTCTCGCTTCGCAGGTTCTGGTCCGGGGTAAAAGGATCATTCAGATCAAACTCCGGCACATTGACCATGGCATAGATCTCCCCATTTTGCGGGTTCATCACGATGATGGATACTTTTTTCGCGTTTTTCTTCTCTAATGTCTGGTATGCCAGCTGCTCTGCATACTGCTGGATTTCCATATCCAGACTGATCCTTAGATCATTTCCAGCCACAGGTTCGATCCGGTCCTCTGCCCCGTTTTCCATTTCCACACCTCTGGCATCTGTCATTGTAAGGATCTTTCCATTGGTTCCTTTTAAATAGGCATCATACTGTACTTCCAGCCCGATCACTCCCTGGTTATCGCCCCCGGTGAAACCTAAAACTTTAGAAGCAAGACTTCCATAAGGATAATACCGTTTGTAATCTTCATCCACCTTTACGCCAGGCAGTTCCAATTTACGCACTGCATCCCCTGTTTCCTTATCTACATTGGTTTTAATGATCTCCCTGGAACTTCGTTTCTCCACCTTTTTTTGCACTGTTTCCCGGTCGATCCCAAGAATTTCACTTAATTCGTCTGTGACTTTTTCCCTGTCTTTTACCTGGTTATAGATCACAGAAACAGTACATACTGTCCGGTTATCAGCGATCACCTTTCCTTTTGCGTCTAAGATCCTTCCTCTGGCCGCCTTAATGGACCGTTCCCTCTGATGCAGTTCAAGGGCCATCTGGCTGTAATGCTCCGACCGGAAGATCATAAGAAAAACAAGCCGTCCCAAAAGCCCCAACACTGCGATCGCAATGAGAAGCCACAGGACGGCTATATTTTTTCTGTGTTTCGTTAAATTTCCACCGCTATGATCCATAACAGCCTCTTTCCTGCTGTTTTCCTAAATATATACGGTGTAATTTCTCTTTTTATTCATTTTGGAACCTTTATTCACTTTGTGACTGGGAAGTTTCTTCTTCTGTACTGTTTTCTGTACTGTTTTCCGAAGATCCTTCCTGAGAGTTTCCTGCCTCACTGCTGCTTTCATTTGCTGAAGGCAGCTGGGCCCCGGCCTCTGTATCACCACCCGGATCAGCCGCCGGCAGTTCCGGCGCATTAGGATCTCCCGGCACTGCATCCGGTATACCGCTTCCGCCATCTGTATCTACATATTCATCGGTTTCATATACCTTCTGGCTTTCCTCCGGCTGGGACTCTCCGTTTTCTTCTGAACCTGTTTCAGATGGAGCTGGTGTATTAATTCCCTCAGATGGTGTCTGTCCATTTGCATCCTGGCTCTCTTCCGGAAGATCTCCAGTTGGAAATACATTCAGATAAGGCAGGGCTTCTGACATGATCTTTGAGAAGATATTGCTTGCAAAGGAGCTGTGTGCCTGCTGGTCGCCTGGCGGGAAACCAGGTACGTCCACTACTACATATACAAACAGCTGAGGATCATCTGCAGGTGCAAAACCTGCGAAAGATACCAGATAGTTCTTTGCGGAACGTGGCTGCTTCTCTGCTGTACCTGTCTTACCGCCTACCTGATAGCCAGCTACCTTTGCTGCGCCGCCGGTACCATTTTCTACTGTCTGGAACATGGCTTCTTTTAAGAAATCAGAGGTAGACTGGGATACAGTTTCACGTACCAGAACAGGATCTTTTCGCTCTACTACAGACCCCTGCTCATTTAAGATCTGGCGTACTACATGCGGCTCATAGTAAGAACCGCCATTGATCACGGAACAGTAGGCTGCTGCCATCTGGATCATGGTACAGTTGTAGTTCTGTCCGAACGCATTGGTAGCAAGTTCTGTAGGGCCCATTTTGTCAGCAGAATAAACCAGTCCTGCTGCATCTGCTTCACCAGGCAGGTCTACTCCTGTTTTCTGTCCCATACCAAAGATAGTCTGATATTTGGTAAAAATATCACGGCCCATCATAGCACCGATCCGCATCATAGCCACGTTACAGGACTGCATAATGGACTCTGTCAGGCTTAAGGAACCGTGACCGCCTCTTCTGTAGGCCGTACACTTAATGTCCCAGTCACCTACGTGAAGATATCCGCCGCAGTCAAAGTACTCATTTCCCTTTAAAATCCCTTCTTCAAGTCCCGCAGCAACTGTCAGGATCTTGGATGGGGAACCTGGCTCAAAGGTATCGCTGACACAGAAGTTTCGCCACAGCTGGTTCCAGGCAACCTGTTTACCATAGGAGATAACTTCTTCTCTGGAATAGTGGTCTAAAACCTGATCTTCTGTAATGGTCTGGTCCGGATTTTCACGGCGATATACACCAACTGCCTCTTTCTTTCCAAGAGCCAGCAGTTCATCTTCTGTATATCCGTCTGTATTTCTTGGATTATTTAAGTCAAATGTATTGCTGGTTGCCATTCCCAGGATCTCACCGTTATTAGGGTTCATGGCAATGGCTGCCGTTACATGGCTTCCCACACTGGTCTGCCATTCATCAATGTATTTCTGAAGGATATTCTGTACATTTACGTCAATGGTGGATACAACGGTCCGTCCATTTACTGCAGACTTTACCACACCTTCCAGATTGGCATCTTCATCCAGATAGCCATACTCTCTTCCGTTTACACCGATCAGGCTGTCATTATAATACTGCTCAATGCCGCCGGTACCATTGCTGCCGTCCCCGCTTGCAAAACCGATCACATTGCAGGCAGTGGAACCATATGGATAGATCCTTCGGTATTCATCCTCAAACCATACGCCGGTAACGCGAAATCTTGACTGATTGTCATCATCGCTTTTTCTGTAAGCAGCATTTCTCTCTTTCTCAGTCTGTTCAAATTCCGTTTTCTGGTCATAAGAAAGCTGACGGCCATTTTTATAGCGCAGATACGCCTGTTTTGGACGTTCCTGGATCAGCCCGCGCAGTTCATTCCCATCAAAGCCAAACACATCTACTAATGCCTGGATGGTAGGCTCTAAATAATAATCCGGTTTATCCATGATCTGGCTTGGGTCCAGGATCAGATTGTATACCTTTTCACTGGTTGCCAGATAGGTGCCGTTTCTGTCAACGATGTCACCGCGCCTGTAAGGAATAGTCCTGCTTGCATACTCCTGCTGTCTCTGGGACAGAACGATCTTGTTGTACCGCTCGCTGTTTTCATTTACGATCCTGTATAAAACAAAAATAAGAGCAAACAAAGCCAGCGAGATCAATATGATCGTGATCGCCAGCTTTTCCTGCATGTATTTAACGAATGTCCTTCGTCGAAATAAATTTTCTTTTTTATTATGAGCACCGTTTTTAGTGTTCCGGGATGTCTTCATATTGCCTTACGTACTCACTTTCCGTCTTGTCATATAAAAGAACCTGGTCCTTTTTTGCGTAAACCATACCCAGTTCCTTGGTCGCGATCTCATAGATCTCGTTTAAATCAATGCTGGTATTGATGCTTGTTTCCAATGCGTCATTTTCTGTACGCATTTTTTCCAGCTTTTCTTCCATCGCCTCGATGTTGTGCATTCTGGCTGTGATGGCAGACTGAAGATGAAGATAATTAACGCAAAGGTATAAGGTACAGATCGACGCCAGGGTCAGCATGATAACATATGGCAGGTCCATGTACATGGCACGTTCCTGATTTCTGCGGATCCTGTGCTGCCGTTTTACACTTCTTCCAACATCCTGCCTTCTCTTTCTTTGCAGTCTTTCTTCTCTTTCGGAAGGCGCCAGCTTTTCTGCTCCGGTTCCATGAATGTAAGAAGCCATAACCTTATTCCTCCTTTCCCGCACGCTCAAATACCCGAAGTTTTGCGCTCTTTGAACGGCTGTTCTCCTCCAGTTCTTCTTTTGATGGAAGGATCGGCTTTCGTGTGATCACTTTGCCCATACTCTTCCTTCCGCATACGCACACCGGGAAATCCGGTGGACAGATGCATGGATTTTCATTGGTACGAAATCTTGTTTTTACGATCCTGTCCTCCAAGGAGTGGAAGGTGATGATACTTAATCTTCCCTCCGGATTTAAAAGACGGATCATTGTATCGATTGAATTTTCCAGTACATCCAGCTCATGATTTAATTCAATACGGATAGCCTGGAAGGTACGTTTTGCAGGATGTCCTCCTGTAGCACGTACTTTTGCCGGGATGGCTGCTTTTATGATCTCAGACAGTTCACCGGTGGTCTCGATGGGCTTTTCTGCTCTCGCCTTTACAATGTGCTTTGCAATGTTTTTTGCAAAATTGTCTTCCCCGTAATCCCTGATAATGTGGAACAGTTCCATTTCACTGTATCCATTTACAATATCAGCTGCTGTGGTAGGATTTCTCTGATCCATACGCATATCAAGAGGAGCATCTTCCCTGTAGGTAAATCCTCTGGACGCTGTATCTAACTGATAGGAGGACACTCCCAGATCCAGATAAATACCGTCTACTTTTTCTATATTTAACTCTTTCAGTACATTTTCAATATTCTGATAATTGCTTCTGACTATGGTCACCTTATCTTTAAAAGGAGCCAGTCTCTCTCCCGCCGCACGGATAGCATCTGCATCCTGGTCAATTCCAATGAGCCTTCCGCCGCCCAACCGCTTACATACCTCATAGGCATGTCCGCCGCCGCCTAAGGTGCCGTCTACGTAAATGCCACCCGGCTTTATATTCAGGCTGCCCACTGTTTCATACAGCAGTACAGACTTATGTACAAATCCATGTTCCTCCATCAAATACCCAAGCCTTCCATATGTTCTGCAATTTCTTCCATATCATCAAAGGTGTTGGCTTCCATCCATTTATCCTTATTCCAGATTTCAATGCGGCTTCCAACGCCTACAAGCACTGCGTCTTTCCCGATCCCTGCAAATTCTCTTAAAACAGAGGGGAGAAGGATACGGCCCTGCTTGTCTACTTCACAGGTGGCGGCGCTTCCCAACAGGAAACGTGAAAACTTACGTCCTGCGGTGTTGGTAATCGGTAATGCACGAAGCTTTTCTTCTAATGCAGCCCATTCGGAATTGTCATACACAAAAAGGCAGTTATCCAGTCCCTTCGTGATCACGAATTCGTCCCCTAACTGCTCTCTGAACTTGGAAGGAACGATCAGGCGCCCCTTCGCATCCACTGTATGATTGTATTCACCCATGAACATAGCTATCACCTGCTTGTACATTACATGGCAAGGCGGGATGCAGAAGAGGCTCCTTATACCTCCACTTCATCCACGCAACAACCATCCTCTACCACTTTGCACCACTTTCTACCACTTGTATGTTTATAATAGTACAGAAAGAGGGAAATGACAAGGATTTTTTACGTTTTTCTTTCAAAATAACAACAAAAAAGCTGCAGAAATCGTCTTCTGCAGCTTTGAAATTCTTTAGATATTTTTAGATATTTTTTTGCTTTTTTAATTTACTGTGTTTGTAGTGGAGGACACCTACTGCTGCTCCCACTAAAGCTGCGGAAAGCAGCTGGGAAACTGCCAGTCCTGTTCCCGGAAGCTTCAGCTGATCCGTACGCAGGCCTTCGATCCACACTCTTCCCAGACCATATCCCAGGAAATAAACCCACAGCATTTCACCGTCAAATTTCTTTCTCTTCCTATACCAGAGCATAAATGCCAATACGCACAGGTTCCAGCAGGACTCATAAAGAAAGGTGGGGTGTACCTGGATGTATTTTACACCATTTTCCACGATCTCATGTTCTAACAGTCCGGCTGAGATCATAGACGGGTTTACAATACTTTCTTTAATGCGCATGGCAAACAGGTTATCGGTGTATCCGCCAAATGCCTCGCAGTTAAAGAAGTTGCCCCAGCGGCCAATGATCTGTCCTGTGATCAGTCCTAATACGCCGCTGTCTGCCATGGAAAAGAAGGACTGTTTCCGTACTTTTGTAAAAATAAGAAGGGTCAGTACTGCTCCGATCACACCGCCGTAAATAGCCAGTCCGCCGGCGCGAAGGTTAAAGATCTGCAGCAGATCATTTTTATAATTATCCCACTCAAAGATCACATAGTAGAGTCTGGCACCGATAATGGAAAAAATGATCCCATACAGTGCAAAATCCATATACAGATCCGGGTCCTGTCCCCGCCTTTTGGCATCAGAGAAAGCCACCGCCATACCGGCTAACATACCGCAGCCAATGATAATACCATAAAATGCAATGCGAAAGCCAAAGATACTGATGCTGTTTCGCAGGTGTTCTATGGTGATCCCAAGATGGACGAAACTTAAGTCCGCACCTGTGGATGTGAGTAATTCCATAATATACTGTTCCTTTCCGTTATTTGCAGCTGCCCTGTTAAATGGCTATCTGCATATAAAACAAGTGCCTGCAGAGCAGGCAGTTTGTTTTTTACTATCGATTAATTCTCAATCATTATACATTGAAACGGAACAGTACAACATCTCCGTCCTTCATCACATATTCCTTACCTTCGGAACGTACCAGACCTTTTTCCTTTGCTGCGTTCATGCTGCCGCATGCCATCAGGTCATCATAGCTTACTACTTCTGCACGGATGAAACCACGCTCGAAATCGCTGTGGATCTTTCCTGCAGCCTGAGGAGCCTTGGTTCCCACTTTGATGGTCCATGCTCTGGACTCCTGAGGACCTGCTGTTAAATAGCTCATCAGTCCTAAAATACGGTAACTTGCTGCGATCAGTTTCTCAAGACCAGACTCTTTTAAGCCTAAGTCATCTAAGAACATCTGCTTCTCATCATCATCTAACTCTGCGATCTCCTGTTCGATCTCAGCACAGATCACGAATACTTCGCAGTCATTTGCCTTTGCATATTCCCGTACTTCCTGTACATAGTGATTGGAAGCGCCATCATCTGCCAGGTCACCTTCTGCTACGTTTGCAGCAAAGATAACAGGTTTCCAGGTCAGCAGGTTCAGGGAATTGATAAATTCTCTGTCATCCTCGTCTTCTACTTCAAAGCTGCGTGCCAGTTTGCCGTCTTCCAGATGTGCCTTGATTGCCTTTAACAGTTCTACTTCTTTTGCAAGATCCTTATTATTGAAAGCACCCTTGGACTGCTTTGCAATACGACGCTCCAGGATCTCAATATCAGAGAAGATCAGCTCTAAGTTGATCGTCTCAATATCTCTTACAGGATCTACGCTTCCGTCTACATGGATGACATTAGGATCATCGAAGCAACGTACAACGTGAACAATCGCATCTACTTCACGGATATTGGATAAAAACTGGTTGCCCAGACCTTCACCCTTGGAAGCTCCCTTTACCAGACCTGCGATATCTACGAACTCGATCACTGCAGGAGTAGTCTTTTCAGAGTTATACATCTCTGTCAGCTTATTTAAACGCTCATCTGGAACCGGTACAACACCTACGTTTGGATCGATCGTACAGAACGGATAGTTTGCAGACTCAGCTCCGGCTTTTGTAAGTGAATTAAATA
>ERZ772901.2123-NODE-2123-length-13349-cov-44.523319_pt1 | contig 13349 bp, 7 predicted proteins | sample MGYA00512123_ERZ772901 | MGnify/ENA primary metagenome ERZ772901 (study PRJEB29015, sample SAMEA2737711) | human gut metagenome | biome: human gut; feature: human-associated habitat; material: faeces | place: China | collected 2012 ...
CATCTTCTTTTATGATACCTAAAAAAACTTACACACTTAACTTGACAAACCCGATTTCCAAGTGAATGAATGAGCTTTTTCCGTTCGTCATAGTGTTCCCAGAATGCCTTATCCTTATGAGAAGCATGAAGAATACTTCTAAACACGCACCTGATAAACAGATTGCTATTATCTGCGTTCTTTATAGCTTCCGTCAAGCACCAGTTATCCTTAGCTCCATAAAGTTTTAGTGCTATGAAATATAACCATTTCTTGTTGGCGTCAAATGTGCTCCAGCTCCCCACAAACATATCCAGATTTGTCGTGTTCTTGAATATATCTGTAATGTATTTCATCCAAGAGCCATGACCTGTAATATATGAAAGAGCATACTTCCATTCCTCCTCCGATCCATATTCTTTCTTTAGCTGTTCGGTAGTGGCGTCTATGTCGCAAAGAACCTCAAATGAGTCATTAATCTCCTTTATGCCGTACATTGACCTAGGATAAGAGGATTTTCTTTTCTTCGTATGCACAAGCAGTCGCAGCGACTTGCCTTTTTCAACAACCGCAGGAACGTATTTAATTCCATCAACAGAGGCACTTCCATCAGGAATCAGAATATCATCCTTAACAAAGGTAAGGCGCGGGAGATCTGCTTTTTGTCCATCCACTAAGTAAACAAATTGAGTATATCGCCTGTCTGTCTTTTCCAGATATTTTTCGCATTGATAACATATAACGATCAAATGTAAAGCGGACAGAGATGTAGATATAATTCGGTTCAGAAAATCCTGTAGACTATCTTCGCCAAATAACCGATAATAGCTGGTGAGACCTGTTACGAAAACAGCGCCCTTGGCCGTTGCCAGATAATTGTATAAGGCATCTTCTGACAGATTTTCATCATTAGAAGAAAAATCAGCAACTGATTTAAAAACATTACTTCCCACATTAAAATGCTGGCAAATAGCCTGTGTTGCATCCGGGTTGTTCACATTCACGAGACGCGGATGCGCATCATTACGCTGCAGATATCTTTCAATCCGCTTTATAGTGTCTTCTTTCGTGAGACTCATACAGCGCGCCTCCTTACTTTCCTTTGATTATTTCCATCCCTACTATCATGTTGTCCTTAATAAGCCTCTTAAGATATTGCTTTGCTTCAGCAGCATCCATATCTTCGATTTTCTCCAGTGCCTTGTCACATCCGGTTTTGTTATAGTTGTATTCCGCCATTGCCGCCAACTCCTTATCAACATCCGGCAGCCCAAACCAATCGTAAGGATTAGCCGAAATTCTCCTTTTAAGATCATTCCGTACCTCATCCAGGTCCTCGAGCATGACACTATATGACTTTACTACATTCTCGCGAAAAGCCTTATCCCGTTCTTCCTGACTTGAAAGTCTTTCAAAGAAATCCGCTCTCTCAAGGAACTCTGTTGCTTTCTCTATGGAGTTCGCGTCGGGATTCTTCCGATTCAGAGCTTCAAACGCCGCTCTGGCTGCCGGAACATCTTTGCTTGAAATCATGCACAAAATAGGCATAAGATATTTCTTCGACCACTGTTTTGGAGAATCTGTCTGTGTTTTATTACGCCACATTTCCTTCAGTTTTGCCGCACTTTGCTCGCTGATGTACTTATCAACTGTCGATTGAACTGTAGACTGGTAATCAGATTTTTCGGCAGTAAACAGATTCTTAGGAAGCAGTCTGAATATTTCTTGTATCTCCTGATCACTAAAGCGGCCGACAATAAAAGTACATGCTTTCTTAAAGAGATCTGTTTGGCTGTTATAGAAACGATTGAATGCGTCTCCGTTTGTAGTTATCTGTTCAAGGAACTTCTCTCTCTTTGATTCGAGCAGTACACCGGACTTCTTAATGTCGTATAACAATTCCATTAGATCGGACAAATCTTCCCAATAATTTTTTGCATACAAATAGGAAATCCGTATCATGTCGCATTTGTCTGTCCATTCTCGAATGGTTCCGTCAAAAGATGTACTCTTAGGAAGGATCTTATTACTCTGAGCAATAATTCTGTATTCCTGTACAACCTCATTAATTTTCTGATTGGCTGTATCCGTATTCCAAACCCAGTTTGCTGCATCCGCATCGAACTTTTTCTTTAGGCGGTTAATGAACTGCCCGCCATCATTTACTTCATTTGCGAGTTTAGGTAACACTCCATCTTCATACTGTTTCAGATAAGCCTTCATTCCCTCTGTACACTTATCTTTTGTAACGAGTGAGGAAAGGTCATCGATTACACCTGTATTTTCTATGCAAAGCTTGCCTATTGCCATCGCGATATCGCTGTCTGTTTTGGCAATGCCATAATTGCTATTATTTGCAATACCGCTGTAGTCATCGATGAGGCTTGAAACAACATCTTTCCCCGACTTCAGTGTTACACCATCGAGAACATATTTAAGCACCCAGATAGGAAAGGACAAATTTTTCATTTTTTGGCGAATACGTTCCCGTGTCTGTTCAACAGAGTTACAAAGATTGATTGGAATACTAAAAATTTTCGAGGAAGCATCATTGAATGCCCTTTCTTCTGCGGTAGTTGTGACGATAAACTTGTCTTTGTACCTGGGGATTGGGTTCTGCTGATGTTTTATTATTTCGGAGACCATCTCCTTGAGTTTGGCAACATCCAGAATGTCATTATTGATACCATCACTATAATTATACGTTCCGTCAGTGTATTCTTTCAGAAGGAATCCCATCACAAAAGCTGTCAGATTACATGGCATAAATCCATAATTCCCATTTTTATCCTGAAGAAAATCATAAATCTTAGCGATAGAAATTCTGTCTCCAGACGCAAAGGCCTCTTGAATGATCTTATCTACCTCCACTTTAATTTTCGATATTGGGAGATATGGGGCAGACTTCCAGTATTCCGAAATCTGCCATGCTTCTTTCCCGATGTAATTTTCCAGTTTCGTCTGTTCATTACCAGAGCGGAATTGTCCCTTCGTCTCCTCTTTTGCGCCATATTCAACACCAGTAGGCAAAGAAGTTGACTGCCACATCGTGTCATTTACGGATCCATGTGTTTCAAGGCCCTCGCTGTAATGCTTGCGATCAATAGCAAAAAGGTACTCAACAAGCTGATCAAAGGTAACAGCACGCTCACCAGCAGGCTTGTCCTGCGTATAGACCATGAACTCCCCTGATGCAATCTTTCCGCGCCATTTTTTCAAGACATCTTTAGCGTTGTTATCGTACTGATTGGCAAGGCTTCGATCCTGCTTTAAATTCACAATTGAATTTGCCATTGCATCAGCGTACTGATCCAGAAGATCATTCCCAAGTGGAGTAATAGATGCGTCGATAAAAACAATATGATAACTTCCATCGACAATTGCCTCTTTGATGGCTTTTCCTATTTGCACGCTCTCTTCGTCATCTCTGGCAAACGCAACTACAGCCATCAACTTGTTGCCAATCGAATCCTCTTGTCCGCGCAGCTTATTGATAGTCGACTTGAAATTACTGTATGAAACATACTTCACCTTATACCGCAAACGGAGAGCTCCCGTCAAAGAAAGAGCAGATTCCATGTCTGCTTCCTGTACGAGGGTAGCAGTGGATTTCTTTTTTTGTTCTTCTTTCTGCTTATCAATTTCTACAATATTGCCTGAGTTGATTAAGGCAGAATACTGCGTTTTTCCTCCCATCATCGGTTTCTTATAAAGGATGTCAGGAACCATGCTGTTTGCTATACGGACAGGCTCATCATTCTCAAGATCAGAGCCCTCGAAGGCGTTATTCAAGTTCCTTTCATTCGGAATAAAGAGTTCTACTGAATCGCCCGTACGTTGAGAGATTGCCTGCAGTAATAGCACCGTTTTCAAAACACGCTGGCGTTCAGAATCAAGGTTCTTGTTTGCAGCAAGACCATAACAGTCAAGGATAGACCTTATATCTGGAGCAAGGTACTCCTTGCCCTTTTCATAGAAGAAATCCCAAAGCATATCTATTGTCAGCAACGGATTTTCATCATACGGCCCGCAATTATTGATAAACCACTGAAAGCCTTTGATTTCATCGCCGCGATCATTCTTAATGAAATCGAACATACTCCTCTGGTTAGAGTCAAATGCAGATGAGATATGCTTCAGCAGCAATGCCGCATACGGATGAATAGGCAGAATCTTTTTGAGTTCTGCGTCATTGATTCTCGCCTTATCTTTTACAAGCTTTCTTGAATCATGCGTAAAGTTATAAAGCTCATCACGTGTTACATGCCATTCCTTCTGAATCTGGGGATCTTTGTTTTCTTCCATCGCATCGCCCATGAGGCGGAATGCCATATTTTCAGGAAGTTCGATATTGCAGATAGGCTGAACGAAACGTCCCATCAGTCGCTTCCAGTCCTTGTCGGAGTCAGGAAACATGTGCATGACATTATGTGTAACGATAATGAGATAGAACGGCTTGTCGCCACTGAAATCAGCAATTTCCTGAAATCCGGTCATTGCCCGCATGTTGTTGCGAAAATAATCCGTGAACTCATCCCAGATAAACACAATCGCCTTGAAATTGTTTCTCCTGATGACTGCGTCAATCCATTTAAGAAGAGAAGTTGTCGTCAGTGTCAAGGCAGAAAAATGCTGTTCACGAGCAACCTTCATAATTTTGCCCATAAGCGTCTGGAGTGCATCTCCCTTTGACGAGTGCTCCATTGCCTGTTCAGCATACGTATTTAATTTCTCAATGATCCTGTCAACATCGTCGCCGGAGAAAAGATCAGTATACTTTTCCTGAATTAAGGCGTTGAAGTAATTCTTATTGAGGGAATCAGAAAGCCATGTCACAGCTGAATCTTTTAGCGCGCCCTCACCGTGATCGGAAACACCGGCATTATTCAAGGCGGCTACGATACTCTGTTGAATCGCAAAAACAAGGTCGTCATCCCCATGAATGTTTGAAGAGCCATAGCGATGCACGGTCAAGATTTTCTGATTTCCGTTTTTAAGTTGTTGGAATTTGTTGTAAAGATCTGTGCCGAGTTCATCATTGTATTTATCAAAATATGCCTTTGTAGCTTCGTCAGAGGCGTCCAGCAGTTTTTTAAGTGTCAGTACGGCGTGGGATTTACCTGTACCATATGCGCCCTCCACCCAAATAGAGAGCTTCTGTTTCCGAGAGATGACGCTGATTGTATCTTTCACGAGCTTCACAAATGTCTCGTGAGGATAAAACTTCTTCCATAGATCGGGGTGGCTTTCAATTTCCGCTTCATTGATCTGCGCCAGATATTCAGGGTCAATGTCAAAATAATCGCGGTATTTGTCCAACATCAGCTAATCTCCTTTCAAAACAATTTTAACACATCCTGTGAGGATTTCCCGCCACGGAGCGTGATATTATCAAGGTCAAGTGTGAAGGTCGCATTGATAAATTCCGGATAGTTGGAAAGACCGGTCAGAAGCTTTTCCATCTGGTCGCGATCAAGACCGAAGATCTCCGTGGGGCTTACACCGTCGCTATCGATTTCATGGTTCAGAAGTCTGCCAAGCGTAAACTGATAGTATCCTCCACATCCTTCCGCAAATTTATAAAGGGAATAGAGGATGACACGTGGATCGGGATTTTGCCAGTAACTTCTCGTAATTGAATTGAGATACCGTCTGCCTTTTCGAAGCGTATAATCACAAACTCCAAGGCCAAGATCCTTTCCTACTTGCGGAGTTGAAATGAAGATATTTTTATAAGCAGAAGCAATATGAGCTTTTGAATTCTTAGACATATCATCACCCAGCAACGAAATAATAGCCTCTGGTGTGTATATCTGGCCTACAACTGTATTTTTAATCCACCAGTTATACTCGGAAGTATATGCAAGATTGCACACGAGTAACGCCCAAGCCAAAACATTTTCTATTCCGATATAATCTATCGCTTCACCAAATTCTGTGAATTTACCTTTTTTAGTAATCCCACTATCATTTAAAAAGCTGCGCAGGTATTTAACCATGTTAGTTCCAAGACCATGAGGAGAATTCCAAAATTCATCTTTCTTATCGAAATATTTTTTCACCCACTCATACTCAATTCCCATGTTTCCATATCTGTCCACGCTTCCCATCTTTTTTTCTCCTTTCGGTAATCTCATAGAATTTGCCAAAAGACATCCGTAATCTATCTCGTGGCACTTTTTACATTTTATACATTTATCATCTATTTCGACGTTTCCATTTAAAAATGTAATATATCCATTCGGGCAATTTGCCTGGCATACTCCACATCCAATACAATAAGCTGACTTGCGAAATATTTTTTTTAGAGCAGACATAAAGTAAATATCTCTCTTTGTATTTGTTCCTATCAGAACGGTAAATATTTCTTTTCCTTGTATTTTCGTATGCGAAACAATGTATGATTTCCCTTCATATATTATTTCAACATCGCCATTGCTTAAATATGTGGCATCACCAACCGTTTTTATCCATTGCTGCCAGTCAGTTGACTGGTTCAAAAGGGTTATGGTAAGAATGCCCTTCTCAAAATTATCTGTGCATAAGGTTCTGGCAATTGAAAGTTCTCTACCACTACGACGTGCTTTCCATCCTGCAATGTCCATAAATTCCTTTACGGCTTCAGGTGTCGAAAGTTCCTTCGCTGTTGTTTCCAAAATAATATCGTTAAATGTCTTTGTTGAAAGACTACCCTCAGTCTGATCTCCATAACATTGTTCCTTGAAGAACATATTCTTTGTTGTGGCCAAAGGGCAAACTAAGCATCCAGCTCTACTATTTCCCTTCTTATATGTTTCGTTAAGTATAAGGTTCTGTTCATATATATACAGAAACAACTCGGCAGAATTCCATTCAAGAATAGGGTGGCAGCTATACTGGCCCTTTACCTTTTCACCCAAACTCACATCTTCATATTCGCTTCTTGATATACTCTCATCACCTCGAATGCCCGTAAATGCCATGCCTTTGAATTGAGCGTTTTCAGTCACTTCACGAAGAAGAAGTATTTGAGGTGTTGTTTTATGTACACTACAGCACCAGCGCATCTTTTGAGAAGGCGGGCCAAATTCTTTCCAAGTATCTATCGGGCTGCATTTAGACTTTGCTTTCAAAAATCTGATGCCGTCTTCTTCACATATCTGTTTTACCTGATTGATTACCTTATAAGTGTCTGGAAACTCCATGCCTGTGTCACCAAACAAAACCATAAAAGCATTATGTGGCAGTGCTCTTTGAACAATGTCCAACGCGACCACGCTGTCTTTCCCACCAGAAAAAGCTACATAAAAAACGTCAACTCGTTTTTTGTAATCCTCATATGTGTTGTAGGTCTTTTTAATAGTCTCCTGTACCAGCCCTTCCAAAATCCTCCTGTTCTTCTTGACCATCGCAGGAATATCCACAAATTGGAGTGGTTGCCCATCAGGCTCCGGATCTTCAAGGATTTTGATTTTTGGCGCAGTATAGCAGGAGCCTCCTTTTGTCTGCGCAACTTTACGGCCTCTGTAAAAGTAGTTGTTGGCCTCAGCCCACATATAGGGATAAGAGTCGTTCTTGGCATAGTTCCAGTATTTATCAAATCCTAATATGTCCAATTCTTTATAGTAAACAGGACGTGGTTCCTTGCTGAAGGCCAGCGGCGAGCTGGTCAGTAACAAACCTCCTGTCTGTTCATCATAAGTGTAAGCATACATGGCGTCTCTATTTTCCTTTCGTCAATCTCTGCTGTTTTGCTGTAGACAAGACTTGTTCAATCTTCTTGTATCTCTTACGTGCAAGCAGACCATTGTCCACGAGATATTGCAGGGCATTTTCTCTGTCCAGAGGAATCCCACTGGCCGCCAGTTCCGCGCTTAATAGCTCATCAAAATCATTGTAGCGGGAGCTTCGTCTGACGATAGCTCCAACAGGTTTACCGGCTGTAAAACCGCTGTGCATAAGTTTGAAATCCTTACTGAATTCAGCTACATAATGCTCAAGTAAAAAGCCATTCCACGGAAATCCTGCATCCGGGAATGAGCCAAAAAAGCTGATTTTCCTCAATGCAATATAATCACCTGTGCAAAAGCGACTGATGGCAGCATCCGTAGCCTCAATATCAAACGCAGCTTGATCACGAGACACGAATTCGTCAACATTAATTCTCAATGAATTAGCATATACAGAATCAAAGTATATCGGCGTATCCAGGTCTCGTTTCAGGGAGTTTAGCTGTTCCAATGTAAAATAATCCCGCATCAAGGCAAAATGTGCGAACACATCCGTCATGGACAAATCCTGCTCATATTGACTGATAATCTGTCCTTTGAAAGAAAACATGCCTCGAAGTTTATAGGCAATAACATCCCGAAGTCCGAGCCGTTCAAGAAATGGGTACCGTTCTATTACAGCAGGAAGCTTTACCGCTATGGCTTCAACCAGTTCCGTACCGCCCATATAACCCTTGTCGTCTATTGCCTGTTGAATCATTTTGGTAATCGTATCCGTTTCCTGCTGCGTGAAATTGATAATATCTGCATGAAAATATTCACCCGTTTGATTCCGAACAAATTCTGCGCTGTGCGAACCAGCGACTGCCCGGTACACGGCATCTGCATTGATATGAGAAAGTGCCGCCTTTAAATCGTCTACGGTGACTGGGACACCTATCGTTATCATGTAATCTCTGACTTCCTCCGTTGGATTAATCTTTACATGGGCATCTTTTGTCAGGTATTTTTTGTGAATATAAAACCTTCCATTGTTTGCAAAGGAGAGATAGCTTTTAAGCATCTCTGAATTGTTGATCCTTCCCCCCTCGAATTCATTTTCAAATTCTTTATAAAGGGCATCGAAATAAACTGCTATCTTCCCGTCTTGAAAACACTCAGTGATGTATGCAAAGATCCTTTCAGCAGTTTGTTCCGTCATCATCATTTCCGGTAAATATACAAAATCATTACACCGAATAGTAATGTGGTTGATTCGTTTTCGTATATCCTCATTAGATGCCTTCAGTTCTGTTTTATACATAGTCTCCCATAAAGAACAAAACCGCCCCATACTGAGCCCTGAATCTATTCGAAATCCTTTAGGGAATTTTTCACGGAGTAGGTTCCGATATTGCTCGAAATCTACACCTTCAAAAGTTTCTTCTACCTTTGCTACTTGGTCACCTATGTCTATGCTCCCATCGCTAAGATGAACTGTATTCACCTGTCTCCTGTTGTTGCGAGAAAAAGAATACAGAACCCTTACTTCATTGTAGTCTACATCGCACAAATTTAGGAAGAGCCCAATTTTTTTTACAATGTCTGTTGCGCTTTCATTTGTTTCAAGGAACAAATCGTCTGCTATTTTTCGCGGAGCCACCATAGCATCAGAACCAACTGTATCTGCAATATCTATCCTCTCTTTTCCCCTGATGCTTTTACCTCGCATAGAAGAAATCTGATCTGGATAATCCTCAAATAGACATTTCAGTATTTGAACATAAACCTGTGTCCAACTTCTGATTGAATAATGCGTGCCAAAATATTCCAAATCTGAAGGACGTGTATATTTATAGTTTCGAGATTCAGTGAACGATACTTTCATTTCATCAGTCTCGTCTTCATCTACTGATTCCTTATCAACATCGCCTGAACTTTCTGGTTCAGTTCGTTCATTGTTCTCATTATGTTCATTTTGCAAATACTGCAAATAGCCCTCATATGCGCTGAGTGCGGTGATATAAGCAGTTTTTTTGTCTCCAATATATATATTGATTCCCTTATTGATACGAAATTTCTCAATAAGGGACTCTATTTCCCCGATATCCTTTATTTGAAGAATTCTGGAATGGACAGCCTTGCTTTTTAACAGCAGCATACTTAAAACCTTAAGAGAAAAGACATCTTGTTTTGCTTGCTTTGGATGGTTCATTTTAAGCCAAGAAGCAAAGCTCATATTCTCCGCTTTATCTGATTTAGATGCTTCCATTGTCTCACCTAACAATTCCATATATTTCTTATAGTTGTTTCTGTAGAATTCTTATAGCTCTTTCCGTTAAATTCTCAAGTACCAATAGCGTGCCTTTGCCATATTCCTCAACGAGTGTCTTAGAAATCCGATGGTTTACATCAGACACCCAACGGTTCTCTCGCCCAGAAATAGCCTTTAGACTGAAGTTGGTCGGGAACGAACCTTCACCAAAAGCACCTCCGTATCTTTGGTATCTTTCTAGTATAACATACAATTGTATAATGAGCCAGTTCGAGCTGCTCCGTAAAAAGTCCTGCTGCATGATGTCGCCAGGCACAAAAAGAAACAGCCACACACGTTTGCAACAGTTTATTGACATATGTCTAAAAAGCGGTTATAATGACTATAGACGACATATGTCAATAACCTATAAATCGAGGGGGATAAGGATGGGGAGATTGGCCAAGGCACGGCATGTCTGCCGCCTGCCGAAGTATGCGCGCTTCGAGCCGCAGCCGGATGAAGCGAAGGCGCCCGTGCGGATGGAGGTCGAGGATTTTGAGTGCATCCGCCTTATAGATTACCTGGGCATGACACAGGAGGAATGCGCTGTGCAGATGGGCGTAGCCCGCACGACGGTACAGGCTATCTATACGCGGGCACGGCGCCGCCTGGCTGGCGCTCTGGTCGAGGGCCGACCGCTGACAATCACGGGCGGGAACTTCAAAGTCTGTACGCAGACGCAGGCCGCGTGCAGGCAGTCCTGCTATGCGCCGCTCCCCCACACCCCGGCAGCCTTGTCGGCGGATCCAGCAGATTCCTCGGCAATCTTGGAAGAAAAGAAAGGAAGGGCTTTTATGCGATTGGCAATCCCTTATGATGGAAGTCAGATTTTTCAGCACTTCGGCAAAAGTGAGCAGTTCAAGCTATATGAGATAACGGACGGGGCTGTCACCGGCTCTCGGCTGCTGGCGAGTAGCGGAGCTGGCCACGGTGCTTTAGTGACACTGTTGCAGCAGGAGCACGTGGACGTACTGATTTGCGGCGGCATCGGTGCCGGTGCACAGAATGCCCTGAAAGAAGCAGGGATCCGTCTCTTTGGCGGAGTACAGGGAGATGCTGATCAGGCGGCGGCGGATTTCGTCGCCGGACGGCTTGCTTATGACCCTGCCGTCCACTGCGAGCATCACGGTACAGGCGAAGGGGACGGCCATGGCTGCCACCATCATCAGTCATAAAGGCAGCCGTCAACGTCAGCCAAAACAGTCAGGAGATGTTTTTTATGGCCATCAAGATCACAGGGTTCTATCAGCTGCCGCATCAGACGATGCCGGAGCTCGTCGACTTCAACGATGTGTTCGACACTTCGTTCATGCGCAAGTACACACGCTTCCGCACCTTCGAGAAATTCCTGCAGGGCAGCCGCTTCAAGATCGAGAATCAGCGGGACTTCGAGGCCCTGCCCGAAGAGAAGATGGATGCCTGGGTCCGCAAGGCTACGAAATTCTCCTCATGGCAGGAAATGCTCGACACGGCAACGGACAAATACGTCATGCACAAGAATCTCTGAAACGCATTCAGCCCCTTGATGCAGACAAATGCAGAAGAGGAACTCCTCATCGCTCCAGATGAGAAGTTCCTCTTTTGTGTCATATAGAAATCGACTCCTGTCTGCCGTCAGATCTTGGCGTACTCGAGGATGGCGCGCTTGTCGTACATGCGCTCGTAGTAGGTCTGGTAGTCGCCGCTGATGATGCCCATCCACCAGTCGCGGTGCTCGAGGTACCACTTGACGGTCTTCTTGATGCCGTCCTCGAACTTCGTCTCCGGCTCCCAGCCGAGTTCCGTGTGGATCTTCGTCGGGTCGATGGCGTAGCGGCGGTCGTGGCCTTTGCGGTCGGCGACGTACTCGATGAGGTCTTCGGACTTGCCAAGTTCCTTGAGGATGGTCTTGACGACGTCGATGTTGGCGCGCTCATTGTGGCCGCCGATGTTGTAGACCTCACCGACGCGTCCCTTCTGCAGGATCAGGTCGATGGCATGGCAGTGGTCCTCGACGTAGAGCCAGTCGCGGACGTTCTTGCCGTCGCCGTAGACCGGCAGCTTCTTGTCGGACAGCGCGTTGATGATCATCAGCGGGATGAGCTTCTCCGGGAAGTGGTACGGGCCGTAGTTATTCGAGCAGCGCGAGATCGTCGTCGGGATCTTGTAGGTGCGATGGTAGGCCATGACGAGCAGGTCAGCACCGGCCTTCGAAGCCGAATACGGGCTCGACGTCTTGAGGTTCGTCTCCTCCGTGAAGAACAGGTCCGGGCGGTCGAGCGGCAGGTCGCCGTAGACCTCGTCCGTCGAGACCTGATGGTAGCGGTCGATGCCGTACTTGCGGCAGGCGTCGAGCAGCACGCTCGTGCCGATGACGTTCGTCTGCAGGAAGATCTCCGGATTCTCAATGGAGCGGTCGACATGCGACTCCGCTGCGAAGTTAACGACGATGTCCGGCTTCTCCTGCTCGAAGATGCGGTAGACCGCCCGGCGGTCTGCGATGTCCGCGCGGATGAACTTGAAGTTCTTCTTCTCCATCGCGCTCTCGAGCGTCTCGAGGTTGCCCGCATACGTCAGCTTGTCGACGCAGATGATGCGGTCACTCGGATGCTTCTTGAGCATGTAGTAGATGAAGTTTGAGCCAATGAAGCCGGCACCGCCGGTCACGATGATATTCATATATGATTCCCCCTGTATATCAATTTATGTTATGGCAGAGCAAAAACTCGCACTCCTTTTATTATACAGTAAATAGAACGAAAGCGCGGGGATTTTTGTTGCTCGCTATTAATTTTCTTGTTGTTTTCTTGCCTCATGCAATAATCTCTTGTAAGTGTCCGGTTCATTATGGTAAATATCGAGAATCTTGTCCTGCCATCTGCAGGTAGGCTTCCAACCAGACTTGCCTTCCGTCAAGCCATACTCTAGATGTGCCATCTGCATGCTGATTCCATTCTCATTGCGGAATTTCTCATCGATATCGTGATGCTGTCTGGCGGCACGATCACGCAGCACTGTCGAGATATGTGCAATCGCGTCAGTACGCGATATTTTTCCATCCTGTACATCAAGCAGGCCCTGCAAAAGGACAGCAGCCTCCTGCAAATCCCATGGTATCCTCTTCATTGTGCATCCCCCCATCTTTCTGACTACTAAAATCTCTATTCTCGAACACAGACAGAAATCCTGCTTTTTGCAGGCACGCTTTCCCTAGAGTAACTGCAAGCAAATGGCAAGCAAAAATAAGCCTCACCCCTTGATTTATAAGGGATGAGGCTATCTTTATTTAAATTCGACGAACTCATCGATGCGTGCGCCGCCCTTGGTCATAGGTTCGACGAAGCTGCGCCAGACGTTGAGGACGATGACGCGCGGATGGTCGCGGT
>ERZ772901.2124-NODE-2124-length-13344-cov-5.309730_pt1 | contig 13344 bp, 16 predicted proteins | sample MGYA00512123_ERZ772901 | MGnify/ENA primary metagenome ERZ772901 (study PRJEB29015, sample SAMEA2737711) | human gut metagenome | biome: human gut; feature: human-associated habitat; material: faeces | place: China | collected 2012 ...
GCTTTGCGCTCAGAGCCACAGCAACGGGTGCCAGGCTGAACTTTGCCTCGGGGCCGTTCTTGGGCTTGCCCAGATGGCTGCACAGGATGACCTTTGCGCCATCGTTGACCAGCTTCTGGATGGTGGGCAGTGCTGCGTTGATGCGGTTCTCGTTGGTGATGACACCGTCCTTCATCGGGACGTTGAAATCGCAGCGGACAAGCACCTTCTTGCCGCAGTAGTTCTGATCGTCGATCGTCTTCTTACCTAAACCCATGGTAATAAACTCCTCTCAAGTTTTAATTTCTGAACTAGAGTTTCGCTCGCATTCGGGGGATCTTGCCCCGTTACTCTACTATTATAAACAAAAACCGTGCACATTGCAAGGTCGCAAGATAGATAATAGTTTAACAAACATTTGCCGTTGATGCACGGAAATGTGTGTATTTTGACCGAAAGCCGCAGCCTTACCGTGTTTTCCGGCAGAACATTCCGCAAATGCGGCCATACATTCCCCATATGAACTTCTGGTTCCGCTGATCCCGCTCAAAAATTGCTTCCACACCAGCATAGCCGCTCGCCTTATACTTCCTGAAAATATTCTGCTTTCAGAGGATTATTCGACACTTCTTTTTCAAAGAATTCTTTGAAGCCTTCCTCCAATACATCCAGAAAATCCGGAGTCACCCCCCCACATATTCATGGATATCAGATAATTTTTCTGTGACCCAGCAGGTCACTTGTTCCTTAAAATGTGACCTACTGGGTCACATTTTGGCCTCAGAAGCCATCTCCGCTAGAGGTGAAAAACGAAAATTCTGACTTCTATGTTGGCTGCTCTTTTCGTTCTTCTTGATTCGTTTTTCCATAGGCCAGATAATAAAAGTACTCTTATGCGGGCATTCGAAAGGAAGATTTACTTATGTCCGTCAATTATGTTGCTTTGGGAAAACGTATTGGTTATTTCAGAATGCAGTGTGGTAATATCACCCAGGAAGCCTTAGCCTCTAAAATCAATCGCAGTCGTGAATTTCTGGCCAAAATTGAAAAAGGCACAGAACACCCCAGCGTTGCCACTCTGGTCGATATTGCCGACGCCCTCTGCATTTCCATTGATGATTTGTTGATAGACAGTCTTCACTATTCCGTTTCAACTTCCAACACCGAATTGCATCGTCTGTTATTGGACTGCAACGAAACTGAGCAGGAAATCATTATCCGCACGGCGAAGGAGTTAAAGGCCACTCTCGTCAGCCTTGGAATTTAACATCCATCCGTATTAAAATCACAAAATAAAAAGGCCCGCATAAGTCGCAGACGCACCCTCGAATCATCTTGGGTGCTGTCTGTGGTTTATGCGAGCACTTATTATGTTAGCTTATTCTCTTACTATCAAGCAGGCATATTGTTGCTGCGTTCACTCCGCTTCATTCCCATAAAAGGAGGAACAGAAGCACGGCTCAGTCCTTTCTCATGGGCTTTCATCAGCTGGTACTCGTGCGTAGCCACTGCATCAATAAATTCACGCTGCTTCGGTGTTGCATGGTAATAATCTGTTTTAAAGCGTTTGCATACGCCAAATAAAACATTCAAATATTCCATTGTATCATTGCTCATAGGAGCAACCTGCAGCTCAAGTTCTTGATCTTTCATACTGAACCCTCCAATCTTTAAGATAAGTAGGTACTGAAAATTTCTTGTGCGCCTTCATCAGCCAGCATAAGCAGCTTTGGGCCTCCCGAATGTGGCTGAAAAATCGGAACTGCATGAAAATCTTTGATGTAGTGATCATACAGTTCATCTGTTTTTGCTTCAAAGGTTACAATACCACCATGTCCACTATCAATCGACAATTGAATACCATAAGCAATCATCATTCGACCAATGCCTGCGTATTTCCGCACGGTGCTAATTGTCGGATTACTCTCAGGATGCGCTTCAATATTAGCAATAAAAACAGATATTCCGTGATCATCTTCTCGATATGCACCCAATGCTACAATTTCGCCAGCATCTGTTTTCGCCGCATACTTTTCCAGCTTTGGATCGCGGATAAATTCACTCGTCCAATCAGATTGCCACTTTTCCTTTGTAGAGGTCAGGTCTTCGTTGGTTGCCGATTCAATATCAATCTCAATTTGTTTCCCGGTCTCGTTTTCTACCACATAGTACTGGAGAACCATTTCCTCCACACTCCCTTCTATAGTTATTGTAGCATGAACTTTTCAAAAACGCAAATATCATTTCTCACTCTGCTTCGTAACTTTTCAGTACATCTTCAAATGTAAAACGAATTTTCACGCACTCATCGTTGAAAACCTCAATGCGGTCAATAAAGGTTTCCACCACATTCTGCGACAGGTGCATCACATCGCCAGCTTCTCCCACCGTATTCATCACGGCTTGCAAATTATCCGTATCCTTCTTCACAGGCTGGAAAATTTGATTTTTCTCGGTACGCAGCCTTTGAATCTGCTCCATCTTATCATCTTCCTGCACTCTGTAACCATCGTCCACAAACTCATCCACAATACACAGTTCCGGGTGGTCTGCGGCATAGGCTTCCAGCAGGGTGCGCTGGTTTGCAATACTGTCGCTCTCTGTCTTATCGCCATCCTCACGAGATAAGCGTAAGTACAAGGCTGTACGGTATCGGGTTGTACTTTGCTGTGTTCTCTTCTGCAAATTCATATCAGGGTATAACAAAAGCCTTCCACCTCCTTAACGAATCGGCAATACTGTTCGTCAGAGAAGCGAAAGGCTCCACATTTTTTTGTAGAACAAGCCTACCGAGCAAGTTCTGCTCAGTTTGCACATTCCTATTTTCTTACCCGTAAACAGCTTACCAGAATCATCATCTTTTGTCCAGTGCTTTATCGCATTAAAGTGTGAAATTTTTTTCTGCGTGTTTTTTCAGCAGCTTGCCGAAAGTTTCTCTGCCTTTTCAGCTGGCCGATTGAAAACACCTTCCAATTCGCTCAGACAGTGTGCTGCTCCCTCTCGGTGCGAAATTCAGCTTCACAATAATTCCGTTGTCCAGATAGCAATAAGGATTTCGGACCTTATCCAGCAGATTTTTCAGCCTTTCCTCCTGCGGCAGTCCGTGTTCCACTGCATCCTGCGGCAGTTCCTCCAGTTCAGACTGTTCAATCGTGCGGATGTCCCGGTTCTTCATCTGGTGGATCTGCTCCAGCCAATTCATTCTACCGTTTTCTTGCAATCGCGTTCCTCCCATTCAAGCCAGAAGTGTTTTCAGCAAGTTCAATTTTGCCTGTCCTATATCCTTTCTCATGCTGGGGCCTGTGCAGGCAATCGGGGTACACAGTTCCAGCAGACGGTCATAGATACGGGCGTGAGCGGTATCCTGCGGATTCTTCAACTCCGTCAGGGTCAGGTTCGTGGTAACGATCAGTGGTTTCCTGCTGCGGTAACGGCTGTCGATGATGTTGTAAATCTGCTCCAGCGCATATTCCGTACCGCGCTCCATGCCGAAATCGTCAATGACAAGCAGCGGATAGCCGCAGAGCCTGTCCACAACTTCATTTCGTCCGGCAAAGGCGTTGTTCAGTTCATTCATGATCCGGGCAAAATTCGTCATACAGACCGCCACTTCCTGCTCCATCAGGGCATTGGCAATACAGCCCGCCATGAAACTTTTGCCTGTACCAACGCCGCCCCAGAGCAGCAGGCCCACATTCTTTCCCCGCATTTCCGGCCAATAGTCCACATACCGCTGCGCCAGATGCATCTGTGGGTTGGTTCTATTTATTTTGTTCCATCTCAGGTCGTTCTTATTTATTTGGTTCTATCGTATCATCTGCAATATAATCATCACTATCGAAAAAACATATATATTCTCCGGAAGCATTTTCTATTCCTGTATTGCGAGCATATCCCAATCCTGCGTTTTTCTTATGAACAACCTTTATCCTCCCATCCCTCTTTGCCCAATCATCGCACTTTTGGGGACAGCCATCCGGAGAGCCGTCATCCACAAGAATAATTTCAATTTTTTTATATGTTTGTCTTACAACACTTTCAATGCATCGATTGAGATATTTCTCAACATTGTATATTGGTAATACAACGCTCACCAAGCCTACTTCCATCAATATAATCCTCTCTATATTAGTTCTTCATGTTTTTTATCACTCTCGCCGGGCTCCCAACCGCTACGCAATAGTCCGGCACATCTTTAGTAACCACTGAATTAGCCCCAATCACGCAATGCTTTCCTATCTTCACATTGCCTACTATCACTGTATTGATTCCAATGTAAGAACCTTCTCCAATGGATACTTTCTGACCTCTTTGTAGACTTAGCGGCATTCCTTCCAAATCAGACGGCAGCGTGTAGATGTAAGCGTTGCTGTACAGTTCATCCAGCATTGCTCCCTGCACAAACCCAGTAAAGAGAATCCGATCGTCACCCTTCGCCAGTTCTTTCAATTCCTCCATAAAGGAATCCGTATCACTAGAGCCACCTGCGATGACCAGTTTTTTATCCGTCTTGACATTCTTGAATGCCTCAACCAGATATCGAATACCTTTTTCCGGCACCAGACGACCGAGGAACAATATGTAGGAATCTTTTTCCAGTCCAAAATTGTCCGTGATCAGCTTTGCTTTCCGATTCTCTGGCCTATTGACACCATTAGGGATAAAATGCGTCTCCCTCCCGTACGTATCCATGAAATATTTCTGAACGTCTTTACTTAGAACAATGATTTCATCTGCATATTTCACGGCATTTTTTTCACCCTGTCGGATAAATTTGGATCCAACTCCAAATTTCCATTTTTCGCGGGCCCAGTCCAAACCGTGAATAGTGCAGATTACACGCTTGCCAAAAAGTTTTGGTATCCAACAGAAAAAGGCAGGGCCTTCTGCATGGATATGCACCACATCGTATCTTCCAAATGCACTACAAAGTGCTGCGAAAAAGGAAGAGCTTACCGCTGCAAGTCCCCCTGATGTCAAGATAGGGACAAAAAAATTCTCAAAAAAAGCAAAAAAATAAGCCCCACAAGGCTTTTCTGACAATTCTTTGAATCATCAGGGCCTTGTAGGGCTATCCGTTATCTTATGCTATTTTATTTTCACACTGCCTGTAATGGGGTGTTCTCCATTGTTTCCTTAAACTGCTCAACTGTCATCTTTGCTTTTGCCGCAGCACGCTCCAGCGGTAAATCACCCTCTCGAACAAGCTGAACCAGCATCCGAATCTCGCCAATTCCGATGCCTTCGATTCTGCCTTCCTGACGGCCTTCTTCACGGCCTTCGGCTCTTACGCCTTGACTAAGATTGCACACTTCAAGCACCTCTCTTTCCAGTTCTTCGCTCATTGCAACGCCAAACTCTTCTTCCAGAATCTTCTTTTTCTCCGAACCTGATCTTGTGGAAGATAACAGCACTTCCATAAATTTCAGGATTCCCTTATGATTCTCCGTCCCTGGCTTGCCTAAACAAATCATTACGACACTCATCAAATCGTAGTTTTCGGTTTCTTCCTGCGCTTCTCCAATCAACTGTTCGGGTTTGATGGAGTACCGGGTAAGCGTATTTTCAAAACCATCTGACGGCTGAGTACAAATCCAGATGGAGTAGACCTTACGAATCTTCCCATATTCAGATTTTGTAAAAATCGGACCGTGCTGTGCAGAAATCATTCTGCTACAATAATAGATTGCCCGTTTCGTCAATGGGTATCCCGGCTTGAATTTTGTCTGTGCTTCCACATTGATAATCAGACGAATGACTTCTTCCTGTTCTGCACTGTCCGCAGATTTCGGTGCGATTGCGTCAAAGCGAACATCGTAGAACAATGTTCCCTCGGTCAGCGTAGAGTCCTCGTTGTTACTACCCTTGATTACATCTGTTGACTTTTTGGGTCTGTTCGTATCATCGACATGAACACCAACAGAGCCAACCTCCGGGGTTCCCTCGATGTATTTCTCAACAATATCATCTACGGTGCAATCGCTGTATTCATTCACACAGCCTTTCATGATCTGTGCCAGAATCTGTTTGTTTGCCAACAGCTTTTTCGCTGTTCTGTCATACCTCGAATCATACTCTGTCTGATCTATCGTGTGGGCAAGCTGATTTTCCACCGTGCCTTGTTTTTCCATCGGCATTCACTTCCTCGCAGTAGATTCAACAAGAGCGTAAACTCTCCTATCGTACTTCCATCTTACCATAATTCACCGCCCATATCAAGCAACCAACTGTAAACTTTCCTTGCACGGAGTTGTCCATATTATTGCATTCTTCGCCACTGTTATATCATAGGCAACTAATTATTTCAGAACCCACTAATGTGAGATTCACATTTCAGTCAGTACTCTCCCGTTTTCTATCTGCATCGCATCCGTTATCTTAAACGAAACAAGTCGCTGCTGTGGAAAAGCTCTTCCGATCAGCCGATAGGACATTTTCTTGTCCCACCCAGAATCCCCGTAAATCATGCGAACCAATGCCATACACTTGATTTCGCCGCTATTAGATTCGTCTGGTTTTCCCACACGATGCGCTCCTGATTCTTCTGCTCCACACGCCTGTACAGCTATCTGTTTCATTTTACGATTATACAGAAACCGATAGTGTGACGGCCATTCTAACGCTTCCAGCGTTTTTCTGAAGACCGTGATTCGTCCCTCTTCCTCGCAGAAACTCATGCCAAGTCCTGCCTGTTGCTCCGTTTTCTGTTCTGTTTTTTGCATATTGCTCACCTCCCACAAATGGACAGACCCTCCCCTTGTACAACCTGTCAATTAGTCCTTTCCAGCTTCAGGAGCAATCTTTCCTGTCAGAATCCCCATTGACACATACCCATCCATTTGCTTGACTTCAGATTCTTTCCGGTGTTCTTCCACAGGCACACCAAAAGTTCCCACAATATCATCCAGGTAAAATCCCTTTCGGCTGTTCACAGGTTTTGTTGACGCAGCATTATCCTGCGAATCGACTGCGTTCTTTTTTCTCTGTCCTTCATGAAAAATTTCTGGCACAAGCAGATCAAAAACATACAGAGTTTCACCCTCAAAGGTAATCCTGTACCCCAGCATTTTATATCGGCACTCGCTGTCCCATCCCATTTTCTGATAAACTAAAGTCGCAAATGGCTTGCAGGACATCTTCCGGCTTTTGCGCTTATCCGGTTTTGCCACGCACCAACGCAGAGCGTCCTTGTCATTTTCATCACACCCACGAACAACGATACGCTTCAAATCATTGTTGAACATGACATGAACGTAGACCACATCCTCCAGCCCTGTGATACAGGCTGTATTGAATGTGATACTATCTTTACGAATCACGATTGCCGGGTCACGCAGATGGGCAAACAATTCCTTTCGCACGACCTGGTAGCCATCATACGAAAAGGCACTTTCCAGTTCTTCCGCCCGTGCGTCTCTATCATCCTGCACAATCTGCTTCTCTGGCGGCATGATTGTTGTGTTTTCTTCATTCATCTATAATCAGTCCATCCTTCCATTATCTTCTCCGCTTCACGGAGCAACTCATTTAGACTTTCTGCCGTAAATATGTTCATTTCCTCTATCTCCGTCGCAGGACGAAATACATCCCAGTTTCCGGCATAATGCTCCTGCCGTAAGATACCCACCTGTGCTATACTTGTAATCGGCTGTCCAAATGTTCCAGCCCACTCTGGTGGAAAAATGTAAATCTTCTTTTTGACCGTTTCGCCCTCATCTTCTTCGGTGTTTTCCTTTGGAGGCAGAACGATTTCTTCCACCTTAATCATTTCAGGCTCATCAAATGCGAACAGCATCATTTTGTTATCGCCCTGCTCCAAAAACTGGCCACGGAACCGATAACGCAAATCCTCATCCCATTCCATAATGTCAAATAAAGTCTTTGCAAGTCCACGACAGCCCAAAGTGCTTGCACACCAACGTCCCTCTTTCAGTCTGCCCCAACGGATCGCGTTTGGATTATTCTTGTCACAGGGGCGAATGGCAATGCAGCGTTCAACAGAATTTAGCAGCAGCTCCACATATTCAACATTTTCAAACTTTTTCAAGCAAGCGGTGTTAAAGCGCAATCGTCCATTAGAAATCGTCATAGCCGGATTCTGCATAGTAGAAAAATACTGTACCCTGACTATTTCATAGCCCGTCAGATCAAGACGCTTTTTCACATCCGCAGTAACAGTGACATCCGGTTCTTTCATCACGCTTTCAGAGGCTTCCCTGTATTCTTCTGCCGAAAAACCTGTCCAATCCTTATCAAAAGGCACATATCCTCGCAAAATCCCATCTTCAACCACGCTCAACACGGGCAAGGGTCTGTTTTTCTTTGAATAATTGCGGGATGCCCGCAGATGATTGGCTGCATTAAAAACTTCTCTGGAAACAATGGCTTCATGGTGATTCTTCTGCCTGTACTGTGTCCGATCATTGTTGTTTTTCTTTGATTTATGCGTCAAAAAGTTCGGTGTAAAGGTCTTTCTTGCCAGTACATCACCACAATGGCGCTCATTTGCCAGAACACCTGCAAGTGTACCGGGATTCCACTCCACACGTCCCAACTTCGTCTTACGGCTATACTCCATCAAAAGAGTTGCAATCTCCATAAGCGAATATCCATTCAGGTACAGGTAGTAAATCACCTTTACCGTCTGTGCTTCCTCCGGGTTAATTACAAGGTTGCCTTCCTCGTCTTTATCGTATCCAAGCAATGCAGGGGTCAGGAACAGGCCACGGCTGAACCGCCGATCAATCGACCAGTTCATAATGATAGATTTGGAATGCGATTCTTCCTCTGCCACAGATGCCAGAATCGTCAGAATCATGCGTCCATTGCTGTCCAGCGTATAGATATTATCTGCTTCAAATTTCACACCCACAGGCGGATTCAGATTTTTCAGAAGTTCAATCACAGAAAGGCAGTCAACGATATTTCGAGCAAAACGGGCAATGGATTTTGTAAGAACAAGGTCAATCTTGCCTGCCTTGCAGTCCTCAATCAACTGCTGCATCCCTTTTCGGTGTTCCAGAGATGTGCCGCTGATGCCCTCATCCGCATAGATTCCAACAAATACCCATCCCGGCTGTGCCTGAATATAATCCGTATAATAGTTTTTCTGAAGTTCATACGAAGAAGTCTGTTCATCATTATCCGTGGAAACACGGATATATGCTGCCACACGCCGAATCACAGAACTTGTTTCCAAATCCTCTATGATTTTGGCGGGAATGACTTCCAATTCCGATATATCTACGCCCTTATAGCGGTCTCTGATTTTTTGCTTACGGTCTACTGCTTCTACTTCACCGGTAATCATGTGCTTTTCCTCATTCTCCCGTATGGATGCTCCAATACCACTGTCGCATCTTCCGATAACTTCGGATACCGAGTTCTTTCTTCGTATTTTCTGCGGTTCTGCGGCTGATTCCTTCATCTTTCATCCGCATATAGATTTCTCTTGCTCTCATATCGCCATCAGAAAGCAACTTTTTTATCAGATATGCTGCCTTTTCTGTTTTTGACTCAAATTCCGGCACTTTCGGTTGTTCCGATGAAACGAATGTGCTCTTGCACTCCAACCATTGAAAACCCATCTCCGCTGTTATAGAAAACCGAATTTCTCCATCAGACGGAGCCAAACTGTTTTTTATCTGCCGAACAATACGAATATCTGTATCTTTCTGGTCACGCTCCACCTGCAAAACACTTCGCGCAGCAGCAACCACATCTATGCTGCCAAGGCTTCGGTACAAACCTTTCGTTCCCTCTTTCTTATTGAGATGACCAATCAGCACAATGGCACAATCATATACTGAAGCCCACATTCCGAGACGCTGCATCAGTTTTCTGGCTCTCCCTGCAATCTGGAGGTCAGAATCACTTCCTAAATACGCCTGAATCGGGTCTATAACTACAAGCCGTGGGCGAAATTCAATGATTGCCTGACGGATACGCTCATCATCCAGTGTTAGACCACTGTATGTTTCTTCATTGATAAAAGCTACTTTTCTACAATCTGCGCCACATCTTTCCAGTCTGGGTTTAATGGTATCTGATACTCCATCTTCCGAACACTGGTAGATAACCCTCTGCGGCGTCCCAACAGGCTTTCCATCCGGTGTTTTCCCACCCTTAGAAAGTTCCGCAATCAGATTCATCATCATGGTTGACTTTCCATCGCCGGGATCGCCTTGTAGCAATGTTATCTTTCCCACTGCAATGAATGGATACCACAACCAGTGAACAGAAGTTGCCTGCACATCACTATATAATGTAAGAATTCTTTTTTCTACCTTGTCCGCCATCGTCTTTCCTTCCTATTTGCAGTCTTTTCCTACCTCTATTATAAAGCATTCGTTGCGTTTTGACTGCTACCCATCAGGTAGCATGAGTTGCCTTTTGCTACCCAGTAGGTAGCAAAACAGCCTAAGACCACAGAGCAGCTAGCAGTGTGTCCCTTTGCGGTCTTAGAACCTTTGATATAGAGTTGCTCTGCCTACCATCATGCGAGATAATTGTACTGCCTTATGCGGGGAATCATAAGGAGAAAAGCACATGGCTACTGATTATAAAGCTTTGGGCAAGCGCATTTCAAATGCCCGAAAACAAGCTGGTATCACGCAAGAGGCCCTTGGAGAGCAGCTTAACATGACACGAAAACATATTAGCGTAATCGAATCCGCTATCAAACGCCCAAGTCTTGATGCACTGGTTGATATTGCCAATGCTCTTGACGTATCGACTGATGATTTGCTGGTAGATAGTTTGATGCACTCGACTTCAACCTCAAATTCCGAAATTCACCGTCTTCTCTTGGACTGCAATGAAATCGAACAGGAAATTCTCACTCGGATGGTAAGAGAGATGAAAGCCATACTGTACGGTTTGGGAATCTGATTTTGTAGCCCGCTGATCATATAACAAAAAAGCCCGCATAAGACACAGCTGCACTTCGGATTACACCGGGGTGCTGTCTGTGGTTCATGCGGTATGAGGCACAGCCTTCATGCTTCCTTCCGTTGGGCAAAAAAAAGAGCGAACCAACGCATTATCACATGTATCAATTCGCTCAAAATAATACTGATTCGGATGTGCTTCAGTCACTTTCCTCAGCGAAAAGAAGCCCCGTTTATCACACATTTGCTGTTTTCTGTTCAATCAAAAAATCACGCACATCTTCATCAAACCGTTTTGCTTGTGGACATTTTGCAACCACATCATCCCAATTTTCACAAACAGTTTCAATTAACTTTTCGTATGTCCGTTTTTCTTTTTTAGGACGATTTTTAATTTTCACTCCATGATATTGCGGTGAATGTGCAATGATGTTAACCCACGGATCAAGTAATGTTTCATAATCATCGTACTGATCACAGGCTGCCACAATCCATGTATCCGTTGCATCAAACGGAATCATATAGCTCACAGCCAGTCCATCTTCCGGAAGCAACAACGTCCTTATGAATGTTCTTAAAAAATCAGCCTCTGCATCTGGAGTATTTCCATGGTGTTCACACGGTAACGCAACCGGACATTCGTTTCTATCTCCAATTATTTTTTCACAGGTAAGCGGATGTGCTCCTTCCGGCGCATCACAAAGTGCCCTTTGACAAACACAATGGACTTCTTTCTCGCATCTTTGGACATCTCCATCCATATGGACAACCAAAAGATCAAGTACTGGTGTCAAGGAATGCATATAGGCCTTCAGCTTTCCCTGATTGTCTTCACACCATTTCCAGACACCTTTCCAACCATTTCCAAACTGTCCGATCATGTTGGGTTCTGGCTGAATCATTTGATAATCGTTTTCTTCATTGGTAATTGTATCAATGACTGCAGCAATCAGTTCAAAATCCCGTGGGCCTTCTGCAACAATTCCTATCGTTTTCATTACAGATTTGGTACGCCCCCTAACCGTCCTTCTGTCCACAATCTCGACAGAGAATAACCAGAATCCATTAACTCCTTAGTTACCTGAATTCTCTGTAAAGATGTGTGACCTGATTTTCTGCTCTTGTTTACTGCAAACAATCTTATATCATCATTCATTAAATCAAGTCCGTCCAAAACCAGAGGGTTGTGGGTTGTTACAAAAACAGTCTTATCCTGTTCCAGAATTGTTTTACAGAACAGCTTTGTCGTCTCTCTCGCAAGTCTAGGATGCATTGCATGATCAAAACTATCCACAGCAAAAATGCCCGGTGCATCAGGGTGCAATGCCAAGCAAAGAAGAAACAGAACATACAACGCTCCTTCACTGGCATCGTAAGCGGTAAAGCTTGTTTTTGAAGTCAAATATCGATCTTGGAACTCCAAAATTCTTCTCGTCGTCGGAACAGCAGCATTTACGCTTGACTTTTTAGGTGCAGTCACATCAAACCCACTTGCCCAATCGATCAGTTCCAAGACTTCATCCAGTGGAAGATTCTGCAAGTAGCTTTCACCGTCTTCATCTTGCCTCATGATTTCTTCAATTGCCTCTGCAAGTCTGCCTCCGCACAAACCGATAGGATTAACCTGATACGGATCAGGGAGCGTTCCTCTCAATGCTTGTGTGTTAGGTTGATAAATCGCATAGTTCTTAAACTTCTCAATTTCCGGTCTAACCTCAGCAAGTTCTTCATTAGGTTCGAGCATCAGTAACCCTACATACGGATCATATGTTGTTTTTGATGCACCGCTTCTTCCCCACAGTGTTTGATTATTTACAGTCAATTTTTCCGAATGATAACGCCACATGTCTCGTCTGGCTGAATCCGATTCATTTGGAACATTCAAATTGACTCCATATTGATAGTCCTTTTCATTTTGTCGCCAAGACACATCAAAATTGATGGTTGGTGCTTTTCTCCTTAAATCGGAGAATGCCGACTTATAAAGTCCCGGAACACTAAGACGAATACCTTTCCGCTGCATACTTGCGTTATCTACTCGATCTGTCATAGCAGCACAAAGCAAACCAATAGCCTCAAGGATTGTTGTTTTTCCAGAGCCATTTGCTCCAATAAAAACATTTACACGTCCCGGCTCAAACGACACCTCTTCCAATGTCTTGAAATTTTTAAAAACTAGCTTTTTAATGTTCAAAGCACTCACTTCCTTCATAAAGCCAGCTCAAGCTTAACATAAGCTTTGCCATGTTTCAAATTAAGTATACCAGTTTTCTAAAATAATTACAAACTTATTTTAGAATTTTTCTTCGTTTTGAAAATTTGTACTCGATATACAGGTTTCTTTTGTCTTTCCATAATAAAGACCCTCCTAACGATATTTATTGCATCACAGAAAAGCCTTCTAAACATTATTTTACAGAAAAGTTTCATACTCTCGTAAATGATGCTAATGATGGCATAATATCAACTCCGCGAA
>ERZ772901.2125-NODE-2125-length-13332-cov-3.813813_pt1 | contig 13332 bp, 10 predicted proteins | sample MGYA00512123_ERZ772901 | MGnify/ENA primary metagenome ERZ772901 (study PRJEB29015, sample SAMEA2737711) | human gut metagenome | biome: human gut; feature: human-associated habitat; material: faeces | place: China | collected 2012 ...
ACAAACATCAGGCATACCATGACCGATTTAATTGCACGTCCCCGCCGCCTGCGCAAGTCACCTGCACTGCGCGCTATGTTTGAAGAGACAACCCTGACCTTAAACGATCTGGTGTTGCCGATTTTTGTCGAAGAAGAGATCGATGACTACAAAGCCATCGAAGCCATGCCGGGCGTAATGCGCATTCCGGAGAAATATCTGGCACGTGAGATTGAACGCATCGCCAACGCGGGGATCCGCTCGGTGATGACCTTCGGCATCTCTCACCATACCGATGCCACCGGCAGCGACGCGTGGAAAGAAGATGGCCTCGTCGCCCGCATGTCCCGCATCTGCAAAGAGACCGTGCCGGAAATGGTGGTTATGTCAGACACCTGCTTCTGCGAATATACCTCCCACGGCCACTGCGGCGTGCTGTGCGATCACGGCGTGGATAACGATTCCACCCTGCTGAACCTCGGCAAACAGGCGGTCGTGGCTGCCGCTGCGGGTGCGGACTTCATCGCGCCCTCTGCCGCAATGGACGGACAGGTTCAGGCGATCCGTCAGGCGCTGGACGCGGCGGGCTTTACCGACACCGCCATCATGTCTTACTCCACCAAATTTGCCTCCTCCTTCTACGGCCCGTTCCGTGAAGCTGCGGGCACGGCGCTGAAGGGCGATCGTAAAACCTATCAGATGAACCCGCTGAACCGCCGCGAAGCGATTCGTGAATCCCTGCTCGATGAAGCCCAGGGCGCAGACTGCCTGATGGTGAAACCTGCGGGCGCGTACCTTGATATCCTGCGCGACATCCGCGAGCGCACCGAGTTGCCGCTGGGCGCTTACCAGGTCAGCGGCGAGTACGCGATGATCAAATTCGCCGCGCTGGCCGGTGCGATTGACGAAGAGAAAGTGGTCCTCGAAAGCCTCGGCGCCATCAAACGCGCAGGCGCGGATCTGATCTTCAGCTACTTCGCGCTGGATCTGGCCGAGAAGAAAATTCTGCGTTAATCCGCTTTAGCGCCGGGTGGCGGCTTCGCCTTACCCGGCCTGCTCTCTGCGCTAATCTTCACCAAACTGCAATACAACCGACATCTGCGCCTTCTACTGTCTTCGCAAGACGGCAGGAGGAGTAACCATGTTTAGCCTCAATAGCGTTCTCGACGATCTTTGGCCTCAGGCGAGGCCTGCACCCTGGCAAAAAAGTCTGTTAAAAAGACTGTTTTACGAAGACGAATTTCAGCAATTTGCCGCAGCACACCGCCACCTGAAAGGACTGGATATGGTGGAGCAAGTTCTGGAACACCTTGATATTCTCTGCACCGTTTCCGCCCGCGATCTTGAACAAATCCCCGAACATGGCCCGCTGGTCATTATTGCCAACCACCCGACGGGTACGCTGGACGGCCTGGCGCTGATGTACGCCGTTTCCCGCGTGAGGCGCGATGTTAAAGTCGTGACCAACCGGATGCTGACCCACCTTGAGCCCCTCAGCTCGCTGTTTATTCCGGTGGATAATATGGGCGGCAGGACAGCGAAATCGTCCCTGGTGCAGATGGAACAGCATCTGCAAAACGCGGGCGTGCTGATCTTCTTCCCGGCCGGAGAAGTTTCCCGCCCCACGCGCAAAGGCATTCGCGACAAAAAGTGGCACTCTGGCTTTATCAAACTCGCCAGCAAGCTGCGCGCCCCGCTGCTGCCGGTGCATATTCAGGCGCATAACAGCCTGCTCTTCTATGCCAGCACGCTGGTCTCCCCGACGCTGTCAATGCTGTTACTCATGCAGCAGATGTTCCGCCGCCGCCACAGCCAGCTGCCGATTAAGATCGGCCAGCAGATTGCCTGGCATCACTGGCACAGCGCCAGCCTTTCGTCGCGTGAGATGGCCGAACAGTGCCGTCAGCACGTGATGCGTCTTGGCAAGGGATTGCCTGGCGTCTTTAAAACCCAGTGCGCCATTGCCCGCCCGGAAGACCGCGCCACCCTGAAACGCGCGCTGGCGCAGGCCGAATGTCTGGGCAATACCAGCGACGGTAAAACCATCTATCTTTGGCAGCGCAACGGGCAGGAAGACGCCCCGCTGCTGCGCGAGCTGGGCCGCCTGCGCGAGATTGCCTTTCGCGCGGTCGAGGAAGGGAGCGGCAAACGTCGGGACACCGACAGCTACGACGATGATTATCTGCACCTGATCCTGTGGGATGAGGACGATCTGGAGATCGTCGGGGCGTATCGCTTTATGCCGACGGCCATGCAGATCGAAAAGCGCGGCGTTGAGGGGTTGTACAGCTATAGCCTGTTCCACTACGACGACAAAATGCAGGACGTACTGGAGCACGGCATTGAGCTGGGGCGCAGCTTTATTCAGCCGCGCTACTGGGGACGCCGCGGCCTGGACTATTTATGGTCCGGCATTGGAGCCTACCTGGCGCGTTATCCGAACTACCGCTACCTGTTTGGCCCGGTCTCCATTTCCGGTGGCTTACCGCCTGCCGCACGGGATCTGCTGGTGGCCTTTTACCGCCTGTGGTTCCCGGCAACGCATCCGCTGGCCGCGTCACGTCAGCCGTATCCCGCATCGCTGCCGGACGTGCTCGCGCAGTTTGGCGGCGTGGATTACGTGGATGACCTGACAAAGCTGAAATCCCTGCTCGGCAATCTGGGCTGCGGCATTCCGCCGCTCTACAAGCAGTATTCCGAGCTGTGTGAACCCGGCGGCGTGCAGTTTATTGATTTTGGCAGCGACCCGGCGTTTAACGACTGCGTCGACGGACTGGTGCTGGTGGATTTGTGTTACCTGAAGGCGAACCGCTATCAGCGGTATATTGAGGCGCATTTAATACCCTCACCCCAGCCCTCTCCCTAAAAGGGAGAGGGTGAAAACCGCCCGGGCAGTCCCCTCGCCCCTTTGGGAAAGGGTTAGGGTGAGGGGATCAAGGCGCACGATAAAACGGCTTATCCCCCAAAATCGTCGCCCGCTGCATAATCCGGCGCTGCGGCAGATAGTCCGCATTGGCATAGTGCTGCGTTACGCGGTTATCCCAGATCGCCAGGTCGTTCTCCTGCCAGCGCCAGCGGACCTGAAACTCCGGCCTGGTGATATGCGCGAACAGGAATCCCAGCAGCGCCTCGCTCTCTTTCTCGGACACGTCCACGATGCGCGTCGTGAACCCTTCATTCACGAACAGCGCCTGCTTGCCCGTGACAGGATGGGTCCGCACCACCGGGTGCAGCAGCGGAGGATGCTTCGCAACCGCCTCCTGCCAGCGCTGATGTTCCTCTTCCGTTTTACGGTACTTGTACTCTTGGAACGACTTTTTGAAGTCGTGCTCCGCCCGCAGCCCGCTCAGCAGCGTCCGGAACGGCGCGGAGAGCGCCTCATACGCCGCAATCCCGCTGGTCCACAGCGTATCGCCGCCGGTTTCCGGCAGCAGCTTCGCCGCCAGAATCGCCCCGGCGGGCGGCGTCTCGATAAAGGTCACGTCGGTGTGCCAGTTGTCGTTGTCCGGCGGGTTATCGTTGTGGGTGTCCAGAACGATAATCTCCTCCACGCCTTCCGCATGCGGATAGACGGGGTGGATATGCAGATCGCCAAAGCGCAGGGCCAGCGCGCGCTGCTGCTGCGGGGTGATCGCCTGTTCGCGCAGGAAAACGACCTGATGACGCAGCACCGCGTGGTACAGCTGCTCGAACTGGTTATCGCTCAGCGGACGGGTCACATCCAGGCCCGACACCTGCGCGCCAATGTACGGCCCCAGCGGGGTAATGGTCAGACGTTCACTCATTGTATTTCTCCATGCCAGGGCGTCAGGCGGCGCTGTAACGCGCGTAGCCCCAGTTCTAATCCGAAGGCGATCGCGGCGATCACCGCGATCCCTGCCAGCACCACGTCAGTCGCCAGGAACTCTCCCGCCGACTGCACCATAAACCCAAGGCCGCGCGTGGCCGCAATCAGCTCTGCCGCCACCAGCGTGGACCAGCCCACGCCGAGGCCGATGCGCAGCCCGGTTAAAATTTCCGGCAGCGCGCCCGGTAAAATCACGAACAGCAGCACCTGCGTGCGGTTGGCTCCCAGCGACTGCGCCGCGCGGATCCGCACCTGCTGGGCGCTCTTCACGCCTTCCAGCGTTGACATTGCAACCGGCGCAAAGATCGCCAGATAGATGAGTAAAACTTTGGGCGTTTCACCTATGCCGAACCAGATAACCACCAGCGGCAGCCAGGCCAGCGGCGGCACCGGACGGTAAAGCTCAATCAGCGGGTCGAGTATGCCGCGCACCGTCGGGCTTAAGCCCATCGCGATCCCGACCGGTATCCCGATAATTACCGCTGCCAGAAGCGCCACCAGAATACGCGCCAGACTTGCACCTAAGTGCTGCCAGAGCGTGGCATCCATAAAGCCCTGCGGCCCGGCGATGGTAATGAGTTTGGCCAGCACCTGGCCCGGCGGCGGCAGAAACAGCGGGCTGACCCACTGCTGGGCAGCAACCGCCCACCACACCGCCAGCAGCAACAGCAGCGTACCGACGCTCAACGTGATTTGGCGCGAGAAAGGCCAGCGCAGCGCCAGACGCGTGCGGCGCGTTTTTTCACTGAAGACGATGCTCATGAGAAAGCCTCCCGTTGTTCAAACACGCGGCTTAAGACGTATTCACGCTGTTCGATAAACAGCGGATCGGATTTGATGCTGCGCACGGGTTCTCCCGCGATGAAGCGGCGGGCGAAATCCAGCGGCAAGCGCTCCAGCACGCGGCCCGGCCCCGGCGAGAGCAGCACCAGCTCCGTCGCCATAAACACCGCCTCTTCGATATCGTGGGTAATCAACAGCACCTGCTTGCCCGTCTCGTGCCACAGGCGCAGCAGCAGGGTTTGCATCTGCTCGCGGGTGAAGGCATCCAGCGCCCCGAACGGCTCGTCCAGCAGCAACAGCTGCGGATTCGCGGCCAGCGCGCGGGCAATACCCACGCGCTGCCGCTGGCCGCCGGAAAGCTGCCAGATAAAGCGTTTTTCCGCCCCTTCCAGCCCCACTTTTTTCAGCATCGTCCGTGCCGTTTCCAGCCGCTGTTCGCGATTGACGCCCGCAAGCTGTAGCCCAAACGCCACGTTTTCCTGCACGTTGCGCCAGGGAAGCAATCCTTCGTTCTGGAAGACCACGCCGCGCTCGGCGCCCGGGCCTTCCACCTTTTTGCCTTCCAGTTGGATGGTGCCATGCTGATAAGGGACAAACCCGGCGATCAGATTCAGCAGCGTGGTTTTTCCGCACCCGGACGGGCCCAGCACCACCAGCAGCTCACCGCTGTCCAGCGTCAGGTTGATGTCCTCCAGCGCGGGCTTACCGCCGTAATCGGCGTACAGGTTCGTAATATTCAGCATGGCGGACTCCTTATTTCACAAAACGATCGGTCACGTACTGGCTGTAATCCGTCGCCACCGCTGGCACTTTGCCCTGCTCTTTCAGGAAGGTGGCGGTATCAACAATCGCTTTGTTTACCGGCCCGGTAAGCTGCTGCACCTGCTGCGCGGGGGTCAGATAGGTATTGCCTTTCACCAGCCCCGGCACGTCCGCTTCCGGCACGCCGCTCAGGCGGGAGAGTTTTTCCAGGTTGGCGGGCTGCTTCAGCCATTCATCCGGGTTAGAGATGTACGGCTGCTGGGCATCAATCGCGCTTTTGGCGAAGGCTTTCACCACCTCAGGATGTTTCTCGGCGAAGTCTTTGCGCACGACCCACACGTCGAGGGTTGGCGCGCCCCACTGGCCCACTTTTTCTGAGTCGGTCAGCACGGTGCCGTCTTTTTCCAGTTCGTTCACTGCCGGTGCCCAGACGTAAGCCCCGTCAATATCCCCGCGCTGCCAGGCTGCGATAATCGCCGGCGGCTGCAGGTTGATGATTTGTACCTGACCCGGCTTGATGCCCCAGTGTTTGAGCGCCGCCAGCAGGCTGTAGTGGGTTGTGGAGATAAACGGCACGGCGATGCGTTTGCCGATCAGATCTTCCGGTTTAGTGATGTTTTTCTTCACTACCAGCGCTTCTGAGTTACCGAGCTGCGAGGCGAGCAGGAAAACCTCGATCGGCACCTGCTGGCTGGCCGCCACCGCCAGCGGGCTGGATCCGATATTGCCGATCTGCACGTCGCCGGAGGCTAACGCACGCACCACGGATGCGCCGCTGTCGAACTTGCGCCAGTCGACTTTCGCGCCGCTCTCTTTCGCAAAGGTGTTGTCCGCCTGCGCGACTTTCGCCGGTTCCGCAGAGGTTTGATACGCGACGGTGACGTCCACCGCCTGCGCCTGAAATGCCCACAGCGCCAGTGCGCCGAGAAGTGTGATTCGCGATGAAATTGCCATAGTGCCTGCTCCCCTTGTTGTTATGAGGGCAGTATTTCCGGCGCGGGAATTTTGATAAAGGAATAAAAATGAATCGCTCATAACGATTCGTTTTTAGATAAAAAGCGGGAAAGGATAGCGAATTTTGTGCGGTTCGTTTTTTCCCTCTCCCCGTGGGCGGAGGGTTACCCAGTAATTTTTTCACCTGAAGTGATGCATGTGGTTTCAGGAAAGTGAATGGCTTACAGCGATGCCCTGGTCCGGCTGTAAATCGCCGAAGCGTTTCCGTAAGGCCGGGGCGAGGCGCAGGGATGCGCCGAGAGGGCGTGGCCTGCATGGATGCAGGCTCATGCCCGACCCGATAGCCTGAAGGAATAAGCTGAGGGCACCGCGAAGCGGCGATTTACCGCCGGGAGCCCGGGTCGCCAGGGTGGTGGCGACTGAGCCACCCTGGCACGTTCACAGGCAATGTCGTTACAAAGTAGCAAGGAACATGAAGTGAACGGAATGACCACCACAGCCGTATGTTCCCCCTCACCCCAGCCCTCTCCCTTGAGGGAGAGGGAGCCGTCCGTGGAGGTATTATTATGTGGGGGTCCCTCAGCCCCGTTGGAGAGGGTCAGGGTGAGGGCATCAGGCGCACGAAACCTTAGATATAGGCCGGGTAAGGCGTAGCCGCCACCCGGCAAAGCACTCAGCGCTGCGCGTTCAGCTCAGCAATATCTTTCGGCGTGGTGCGACAGCATCCACCGATTAATTTGGCCCCAGCCTCCAGCCACTGCGGTAGATACCCCGCCAGCGTCTCGCACGCTCCGCCGTGGTGGTGCCAGGTTTTGGTGACCGCATCATAATGCTCGCCCGAGTTCGGATAGACCACCAGCGGCAGCGACGTCAGGCTTTGCAGATGCTTCAGCGCCGCCGTAGTGTTTTCCAGTGCGATGCAGTTAATGCCCAGCGCGACAATCTGCGGAGAGTTTGCCAGCGCGCTGACCACCTCACGCAGAGGCGTACCGTCGCTCAGGTGTTCGCTGTCCCGCAGGGTAAAGGAGAACCACGCCCGGGCGCGGGGGTACTCGGCCAGAAGCGCCGCCAGCGCCTTAATCTCGGTAAACGAGGGCAGCGTTTCGCAGGCCAGCAGGTCAGCGCCCGCATCCAGCAGCGCTTCCACGCGCGGGCGATGGAAGGCCGTAAACTCCCCGGCGCTACGCACGTAGTCGCCGCGATACTCTGAGCCATCCGCCAGATAGGCGCCGTACGGCCCAACGGATCCCGCCACCAGCAGCGTGCCGGCATGCGGATTTTCAGCCAGATACGCTTCGCGCGCCTTGCGCGCCAGCTCCACGCTTTTACCGATTAGCGCGCGGGACTGCGCTTCGTCCAGACCGCGCGCCGCAAATCCCGCAGGCGTGGCCTGATAGCTGGCGGTGATCGCCACCTGCGCGCCCGCGCGGTAGTAATCGAGATGCACTTCGCGGATGAGTTCCGGGTTTTCCACCAGCACTTTGGCTGACCAGAGGCTGTCTGCCAGGTTACAGCCGCGCGCTTCCAGCTCCGTCGCCATCGCGCCATCCAGCACCACAAACGGCTGTTTTTCAAGGATGGCGGTAAGCGGGTTATTCTGCGACATGTTCAGGCTCCTGCGATGTCATATTTCGGGTCAGGTAGTACGCACCATAACACAGGGCGACAAACGGAAGCCCGCAATAAAGGGCAATGCGCTGGCTCGGGTCAAACCACAGGCCGACACAGGCCACCACGCAGAGGATAAAACCAAGCACCGGCACCAGCGGATACCACGGCGCGCGGTACTGCAGCGCAGAGAGCGGCTGCCCGGACTGCAGATGACGGCGGCGGAAAACGAAGTGCGACGCGCAGATGCTGATCCACACCGCCACCACCGCAAAGCCAGAAATCGCCGAGAGCGCGACAAACACCGTGTCCGGGGCCACGACGCTTGAGAACAGCGCCAGCACGCCGCCGAGCATAGAGACCGAGAGCGCCGTCAGCGGCACGCCGTTTTTGTTCACGCGGGCAAAGCAGCGCGGCAGCGTTTTCTCATTCGATAGCGACCACAGCATGCGCCCGGAAGCGTACAGGCCCGAGTTCGCCGCCGAGAGGATCGCCGTCAGGATCACAAAGTTAAAAATATCCGCCGCGTAAGGAATACCGACCTTTTCAAACACCAGCACGAACGGGCTCTTTTCCACGCCCGCCTGCTGCATCGGGATCAGCGCCGCCAGCACAAACACGGTGCCGATAAAGAAGATAATCAGGCGCGCAATGGTGGTGCGGATCGCAACCGGAATCACCTTGTGCGGATTTTCCGTTTCCCCCGCCGCGATGCCGATGAGCTCCGTCCCGGAGAAGGCAAAGTTCACCGCCACCATGGTCATCAGGATCGGCAGGCCGCCGTGCGGGAACCAGCCCTCGGCGGTGATGTTGCTTAAGCCCGGCGCGGGTGAACCGTCCTGCATAGGGATAAAGCCAAAGACCGCCGCGCCGCCAAGAATAATAAAGGCGATAATGGTGATGACTTTGACCAGAGAGAACCAGAATTCGCCTTCCGCAAAGAAGCGCGTAGAGATGACGTTCAGGCCAAAAATCACCACGCAGAAGACCACGCACCAGGCCCAGACCGGCACCTGGGGGAACCAGTACTGCATGCAGAACCCGGCGGCGGTAAAGCTGGAGCCGAGCGCCACCGTCCAGGTGAGCCAGTAGAGCCACGCCACGGTGTAGCCCGTCGCCGGGCCAAGATAGCGGGCGGCATAGACGTGGAACGCGCCGGTTTCCGGCATCGCCACGGAAAGCTCGCCCAGACACTGCATCACCAGCCAGACCACCAGCGCGCCTATCAGGTACGCCAGCAGCGTGCCCGCCGCCCCGGTGGTTGAAATGATGTATCCGGTATTGAAGAATAACCCTGTCCCAATCACGCCACCCAGCGAGAGCATAATCAGGTGGCGTGTTTTCATGGTGCGCTTAAGCTGCCCATTTTCTTGTTGTGTTTGCATATTACCTTCTATACGTATGGACATCTAAACATCCAAAGAAGGTGTGTTATACCGCGATTGTTAATAAAAAGCTAGATGACCAGACGCAAACGGGCACGCCTCGCGCTGAGTCTGGGGTGGGTCGTGAGGATCACATAGAGAATCGGACGCCAGGCCATAAGCACCTCCGCAAGCAGATACTTACAGCATGGTGCGGGAAAAGGCGATCTTCGGTCAGTCGAAAGTGGTATCCGCGAAGAGCGGATTCATACCGCAACACTGCCCGCAGGACGGTTAAGGCGCAGCCGCTACCCGGCGCAAGGTTGGTAATTCTCACAATCAGTTCTATAGTCGACACAGTTTCTTAGTAACCAGGACTGACTGATGCGCTTTAACGGACTGACCAAAGGTTTCTTTATCTTTATTCTTGCCCTTGTGACCTGGGCCTTCTTCGACGTGCTGTCGCCCTACTTCTCCGCAATACTGTGGGCCGCCATTCTGACCGTCATCTTCAACCCGGTAAAAAACAGGCTGCGCACCGCGCTGGGGGATCGCAACGGGCTTGCCTCGCTGTTGACCATCGGTATTATCTGCCTGATCGTCTTTATCCCGCTGATGGTGATCCTCTCCTCGCTCGCCATTGAGCTGAACGTGGTTTATACGAAGCTTCAGGAGAACAACACCCAGTTCCCGGAAGTGGTGGCAAGCATCTTCAACCATCTGCCTGACTGGGCCAGCGGCTTCCTGGCGGATCACAACCTGACCAACGCCGCGCAGATCCAGAAAAAACTCTCTGATGTCGCCCTGCAGGGCGGGCAGTATCTCGCCGGCAGCGCGTTTCTGATTGGCAAGGGCACGTTTGGCTTTGCGATAAGCTTCGGCATCATGCTTTATCTGCTGTTCTTCCTGCTGAAAGACGGCCCGTATCTGGTGCGCCAGATCCTCGACTCCCTGCCGCTGTCTGATTTCGCCAAGCAACACCTGTTCGCCAAATTCGTCGGCGTGTCGCGCGCCACGGTAAAAGGTACGGCGGCGGTGGCGGTGGTTCAGGGCATCCTCGGCGGGATTGCGTTTGCGATTGCCGGTATTGACGGCAGCGTGCTCTGGGGCGCGCTGATGGCCTTCCTCTCGCTGGTGCCCGCCATCGGCTCGGCGATTGTCTGGGTGCCCGCCGCCATCTTCCTGTTCGCCACCCATCAGCTTTGGCAAGGGCTGTTTATTGTCGGCTTCTTCGTGATTATCGTCGGGCTGGTGGACAATATCCTGCGCCCGCTGCTGGTCGGGAAAGACACCAAAATGCCGGACTACCTGATACTGATCTCCACCCTCGGCGGCATGGAGCTGTACGGCATTAACGGCTTTGTGATTGGGCCGCTCATTGCCGCGCTGTTTATCGCCTGCTGGAACCTCTTCTCAGGGCGCGATCACGAAGGTAACGCCGAAGAGCTGGACCCCGACTTCATCGAAGAAGGAAAAAATCCTCCAGAATTGTGAGGATGTGACGATATAGACCACACCAGGCGGCGATGTGCCGCCTTTTTTTTCGCCTTAAATCAGACGTTTTCTATAATTTGAAGAACGCCATCCTACTCATGTCGTAAAAGGATCATCAGGTGCGAATCGCAACGATAACAAACTGGGCCTATGGGGCCACGGTCTGCCTGACCATCGCCTCCGGCATCATCATGCTGATGGCGTCCAGTGCTGATACCCTCGAGCGTCAGGCCGTTGAACAACGGCAGAAATTTGATCAGCTCACGGAAGATATCGAAACCGATATCTGGGCCCAGTCTGATTTAGCACGACTGTACGTCATTAAAAAAGATCCTCAGGTTCTCAAGGAATATAACCAGGCGGAAAACAGCCTGAAGAGCATCGAGCTTCGGCTGGAAAAGTTGCAGGATAACGGCGCATCGGATGAAGAACTGGCCCTGCTGCATGAAGGGATAAAGATCGTCGATGAGCTACAGGACGAGCAGCAAACGGCACTAACGAGCGCGACGCAGGGAGAAGACGCGCAGGCCGTTGCGCTGCTCTACGGTGCGCCCTATGAGCAGGAGCTGGAGCGCGCGCAGAGCCAGCTCGATCACTTCCGCCAGATACTCGACAAACGCGTCATCGCCTCCGTTCAGGATGCGACAAAAAAATCGAAAGCGCTGCGTACGGCCTCTGAGCTGATGGTCGGCCTGACCGCCCTGCTGTTCCTGTTTGTTCTCGGCTTTATATTAAAGCGCCGCGTGCTGCGTCCCGTGGTGCGCCTGAGCGACGTGGTGCACCGTCTGGCGTCCCAGGATTACGCGGTTGAAACGCCCAATTTCAACCAGATTGATGAGATTGGCGATATGGCCCAGGCCATCCGCATCTTCCGCGAAAACGGCCTGGCGCGACAGCGTCTGGAAAGAGAACGCGATGCCGACTGGGCCATCCGCGAACTGCTGGCGCGCATGACCCAGCGGCTGCAGGGGTGTGAGAACTTTAACGATGTGATTAACGTGGCGGAGCTGTTTGCGCCTAATATCGCACCGGGGATCGCGGGCCGACTTTACGTCCTTGACCGGGAGCCGTGGCAGATGCGCTGCGTCGCGCAATGGCTTTCACCGGTTGGGGAAGAGACGAGCTTCCACCCTGACGAGTGCTGGGCCGTGCGTCGCGGGCAGAGCCACCCGCCGGTAAACGGTGAGCCGGATATCGCCTGCTATCATCTTCCGGCCCCCCAGGCGGATAGTTCGCTGTGCGTGCCGCTTATCGCCCAGGGCGAGGCCATTGGCCTGCTCTCCTTCCAGAATATTACGGCGGACAACGCCCCATCCCGCGCCTATCTGGAACTGATGGCCGAAGCGCTCGGTCTGGCGCTGGCCAACCAGCGTCTGCGCGACGCGTTGCTGGAAAAAGCCTTGTTCGACCCGCTCACCGGCCTGCGTAATCGTCATCATCTGGAAGATACCCTGCAAACCCAAACGGCACAGGCGTTGCGCACCGGCGAGCCGTTAAGCTGCATGATGATCGACATCGATCACTTCAAGAGCATCAACGACCGATTCGGCCATGAAGCGGGCGATCAGGTGATTAAAAGCGTGGCGTCAATTGTCCAGCGGGCTGCCCATGACAACGGACTCGCATTCCGCTACGGGGGCGAGGAGTTTCTGGTGCTGCTTCCCGGTGCCGATGAACCAGAGGCGCACGCCTGCGTGCAGACGATTTACACCGGCGTACATGAGCTGTCGATTCGCTACGGGCTGACCGAGATTGGGCCGGTGGACGTGTCGATTGGCATTGCCAGCTACCCGCAACATGCCCAGACTGACAACCTGCTGCGCGCCGCGGATGTGGCCTTGTACCGGGCGAAAGAGCTGGGCCGCGCGCGGATTGTGAGCTTTGGGATGCTGGAGGCGGGTTAGCGGATTATCGCTTTATTCGCGCGTTACCTCAGTAATCAACATCGACAATCCATTCATGTAGTGACTTTTTTTAGCCAGCTCGCGGTATTTGGTTGGGGAGAGCCCATATTGATTCGAGAACGCTCTGCTGAACGTTGACGGCTCCTCGTACCCTAACATCGTGAATATATCTGAAACAGAGAGCTGCGTATGTCTGAGCATATGCGCGGCTTTTTCGAGTTTCCGGCTTCGGATATAGAGACCTATACTTATGCCACACTCCTGGCGAAAGTTACGCTGAATGTAAGCCAATGAATAACCGGATTTCCGCGCCACATCTAAAACGGTAATGGGCCGGTATAAATTCGAGTCAATCCAGTGAGTAAGAGACTTAATTACAGCTTCACGATCTTTTAAGAGAGTAAACTTTATACACATAAGTATCCACGAAATTTTATTTACAAGAAGGCCGTTGGCAAAGTCATCCAATGACAATTGAAAATAAATATTCCTAAAAGAAAAATCACCCTAATAATAGGGTGAAAGAACGCTTACTGTATTTTAGAAAGATGTCTTTGCTACATCCTCAATTTTTTCAGGACCATAGGTAATGACTCCAACTTATTGATAGTGTTTTATGTTCAGATAATGCCCGATG
>ERZ772901.2128-NODE-2128-length-13308-cov-3.623180_pt1 | contig 13308 bp, 12 predicted proteins | sample MGYA00512123_ERZ772901 | MGnify/ENA primary metagenome ERZ772901 (study PRJEB29015, sample SAMEA2737711) | human gut metagenome | biome: human gut; feature: human-associated habitat; material: faeces | place: China | collected 2012 ...
TCCTCACTTGATGAATTATTCCAGGAAACCTATAAACACGAACAATTAATCACGCAGAAAATTAACGAACTGGCTCATGCTGCAATGACCAATCAGGACTACCCAACATTTAATTTCCTGCAATGGTATGTTTCTGAGCAGCATGAAGAAGAGAAACTGTTCAAATCGATTATTGATAAATTAAGCCTGGCAGGCAAAAGCGGCGAAGGTCTGTATTTTATCGACAAAGAACTCTCTACCCTCGACACACAAAACTAATGCTCTCAGGCGGCAGGTTTTCTGCCGCCGTTTCAAATCAGTGACGGCAAATCTTACTCTGATCGGTCGAAAAACCTTCTTCTGAAGGTATAAATTTGCCTTTTGCTGCCAGAAACGCTACCAGCTCTCCCGCAGTCATCCCTTCTGCCGAGCAGGTGTGAAAACGTGCCTGTTCACCAAAACGCGCTTTAATTGCTGCTTCCAGACTGGCATGCGTATATTGCTCGCCTGATTCAATCATCATATTTAACACTTCATGACCGTGAATAGAGTCCATCGTTCCTCCTCAAAAAAAGCCTAGCGTAGCGATTGCCGCTTATGAAGACTTTGCGCCAGAGCAGAACTGAATGCTTTTTATTGTACATTTATATTTACACCATATGTAACGTCGGTTTGACGAAGCAGCCGTTATGCCTTAACCTGCGCCGCAGATATCACTCATAAAGATCGTCAGGACAGAAGAAAGCGTGAAAAACAGAACTCTGGGAAGTGTTTTTATCGTGGCGGGAACCACAATTGGCGCAGGCATGCTGGCAATGCCGCTGGCTGCGGCAGGTGTTGGTTTTAGCGTCACGTTAATCTTGTTGATTGGGCTTTGGGCGTTGATGTGCTACACGGCGCTATTACTGCTGGAGGTGTACCAGCATGTTCCGGCAGATACCGGTCTTGGCACGCTGGCAAAACGCTATCTGGGACGCTACGGTCAGTGGCTGACGGGCTTCAGTATGATGTTCTTAATGTATGCTCTGACTGCGGCATACATCAGCGGTGCCGGTGAATTGTTGGCCTCCAGCATCAGTGACTGGACAGGTATTTCAATGTCGGCAACCGCTGGCGTGCTGTTGTTCACTTTTGTTGCCGGTGGCGTGGTTTGTGTCGGGACATCGCTGGTCGATTTGTTTAACCGTTTTCTGTTCAGCGCCAAAATTATTTTTCTGGTGGTGATGCTGGTATTGCTGCTACCGCATATTCACAAAGTGAATCTTTTAACCCTGCCGTTGCAACAGGGGCTGGCTCTGTCTGCAATCCCGGTGATTTTTACGTCGTTTGGTTTTCACGGTAGCGTGCCGAGTATTGTCAGCTATATGGATGGCAACATTCGTAAGCTACGCTGGGTGTTTATAATCGGTAGTGCGATCCCCCTGGTGGCATATATTTTCTGGCAGGTGGCGACGCTTGGCAGCATTGATTCAACAACCTTTATGGGATTGCTGGCTAATCATGCCGGATTAAACGGGCTGTTACAGGCATTACGCGAAATGGTGGCCTCTCCGCATGTTGAGCTGGCAGTGCATTTATTTGCTGATTTAGCCCTCGCCACGTCATTTCTCGGCGTTGCGTTAGGTTTATTTGATTATCTGGCAGATTTGTTTCAGCGTTCAAATACCGTTGGTGGACGATTGCAAACTGGTGCAATTACCTTTCTGCCGCCGTTGGCGTTTGCACTGTTTTATCCACGAGGATTTGTGATGGCGCTGGGTTACGCCGGTGTGGCGCTGGCGGTACTGGCATTGATTATCCCTTCGCTGTTGACCTGGCAAAGCAGAAAGCACAATCCTCAGGCGGGTTACCGGGTGAAAGGTGGTCGTCCGGCGCTGGTGGTGGTGTTTCTCTGTGGTATTGCTGTGATTGGCGTGCAATTTTTGATTGCGGCAGGGTTATTACCAGAAGTGAGGTGATCAGATAGCCTCAAATTCCTTATTGGGTGCCAGAATTAACGCTGACACCCAATTTGACCTCTTAATGCAGGCAGCACTGCTTAAATTTCTTACCACTACCGCACGGGCAAGGATCGTTACGCCCCGGTTTCTCTTCTGCTTTGATCGGTTGCTGAACAGCTTTTTCCTGCGGATGCGCCATCCAGTACGCATGTAGATCAAGCGCCGCCAGTCGAATGGCATCTACGCTCTCTTCAAACGCTTCTGGCGACATTTTCTCTACCCGCTCGAAGTTTTCCTCAGTACCGTGCAGCGCAATCGCCTCCAGCGCTGGTTTTAACGAATCGGGCAACGTTGACCAGTCAGAAAGTGCCACGCCCCGCATATAGCCAAAGCACCACTCCTCAACAATCGTCAGCTCGCTGCCATCAACTTCTCGCAAGCCGAATAACGGCTCAAACTGCTCCGGGAATTCGTTTAGACGCTCTGCGGTATCGGCCATATGTTGAAAAGCCAGATTCATAAAGCGCGTCATCTCTTTCTCTGACGCCCAGCGCGGCACATAGTCAGCCCCACCCCACACGGCAACCAGCCACTGTTCCGGTTCAATCTCTTGCGGAGAACTCAACACCGCCGTCAATAAACCGTCCAGCTCCGCCACATCAAGGATGGCGTGGTCAGTGTTGTATTTGGTCAGAATATCGTCCAGCCATTCCAACTCACTTTCGTTTAACGGTCCCGTTTTCATACGCTTTTCCTTGTGGATCTCAACTCGCCAGCACCTATCTTACATGCCGGTCCGTATCAGAGATACTTTTTGAGTGGCTTTGCTGGTGATTAAAAATTAAGGAGGGTGTAACGACAAGTTGCAGGCACAAAAAAACCACCCGAAGGTGGTTTCACGACACTGCTTATTGCTTTGATTTTATTCTTATCTTTCCCATGGTACCCGGAGCGGGACTTGAACCCGCACAGCGCGAACGCCGAGGGATTTTAAATCCCTTGTGTCTACCGATTCCACCATCCGGGCTCGGGAAGAAAGTGGAGGCGCGTTCCGGAGTCGAACCGGACTAGACGGATTTGCAATCCGCTACATAACCGCTTTGTTAACGCGCCAAATTCTTCAGGCCTTTCAGCCAGACATCCGCTTGAGGCCGATGTCTTTTAAACTGGAGCGGGAAACGAGACTCGAACTCGCGACCCCGACCTTGGCAAGGTCGTGCTCTACCAACTGAGCTATTCCCGCATTCATCAAGCAATCAGTTAATCACTTGATTTTATTATCGTCTGGCAATCAGTGCCGCCGTTCGATGCGTTGCATTCTACTTACCTGGCGCGATGAGTCAACGATATTTTTCACCACTTTTGATCGTTTGCTGAAAATTACGCCGAAACGATCACTGATCAAGCAAATCTGCACGCGCAGCGCTCAAATATTGCAACATTGACCACAGAGTCAGTACCGCAGCCACAAAGAAAAGTGCAATACCGGCGTACTCAACCCAAATGTTCGGACGCCACAGCAGCCAGGCCAACGCCACCATCTGGGCAGTGGTTTTCACTTTCCCAATCCAGGAGACAGCCACGCTACTGCGTTTACCCAACTCCGCCATCCATTCGCGTAGCGCAGAAATAATAATTTCACGGGCGATCATCGTTGCCGCCGGTAAGGTCACCCACCAGCTGTGATAATGCTCGGTTACCAGCACCATGGCGATAGCCACGAGAACTTTATCTGCGACAGGGTCAAGGAAAGCACCAAACCGGGTACTCTGGTTCCAGCGGCGTGCCAGAAAACCATCGAACCAGTCAGTCACCGCCGCGACGCAGAAAATGAGCGCGGCGGCAAACGGCGACCAGGTGACAGGCAGATAAAAGACCAATACAAAGAATGGGATAAGGATGACACGGAACAGTGTAAGCAACGTAGGGATATTAAATTGCATAATGACGGGTAACTATCTGTTGTCAGTAAGATTACCCCTATGTTGCTACAGAGACATCAATGTTTCAACGACCAGAAGATCTTTTCTGCCAGACCTTGCGAAATACCCGGCACTTTTGCAATTTCCTCAACGCTGGCGTTACGTAAACCTTGCAAACCGCCCATATATTTCAACAACATTTGCCGACGTTTTGGCCCGACGCCTTCAATGGTTTCCAGGGAACTGGTATTTTTGACCTTCGCCCGTTTTTTACGGTGCCCGCCAATCGCGTGATCGTGTGATTCATCGCGAATATGCTGGATAACATGCAGCGCGGGAGAATCTGGCGGCAAACTGAATCCCTCACCTTCCGGCTCAAAGAACAGCGTTTCCAGCCCAGCCTTACGATCTGCTCCTTTGGCAACGCCAAGTAGCAGCGGATGATTTTTATCCCATGAGACATCCAGTTCGGCGAAGACATTTTTCGCCTGCGCAAGCTGGCCTTTGCCGCCGTCGATAAGGATCACATCCGGGATCTTACTGTCGTCAATGGCTTTACCATAACGCCGACGCAGCACCTGATTCATCGCCGCATAATCATCGCCCGGCGTGATGCCTGTAATGTTATAGCGCCGATACTCCGCACGCAGCGGGCCGTTAGCATCAAACACCACACAGGAAGCGACGGTTTGTTCGCCCATGGTATGGCTGATGTCAAAGCACTCCATCCGCTTCACTTCCGGCAATTTCAACACGCTGGCAAGCGCGGTCAGTCGCTGGTGAACGGTAGATTGCTGCGAAAGTTTGCTGGTTAAGGCCGTCGCCGCATTGGTGCGCGCGAGTTTCAGATAACGCGCCCTATCGCCGCGAGGTTTGGTTTGAACATTAATCTTGCGTCCCGCCAGTTCTGAAAGGGAATCGGCGAGCAGCGTTTTATCGCTAAGATTAAAATCGAGCAGGATCTCACCCGGTAAGGTGCGCATCTGGCTGCCTTGTAAATAGAACTGACCTACGAAGGTTTCTACCACCTCGCTCAGTTCCGTACCGCCAGGCACTTTCGGGAAATAGCTGCGGCTGCCGAGCACTTTGCCCTGACGAATGAACAATACGTGGACACAAGCCATGCCCGCATCGAACGCCACACCAATAACGTCAAGGTCGTCGCCGGTATTGGAAACAAACTGTTTTTCGGTGACGCGTCGCACCGCCTGAATTTGGTCGCGAATACGTGCCGCTTCTTCAAACTCCAGATTCTGGCTGGCAGTTTCCATACGACTAATGAGTTGCGTAAGCACCTGATCATCTTTGCCAGACAAAAACAGGCGCACATACTCGACCTGCTGAGCGTATTCTTCTTCACTCACCAGTCCTTCAACGCACGGTCCCAGACAGCGCCCTATCTGATATTGCAGACACGGACGCGAGCGATTGCGATAAACACTATTTTCGCACTGGCGAATGGGGAAAATCTTTTGCAGTAGCGCCAGTGTTTCACGTACGGCATAGCCATTCGGGAACGGGCCGAAATATTCACCTTTGGCATGCTTCGCACCACGATGCATCGCCAGACGCGGGTGGGTATCGCCACTCAGGAAGATAAAAGGATAAGATTTATCATCGCGTAGCAAAACGTTGTAACGCGGCTGATAGAGTTTGATGTAGTTGTGTTCCAGCAACAGCGCTTCGGTTTCTGTATGAGTAACCGTTACATCAATTTGCTGGATCTGGGCGACCAGCGCTTCGGTTTTGCGCGAAGCGAGGTTGCTACGGAAATAGCTGGAAAGCCGTTTTTTCAGGTCTTTCGCTTTGCCGACATAGATAACCGTACCACCAGCATCGTACATGCGATAAACGCCTGGCTGGCTAGTTACGGTTTTTAAAAACGCTTTTGCGTCAAACTGATCACTCACTGACTTGATAATGTCTCCGCATTACACAGACCATGGCGAATTGCCAGGTGAGTCAGCTCAACATCGCCATGAATGTTTAGTTTACTGAACATACGATAGCGGTAGCTGTTCACCGTTTTCGGACTGAGATTGAGCTGTTCTGAGATCTCATTGACCTTCTGGCCCTTGGTGATCATCAGCATAATCTGCAATTCACGTTCAGACAAACTGGCAAATGGGCTTTCTGTTTTTTCTGGTTCGATCTGGCTTAACGCCATTTGTTGAGCGATGTCAGAAGCAATGTAACGCTGCCCTGAATAGACAGAACGAATCGCACTCACGACTTCCTGCGGAGCCGCGCCTTTGCTGAGGTAGCCCGCAGCACCGGCCTGCATGACTTTCGCTGGTAAAGGGTTTTCTGTATGGACGGTAAGCATGATGATTTTGACATCAGCTGTGGAACGCGCGATTTTACGCGTCGCCTCAAGACCGCCAATGCCCGGCATACTCATGTCCATTAGCACCACGTCAACGGCATTTGTCCGGCACCACTTAACGGCGTCTTCACCGCACGATGCCTCACCGACGACTTTTATACCCTTTATATCTTCCAGAATGCGTCGTATCCCTGCGCGCACCAGTTCGTGGTCATCAACAAGTAGAACGTTGATCAAAGGAATATCTCCAGAAATAGGGATAACGCTACTGATAGTTAGTCATTCGTATATTAGCGGTTTTTATTGCAACTTTGAAACGTTAAAAATGGTGGGTATTCGATTTTTCTCTCGTTTTTGTCAATTCGATTGTCCACAGTTATGGTCACGCCCGTCACCAACGGCTTCCGGGATCGTTTCACAGTAAGCACTGCGACGAAATGTGACAAAAATTGACTTTATTCAGCAAAAATGAAAATCAGCCCGCTGAATATGTAACATTAATTAACCCGAACAATACGGGCAAAAAACATTCATGATAAAAATATTTATTGGTCATTATATTAACGTATTTTATAGCACTGTTGATATCACGCTCAAAAAACAACCACTGCTATTTTTAGCAAAGCTTATGGTATACTCCGCCGCCTTAACATTTTTCACCGCAAATTTTCATTGCAACATGACGAGGAAAATAAATGAGTACGCCTGATTTTTCTACTGCCGAGAATAATCAAGAACTGGCAAATGAAGTCTCCTGCCTGAAAGCGATGCTGACGCTGATGCTGCAGGCGATGGGACAAGCTGACGCGGGCCGCGTGATGTTAAAGATGGAAAAACAGCTTGCGCTGATCGAAGACGAAAACCAGGCTGCAGTATTTTCCAAAACGGTTAAGCAAATTAAACAAGCCTACCGTCAGTAATATAAAACCGGCTGATAGCGTGCCTTTCAGCCGGTTTTTGCATCTGGCACGCAGGACAGAAAAGAGATCAAATTAAGCCAGTAGCGGCCGCGTAACAGGCAACCTGGGTCTTATTTGGTGCATTAATTTTTTTCTGCATGTTTTTCTGGTGGAAATTGACCGTATTCTCAGAGATTGACAAAATCATCGCTATCTCTGCTGATGTCTTCCCTTCCGCCGTCCACCTCAGAATTTCTTTTTCGCGCTTGCTGAAATTCATCTCTGGCGTCATCACTATTTCATCATTTAAACGCATCAGAGCCATCAGACTTTCGCGCACCAGTAACTGCATTTTTAATTGCAGTTCATCACTAAGAATGGGTATTTCGCGCGCGCTGCAACGGGAAAAGGACAAAAAGCCCAGCGCCCGGTTTGGCAGCATTAAATACTGAGTGACACCGCGGCGTAAACCATGTGCGCGCGCGGCTTCCCATAACGGCTGTGCTTCGCTGAATAAGTCATCATTCCACATTAAATGGCCCTGACTAAAGTTTTCAGGGTTCAGCACCGGATCAATTGCGAGAAAGTTTTTTGCCTGATAATAACTAACCCACGCCTCAGGGTAATTGGTGTAGAAAGCCACTTTAGGTCGCGTGAATGGTACCGGGTGGCGAACACATAACGAATAGTAATCGTACTCCAGCAGCTGAGCCTGAAGCTCTATTTCATGGTAGACCTCTTCTGCGGCCTCCATCCTCTGAAAATGCAACAGCATCGTGCGACGCCAGCTGAAAAAATCCGTATCCTGCATAGTAAACCGCAACGCCCCTGAGAGTGAGTATCATTTATAATGATAATTCAAACTATCACATAAATAAGATTTATATATAATTTATATTATTCAGACAATGAATTACTTTTGCAAGCCATCGCATTCTCTTATGTTATTAATGAGTTATGCTGATTTGTTAAACAGTTTTATCACGCTTGAAATGGCGTTCCGCCCCGACTGTCGAATCGTCAGGGCTGATTTTTTCTTATTATTGCAGCAGAAACTTCTCGAGGAACTGGCGGGTGCGAGGCTGCTCGGGATCGGCAAATAACGCTTTTGCGGCCCCCTGCTCGACTATCCGCCCCTGGTCCATAAAGATCGCCCGGTCCGCAACATCCCGGGCAAAGCTCATTTCGTGCGTCACAATCACCATCGTGCGCTTTTCCTGCGCCAGCTGACGGATGGTGTTCAGGACTTCGCCCACCAGCTCTGGATCCAGCGCCGACGTTGGCTCGTCAAACAAAATCACCTCAGGACGCATTGCCAGTGCACGCGCAATCGCAACACGCTGCTGTTGACCGCCAGACAAACGACGTGGATAGCTGGTTTCTTTACCGGCCAGCCCAACTTTCGCCAACAGCTCGCGAGCGCGCGCCGTGGCCTCTTCTTTCGGTTCGCCTTTGACGATCACCGGCCCTTCAATAATGTTCTCCAGCACCGTACGATGCGGAAACAAATTAAAGTTCTGGAAGACAAACCCGACGTGCTGACGCAACTGGCGAATCAGCGATTTTTGCTGACTTAATGAACGTGCAGTATCAATAGTGATATCGCCAACGGTGATGGTTCCCGCTTCCGGTTGTTCCAGCAGATTTATGCTGCGTAGCAACGTGGTTTTGCCGGAACCACTCGGACCGATAATTGCCACCACTTCGCCAGGCTTTACCTCGAGGTCGATACCGTGCAGCACCGTCTGACCGTGGAATTTTTTCACCAGGTTCTTAACTTCAATGGCACTCATTTTGGTTCTCTCTCCTGGCGATTAAGTTGATTCTCAAAATGGTTCTGCAACGTCGATAACACAGTCGCCATGATCCAGTAGATGAGCGAAGCCGCCAGATACATGGTGAACACCTCCAGCGTACGCGAGGTAATCAACTGTGCCTGACGGAACAGCTCCGGCACCTGGATTGTCGCGGCCAGCGACGTATCTTTTACCAGGCTGATAAAGCTGTTCGACAGCGGCGGCAACGCCACACGCGCCGCCTGTGGCAAAATCGCGCGACGCATGGTCTGCCACGGCGTCATACCAATACTGGCTGCCGCTTCCCACTGACCTTTATCAATAGAAGAAATGGCGGCGCGCAGTGTTTCGGCGGCATAGGCGGCAGTGTTCAGCGACAGACCAATCATTGCTGACGGAATGGGATCTAATTCGATGCCAAACTGCGGCAAGCCGTAATAGATCATAAACAGTTGTGCGATGAGCGGCGTCCCACGAAAAATAGAGATATAAAAACGCGCCAGCCAGCGCACGGGCCAGATTGGCGACAGGCGCATCAGCGCGAGAATAAACCCGAGCAGTAAGCCAAAAAACATGCCGCCGATACTGAGTTGCAGCGTATACCCAGCCCCTTTCAGCAGGAACGGCAAGGAATCAATAACCAGTTGTATACTTTCTTGCATGAGCGTTTCCGGAGCTAAACGTGGGGATGATAGGCGAACAGCGCAGGCGCGCCGCCGGTATGAATAAACAGAATCGGCCCTTCATCTTTGAAGCGTTTCTGACTGATACCGTCAATCAGCCCCGCCATCGCTTTTCCGGTATACACAGGATCAAGCAGAATGCCTTCCAGCCGCGCCAGCAATTTCACTGCTTCCATGCCTTCGTCGTTCGGCACGCCGTAGCCAGGTGCAAAATAGTCATCCCAGAGTAAAATTTCCGCTGATGCGGTCAGCTCCAGTTCTTTCGCAATCGCCTGTTGTAGGTTAACCACTTTCGGCAATTGATCGGCAACGGAACGCGACACGGTCACGCCAATCAGTTCGCTTTCAGGCATCAGGTGTTCCAGCCCAACAGCCAGTCCGGCGTGAGTTCCGGCACTGCCCGATGCAACCACCACCGACGAAATATTAACCGCCCCTTCACACTGTTGCGCGATTTCCAGCGCACTCTCCACATAACCCAGCGCGCCAAGAGCATTAGAACCGCCAACCGGAATGACATACGGGCGAAAGCCTTGTGCTTCGACTCGCGTCGCCAGCTCTTCCAGTTGGGCATTGGGATCGGTCAGTGCGTCGCACATTTCAATCTGGGTATTGAACAGATCCAGCAACAAACGATTGCCGTTGGTTAAATAGTTTTCTGCGGTTGTGCCAATAGGATTTTCCAGCAGCGCCACGCAGTGCAGACCGAGTTTGGCAGCGACTGCGGCAGTCTGCCGCACATGGTTAGACTGGATCGCCCCGGCAGTAATCAGCGTATCGGCACCTTCGCGCAGAGCATCTGCCGCGAGAAATTCTAGCTTACGTAATTTATTGCCGCCCATTGCCATGGGGGTGACGTCATCCCGTTTGATGAAAATTTCCCGTCCTAGATAATCAGAAAAGCGCGGCAGATATTCGAGCGGCGTTGGCGCGCCGATAAACTCCAACCGTGGAAAACGGGTTAAATTATGCAGTGGCATAACAGCCTCCGATGTGTGTTGTTGTGATTTTCTTATTATGCACGCTGAAAACGAGTAAATAAAAAAGGCGCTAGTGAAAGCGCCCTTTTTTGTCATTATGCTGATTATTTGGTCACATCAGCACCAAACCATTTTTCGGAAAGGGCTTGCAGAGTGCCATCTTTTTGCATTTCCGCAATTGCATCATTCACTGCTTTCAGCAGGTCTTCATTTCCTTTACGCAGCGCCACGCCAGACTCCTGACGAGAGAATGCTTCACCGGTTACTGCCAGCGTATCGTTGGTTTTCTTCACCAGATCCAGTGCCGCCAGACGATCAACGAGGATCGCATCGATACGGCCTACGCGCAGATCCTGATATTTGGTCGGGTCATCATCATAGGTACGCACATCGACACCCTGAACATTCTGCCGCAGCCACTCTTCATAGTTGGTGCCCAGACCGACACCCACTTTTTTGCCTTTCAGATCATCAGCCGTTTTAATAGTGCCTTCGTTACCTTTTTTCACCAGCGCCTGAATACCAGAAATGGTGTACGGGGTAGAGAAATCGTATTTTTTCTTGCGCTCGTCAGAAATGGTGACCTGGTTAATCACCACATCAATGCGTTTAGAGTCCAGCGACGCCAGCATACCGTCCCATTTGGTCGGTTTTAGTGACGCCTCAACGCCAAGATGTTTTGCCAGCTGTTGGGCAAATTCCACTTCAAAACCGGTTAATTTGCCGTCATCCCCCTGAAAACTGAACGGCGGATAAGTTCCTTCCAGCCCTACCAGTAGCGTGCCGCGCTCTTTGACTTTATTAAGCAGACCTTCATCTGCAAAACTTTTAACGCTCATGCCCGCAACCAGCGCCACGGCCATCACACCCATCAATGCCTGACGTCCCAGATGTGCTAATTTCATATTCACCCCGAATGTTGTTATGTCTGTTTGCAGTGTAGAGCCATTGTTTGTAAACACAAAAACAACTCCGCTACATCTTATTCTTATTTAATATATATCAGAAGCAGGCAGGCTGGAGGATTTCTGCACAAGTCCGGTACACGTTTGACGCTGATAGTGTTGATACTTCCGTAATGCGATGCGGTAATTGTTGGTGCTGGTGGTGGGCAGCCACGGGGCGAGGATTTCATCAAGGAAACCGTCCTGCAGCTGATCGAGGGAAATATTTTGCTCATGTAGATGATTCCCCAAACGGCGCAGACGAACGACATATTCACGCACCGTACCAGGGCTCATTTCAGTTTGCTCAAAAAGAAATTGCTTAAAGCCGATAATATCGAAAAAATCACTCTGCGTTTTGCAATGTAAATCACCGCAAAATCGGCACAATGCCGCCCATGATTTTTGTTCCGTTTGCCAGCCATTTTCATCAAGCAGCGTGTCCAGGCGGGAAATCTCGATTTTATTCACTATTTTGCCGTCGCGAACTAAGGTAATGCGATCGAGTAATTTACGGCAATGCGCGCAATGGGTCTGGCTGTGTTTAAAGTCTTTAAGATAGCGGCTTAATGGCCGTCTTTTCAGGTGCTGCACCATCATTAAGAACTCCTGGTAGTCAAAGTTAAAGTGCGGCATTTACTGACGTTATAACTTACCCAGTTTAGTGCGTAACCGTTTAATAGCCTGGCTGTGTAACTGACTGACCCGCGATTCCCCGACCTCCAGCACCGCGCCAATCTCTTTGAGATTCAGCTCTTCCTGGTAATAGAGGGTTAATACCAGTTTTTCGCGCTCCGGCAACGTTTCGATGGCTTCCATCACCCGCTGACGCAGATTACTGTCCAGCAGTTGTTGTAGCGGGTTTTCTCGCTGATGATCATCAGTAACCAGTTCGATGCTATCGCCGTGCTCTTCGCGCCACTCATCGTAGGAGAAGAGCTGGCTGTTATTGGTGTCGAGCAACATTTGGCGATAATCGGCAATATCGATCCCTAAACGTTCCGCTACCTCAGTTTCCGTGGCGTTGCGGCCAAGTTCCTGCTCCAGTTGCCCTATTGCCTGTGCCACTTCACGCGCGTTGCGTCGCACGCTGCGCGGCACCCAGTCACGGCTGCGAAGTTCATCCAACATAGCGCCACGGATACGCTGCACTGCGTAAGTTGTAAATGCCGTTCCTTGTAGGGCGTCATAGCGTTCGACGGCATTAAGTAACCCAATGCCGCCCGCCTGTAGCAGATCGTCAAGTTCCACGCTCGCGGGCAGTCGAACCTGCAGGCGCAATGCTTCGTGACGCACCAGCGGGACATAACGCTGCCACAGCGAGTGTTTATCCATTACACCTTCAGCGGTATAGAGTGAATTCACGATAAACAGCCCTGCGTTATATGAGTTATCGGCATGATTATCCGTTTCTGCAGGGTTTTTAATCGGACGATTAGTGGGTGAAATGAGGGGTTATTTGGGGGTTACCGGTAAATTGCGGACAGAAAAAACCCCGCCGGTGGCGGGGGAGCACGTTGCTGACAAATTGCGCTTGATGTTGCCGGATGCGGCGTAAACGCCTTATCCGGCCTACAAAAATGTGCAAATTCAATAAATTGCAATTCACCTTGTAGGCCTGATAAGCGCAGCGCATCAGGCAATTTGGCGTTGCCGTCAGTCTCAGTTAATCAGGTTACGACGATTAACCCTGCAGCAGAGACAGAACCTGCTGCGGTACCTGGTTAGCTTTGGACAGCACGGAGTTACCTGCCTGCTGGATAATCTGCGCTTTCGACATGTTGGACACTTCGGTCGCATAGTCGGCGTCCTGAATACGGGACTGCGCTTCAGACAGGT
>ERZ772901.2132-NODE-2132-length-13301-cov-11.443153_pt1 | contig 13301 bp, 9 predicted proteins | sample MGYA00512123_ERZ772901 | MGnify/ENA primary metagenome ERZ772901 (study PRJEB29015, sample SAMEA2737711) | human gut metagenome | biome: human gut; feature: human-associated habitat; material: faeces | place: China | collected 2012 ...
CCATTGAGCCGGTGGGCATCCTGTTCAGTGAGTATTATTTCTATCTGGCAGCGTTTATTGAGGGCATCGACAAGGATAAGCATTTCCAGAACCCGCAGGATAACTCCCCCACCATTTACCGCATCGACCGCATTCAGAACTATAAGACCCTCGACCGGCACTTTGCACAGCGGTACACCGATCGCTTTCAGGAGGGCGAGATGCGCAAGCGCATCCAGTTTATGTATGGCGGCGAGTTGCAGACCATCCGGTTCGAGTACACCGGGCCAAGTCTGGAATCGGTGCTTGACAGACTGCCCACTGCAAAGGTTTTGCAGGTAACGGAAAAAGGCTGGCTGCTGGAAGCCGAGGTGTTCGGGACGGGCATTCAGATGTGGGCGAGAAGTCAGGGAGACTATGTAAAGGTCATATCAGATACAAAATGCCCGTAAATCCGAGTGGATTTAAGGAGGAAAACAAGATGATCATTGTTGCATCAAAAGGAGAACTCCAATACGCTCTGAAGGAAAACAAACCGAAAATACGAATTGAAGGCCCATACGCTGACGAGGTGATAAACTGCTACGCCAAGGAACTTGTGCGGGAACTGGCTAAAATCGCGGCTCTGGAAGCCTGTCAGAAAGCGGTGCGTGTCGGCAATTCCATCAATTTCACGCTGGCGGTACCGGTGGTTGGCACAAAGCTTGTGAAGGATGCGCAGATAAAAATCGGCTGATGAACTACAAAGTAAAGTCTTATCAGGATAAACTTCTGGTAATTGAGCACAGAGCACAGAAAGAAGAATAAACAGGATGAGCATCAGAGATGACGCACAGAAAACGGTTCATATGACCGGCACAGAAGAAATGCAGAAAAAAGCCGAAATAGTAGCAGAATACTTTCCGCTGTCGCAGCTCCTTCCACAGAATCCTGTGATGCAGGATACACCGGAATGCCGCTCCCTTTACTTTATAAAGCTGCGGGAATACATTGCACGGGTGAACAGAGAGAACGGATGGTATGAGACGGCAGAGCTGGAAGCATACGAAAAGCTGCTCCGGGCGAACAGAGACAGTGACCAGAAGAGGGATTTCTCATATTACCAGTATTTTCTGCTGTTGGATACCGTATTTATTTTGGGTGGCAGAATCACGGAAAAGGAAATGGAGCTTCTGCTGGCAGAACATCGTCAGGCCGGTTTTGCAAACAACCGTCAGGATGCTCGCGTTGCAGAGGCGCTGCTCAAAGCGTTTGCCAGAGAACCGGTGCGGCTGGATGGCCTGCTCAGAAAGCCGAGGCTGAGCAATGAGCGGGAGTACATCCGGCTTATGCGCAGGAATCGACAATTCCAGCAGAAAAAGCCCTGCACTTTGCTGGTGACAGCTACCATGAGCGCAGGCAAGTCTTCCTTTATCAATGCGCTGGCAGGGAAAAAACTCTGCAAATCTCGCGTGGAAGCGTGTACCGGCAAGATACACACGATCTACAACAAAGCGTTTGAGGATGGCCTGTCTTATGAGTATGACCATGCACTTGTTCTGACGGCGGGAGCCGAAGAGCTGATGGATGATAACGAAGAAAATCAGTCGGACAGCATTGCCGTTGCTGCAAAGTTTGACGGAAAGTTGAAGAACACCCGACTCATCATCAACGATTCGCCCGGTGTGAATTTCAGCGGCTGCGCAGAACACCGGGATATCACGAGATGGATGCTTGAAACAGGAAACTACGACATTTTGCTCTATGTGATGAACGCAACACAGCTGGCAACACAGGATGAGGATGAACACCTGAATTTCGTCAAAAAGACGGTGGGAACGACTCCTGTGATTTTTGTGCTGAACAAGGTGGACGAACTGGATCCCGAAGAAGAGGATCTGGTCCGGACACTGTGCGCCATGCGGGAATATCTGGAAGAAAAAGGATTTCCGCAACCTCTGATCTGCCCGGTATCGGCGAGGGCTGGCTGGATGGCCAAAAACATGGAAAAGGGGAGCCTTTCCCGCAGAGAGACAATGTGGTTGGAAACAACAGAAGATCTGTTGGAAGAACTGGATATCCCCGGGTATTACAAAAAAGCCTTTCCCAGGCTACCCAAAAGCAGGTGCAGCTCCGAACAGGAGCGGTTGCTTCGGGCAAGCGGGATTGTATACATTGAAGAAATCATAATGCGAACTGGGAGGAACTGAAATGGCACAGGTCTATGTGAAGTATAACCCTTATCGGATGGACACCAAAATCTTTGTGAACGGGAATGAGATCTCCGACGATAACCTCTTGCAGTATGTCAAAGGCAAACGGCTGCAGGAGTGGGTGGGCGGCTTTCCGGAGCAGCTGACGCAGGCACTCAACTCGGCCAGCTTTGAGCTGGAGTTCCACGGCACAGCGCTGGATTATGATGACTTTAAGGAAGCATTCCAGCGTGCAGAGCAGGACGGCATCATCCGCTCGGCAGATGTCCGCTTTCAGGAGGGCAAGCCGGGCGATGACATCAGCCAGAAAGTCGTGAATGTGTTCACCAAACTGCAGGAAGGCCCGATGGATGAGTTTCGCACATCGCAGCTGAAAAAGGCGTTTGAAAACATCAGCAGCACGGTATTTCCCATTCAGGTCATTGGCACGATGAGTGCGGGTAAGTCCACCCTCATCAATGCCCTGCTGGGCCGCAAGTTGATGCCTTCCAAAAACCAGGCATGCACGGATAAGATCACGGAGATCTTGGATAACGACAGCGAGCAGTTCCGTGCATGGGTGCAGGACGCAGACGGCAATACCATCGAAGAGTATCCCGATTTGACGTACGACATCATGCGGCAGCTGAACGACAACAATACCGGCAAAGTACGCAAGGTGCTCGTGGAAGGCAACATTCCGTTTCTTACATCGGACGATACGGCCCTCAAGCTCATCGATACTCCGGGTACGAATAATGCACAGAATCAGGAGCATAAAAATACCACATACAGGGCGCTGGAAAGCAGCTCCAACAGCCTTGTTATCTACATCCTCAACACGCAGACGCTGCAGACCAACGATGATGACAACCTGCTGCGCTATGTGGCAGAGCAGATCCGGAAGGGCGGCAAGCAGGTGCGCGACCGTTTCCTGTTCGTGGTCAATAAAATCGATGAGCTGGACCCGGACGAGGGTGAAACGCCGGAGCAGACACTTCGGTCTGTGAGGAGATATCTTGCAGAACGCGGCATCCAGGACCCGCAGATCTTCCCCTGCTCTGCGCTTTCTGCGCTCACGCTGGAAACGATCCTGAAAGGAACGCAGTTTGACCGGCTGGGAGATTCGGAAAAAAAGATTTCGCCCGCTGTAAGGAAAACGATTCCCATTCTGGAAATGCTCAACGAAGAAGAGTGCATGCATCTGGAAAAGTATTCGACGCTTTGCCCCAGCGCACAGAATGAGCTGGAGTACCGCCTGCAGCAGGCAGAGGACGAGGGCGATGTCAACGAGCAGGCACTCATTCACAGCGGCATCTGCTCGCTGGAAGCAGCCATCACCGCATATGTGAAGAAGTACGCCAAGACCAAAAAAATCAAAGATCTGGTGGAAACTTTTGAAGAAATTCTGGACAGTACGCAGATTCTGGTCAAGGCAAAGATGACGGTCGCACAGGACGAAGAAGCCGCAAAAGCCTGCGCCCAGCGTGCAGCAACCGTGCGTGCAAAAATCGACGGCGGCGAGGAAGCAAAGACCTTCAAGCAGAAAGTGGCCTCCATCGACCCGGTCAAGAAGATAGAAGGTGTAGCACTGGGCAAAAAGGCACAGATCGTTACAAAGGTGGGCAGGACGTTTGAGCCTTACGGAAAAACCATCACCAACAAGGCCGTAGCACAGGAGCTTGTGCAGCGGTTCACCAACGAGAGCACGGATCTTATTGCACAGATGACCGCAGATATTGAAGCGCTCATCGACAAGGAAGTGGTCGGCGTTGGCACGGAGCTGCTGAAGCAGTATCAGGAAAAGCTGCTGAAGATCGATGAAAGTGCTTCTGACCAGAACGAGCAGCTGGACTTCAGCACCGTAGACCTGATCAAAGGCGCACTGAGCGGCCTGCGGGAATCGGTCAGCACGCAGAATACGGCAAGCTATGCGGCAGAAACTGTGGACAATTACGGCAAAACGACCCACGAGACCAGAGAGTGGTACGAAAAAGTGGGCGAGGAAGAAGAGCAGGTCTTTGACCACAATGAGCAGGTCAAGGTCGGCACCCAAAAGGTCAAGTCCGGCTCCCATCAGGAAAAAGTCGGCACCCGCACCGTAAAGAACACCGACAAAAAGTGGTTCAAGCCATGGACATGGTTCGACCCGGCTTATTACGAAAAAGGTGTCTACGAGACGGTGGATGACTATAAGGATGTGGATCAGTATGAGACCAAAGCGGTTTTCAAGACCGTGATGCGGGATATCTTTGAAAAACGCTCGGAGCAGGTCGAAAAGTACGAGGTTCGGGTGTCGGATATTCAGGGCGGATTGATGCAAAAGCTGACCGAGAGTCTGGACGATGGTATTGCAGATGCCATTGAGTATGCAGCTGCACAGGTCCAGCAGACCAAAGAACAGTTTGCAAAAATGTTCGACAAGCTGGATGTTCTCATCAAGGAAAAGTATCAGGAGCTGGAAGAGGCTGCGGATAAACAGCACGCCAGTGAAGAGATCCTGAAGAAGAACCGTGAGCTGATGAACTGGCTTGAAGAATGCAAAGCTGAGATCGACGATGCGCTGAACATCTGATAAGGAGGAAAAGCGCCATGTTAAGACCAAACGTGAAAGAATATGCAGAAAGCGGGAATGTCCGCAGCCTGCACTATATCTTCCGGGATGCACTGGATGCAGACCCGACCTTTGAGGACTGGCAGGAGTCTTATGAGTATTGCGAAAAAGTCCCGGGCTTTTTTGAACCTCATAAAGAACTGACGCCCTTTACGCAGGATGAGTCCCGGTGGAAGGAAGAAGCCTACTGGGTGCAGCTGAAGATGGATCTGATGGAAAACTTTTCCAAGGAACGGTATGAGCATCTGCGTAAGGTGGCGGAGGTCTTTTATGCCGAAAAAATCAGACGCATCCGGCAGGAGGAAGCCCAGCGCAGCCCGGTCATGCAGGGGCCTGCCGCTGTGCCCGGCCAGAACACGGTAAGCCCGCAGGCAACGACAGCAAGAAAGCAGGCTCCCCAAAATGATTTGAACGCGGCGGAAGAAGAGCGCATCCGCCAGCGGAGAAAAGAAATTGAAGAGAACAACCGGCAGATCGCAGAAGCCCAGCGTAGACAAGACCGGAAGATTGAACAGGAAAGGCAGAAGATTGAGACAGAAAACAATGAGACCCGATATGGAGGAAGCGGCTCAAAAAAATTCCTGGGGTTGTTCTGGCGGCGGTGGTTATTCTTCTGGCCATCGTGTTTCTGCTCCGGGGCAGCCCCAACACAGCAGCGGCAGCTATAACAGCGCGGAAAGCCTCGCAAGAGGTGCTGGCCGGGTTGTCAGAAATGTTATAAACGGCGCTCAAGAAATGGCGCAGGAAATAAGTGCCGGATACCAATCGTACAAAGGATTTGGAACATGGAAAGAAGTTTGCTTCTGGACAACGGGCAGGATTTCCATTGAGACAGTCAGTGGCGAAACATGGCAATTCAAACCGGTGGCAACTCCGGAGGACAGAAAAAAATTCAGAGGAGTACACTGGAAAGGATACCATAGATTTGGAACAAGGTCGGTGGGTGCTGATGATTGGGAAAATCCGAAGCTCCTGTGTGTTTGCACAAATAATTCGGTAAAATATTATCTTATGGATTGCAAAAATGAGGTGAAAACGAAATGAGCACGCTGATCTACAAATTCTGGAGCAGTAAGGCAGAACTGACAGATAATAATGGCACGCTTATCGTTACGGATTGGGATACTGTCTACACCTATCAGCTGGCAACCGACCCGGCAAAATTGAAATCGATCAAGGACCGCAGCGTGCGCTGGGATGAGACGTGGCTTAATTTGCGGCGGCCGTATGCGATCACCTTCCAGCGGGACGCCAAAGCAAAGTGGACTGGGAATGTAAAGGTATTTTTCTATTCAAGCCAGCAGGAAAATTACTATTACATGGTTGCCAAAGAGCCGAAAGGAACAAAAAAATGAGTTACGCAGAAATGAACCATGGCACGCAGATGGACGCGCGCCCCTATGCGGAACCACTGCCGGAAAATCTGGATCTGACTGTTTTGCAGAACGATTTAGGCAACTGCCTGAGCATGATCGATGACGAGGTGATGAAAGGCTATGTTTCTGTCCTGAACAACCTGCCGCTCGTTGACCTGAAACAGTTCGATTTGAAAGGGCTGGAAAACGTGCAGTTCTTCCGTATCACGGAGCTGGTCTATCAGGAGGACGAGTTCTCGGTGGACAAGCTTTCCATGGTGTTCCATGCGCTGTCCGGTTGCGCCTGCACTCTGTCGCTCATGCTCAAGAGCGACGGCTGCGAGACGGATTTTTATCTGGGCGTCCGTTCCAATGACCCGGACCGCACTACCGGAACATTGCTCAAGATGCTCAAAAAGACCCTGCTGGGCTTTTTCCCCGGCAGCCGCATCGAGACTTTTTACGATGAGGACTGCAAAAAGATGATGAACGAGCTGAAGGTGCGGAGCATCTCCAGCGTGACCAGCGTGGCAGACTATAAGCGGAATGAGGATACCGTCACAAATAAGGACTTCATTCAGGGTCTGGAAAAGTTCGTGTACGCGATGCAGGGCACGGCCTATACGGCGGTATTTCTGGCCGACAGTGTGGGCTACGGCCAGCTGATGGAACGTCGGCGGGAGTATGAAAGCATCTGCACCCAGATCTCTCCCTTTGCCAATATGCAGCTCAACTTCTCTGTCTCGGATGGGCAAAGCGCTTCCTCCGGCATCAGCAAAGGCGCTGCACGGACGACCTCCCACACCGACACCAGCGGTACTTCTGCTTCGCGGTCGGACGGCTGGACGCAGACGCAGGGTGCTACGCAGACAACAGGCTGGTCCAAGACGCAGGGCACCAGCTCCTCCAAGGGCACAACGGACGGCACAAGCGATACCCATACTGTCTCGGATACGGAATCCAACGGCACGACCCACACCGTGAGCGCTTCGGACGGCACCAGCCGCACCGTAAGCAATACGGTATCAGCTGGCGTGGGCGTCAATTCGGGCACATCGGTCACAAATGGATTTGGCTTCATCTTTTCACACAATAGAGGACATTCTGCAGGCGTGGGCGTCAATGCAGGTTACAGCCATGGCGTGTCCAAGGGTACCAGCCATACCGACACGGTTTCGGATGCCATCACAAAAACGCTGAGCCACGGTGTCAGCAATGCTCACGGCACCAGCCACAGCACCACCCTTACGCAGGGCAGTACCGAAAGTAATGGCACCACCGGGAGCAATAGCACCACTGAAAGTTATGGCACGACCCACAGCACGGTGAGCGGCACGACCCACAGCACGGCAGAAACGATTGGAGAAACCTTCAATCTGGTCAACACCGAGTCGATGACGAACACCTTCGGCAATTCCCGCGCTATTACGCTGAACGCACAGAACGCGACCCTGACCGGTACGCTGGACCGCCTGAAAAAGCATCTCAAGCGCATCGACGAGTGTGAGAGCATCGGTATGTGGAACTTTGCCGCATACTTCCTTGGTGAGACGACGGCCGATGCACAAACGGCAGCCAACACTTACAAGGCGGTCGTGGCAGGTGAGAACAGCGGCATTGAAAAGAGCGCGGTCAACTCGTGGTCGGAGCACGACAGGGTAGTGCAGCTTATGGAGTATCTGCAGCACTTCCTCCACCCGCTGTTCGTGTATCAAGGCATTGACTATCGGGGCGTCCGGCAGGTGGCTGTGGACCCCACTGCACTGGTCAGCACCAATGAGCTTGCGCTTCACATGGGCCTGCCCCGTCATTCGGTGCGGGGCCTGCCGGTGGTGGAGCACGCGGCCTTTGCGCAGGAAGTCATCTCCCGGAAAAAGAATGCCGACAGCGGCATCCTGCTGGGCGAGGTGTACCATCTTGGTCAAAAGACCGGCACGGAAGTCCGGCTGGATGTGAACAGTCTGGCCATGCACACCTTTGTTACCGGTTCTACCGGCTCGGGCAAATCCAACGCGGTGTATCATCTGCTGTCGGAAGCGCAGCAAAAGGATGTCTCGTTTCTTGTGGTGGAACCGGCCAAGGGCGAATACCGCCGCGTGTTCCCGTCGGTGCGGTGCTTCGGCACGAACCCACAGTTGGGCGAGATGCTCCGCATCAATCCCTTCTCCTTCCCGCAGGGCATCCATGTGCTGGAACACATTGACCGCATCGTGGAGATTTTTAACGTCTGCTGGCCGATGTATGCCGCCATGCCGGCAGTGCTCAAGGATTCCATCGAGCGGGCGTATGTCTCGGCAGGCTGGGATATGGAACTGTCCGAAAATACTGAGGTGCCGGGCCTGTTCCCGACCTTTGCGGACGTGCTGCGGGAACTGAAAGAAACGATCCATTCTTCCGATTACTCCGCAGACACCAAAGGCGACTACATTGGCTCGCTTTCCACTCGCCTGAAATCGCTGACCAACGGCATCAATGGCTGCATCTTTGTCAGCGATGAGATGCCGATGGCAGACTTGTTTGATAAAAATGCCATCATTGATCTGAGCCGGGTAGGTTCTATGGAGACCAAATCCCTCATCATGGGTCTTGTTGTGCTCAAGCTGCAGGAATACCGCATGGCCAATGCAACGGGCATGAACCGGGCGCTGCGACACATCACTGTTCTGGAAGAAGCGCACAACCTGCTCAAAAAAACCTCCACGGAACAGAGTACCGAGTCTGCGAATCTGGTGGGTAAATCAGTGGAGATGCTCACCAATGCCATTGCAGAGATACGTACTTACGGCGAAGGCTTCATCATCGTGGATCAGGCACCCAACCTGCTGGATACGGCTGCCATCCGCAATACCAACACCAAAATCGTCCTGCGCCTGCCGGAAGAGAACGACCGCGAGATAACCGGCGGCGCAATGGCGCTGAAGGATGTGCAGGATGAAGAACTTTCCAAGCTGCCCACTGGTGTGGCGGCAGTGTACCAGAACGACTGGCAGGAAGCCGTCCTCTGCGCATTGCCTAAATATGAGAGCAGGGAATTTGTACAGTCCAAGCCGAGGGCTGCTGTTCCCGACAGCAAGAGCCGGTACGATGCTATCCTTCATCTCCTACTCAAACCGCGGCTTGTCACCGAGGAAAAAGAGAACCTGAAGGAAAAGCTCTGCCGGGTGAACGTTTCTGCTAAAGTCCGGTATGACCTGCTGACGAATGCGGAAAAACAGAACAGCATCTACCAGTGGGCGCTGGCGGATTTTATCCGGGAAAGCTATGCGTATCATGACGTGTTCCGCGGCACGACGGATTATCAGTCGGTGGAGCAGCTGGAACAGCTGGTGCAGGAAAATCTGTCCGTCTATTTTGCCGGGTTCCAGACCGAAGAACTCCACAAGATCACCAGCTGCGTCTGTATTCTGGAACATGAGAAGCATCCCGAAAACAAACCGATTCAGGACTTGTGTCTTATGCATCAGAAAGAAAGGATGTTTGGATAATGCTAGAGCAAATTGCAGCTGCTGCTGCGGAAGTAGCAGAAAGCGCTGAAACGGCGGAAGCGGCAGGCGGCGCACTCGAGCAGAGTGCGGAGCAGTCCGCTTTGTGCCGCCCGTGCAGAGAAGAATTTCCAAAGCCGATAGACGGTGATATCATTAAAAATGGCCCACTGGAGCACATCAATAAGCGTCCCGGACAAGAGAAACTGCCCGGGCCGGAGATACCCTACGAAAAACGACCAGATATCAATATCGTCTATGAGCGTCCCGGCAGGGAAGAACTGCCGAGGATGGCAAGACCGGAAAGAACTTCGGATGTTCAGCCCAAAACAATGCTCCCCCGCACAGAAGGTAAATGGTCTGGAGAAGCAGGAAACTCGGATTGGCATCCGAACCCAGAGAGCATACCTCCTGATAAGAACGGAACAAATCCGGAGCACAAAACATGGGAAGAAATTCTGAAAGAGTATAACATCGACCATATTCCATACAAAGACGGTTATCCGGACTTTTCGGAAATCTGTAAGGGACAGGTCGAAATCGATGACTTTACCGATAATCGCAAAGCTAATTTTACACAGGCTGATGAAAAACTGGCAGAACAGCGCGGATGTACGCCAGAGGAAGTTAAAAAATGGCGCGAGGAACACGGATATACCTGGCATGAATGTGAGGACTGCCGCACGATGCAGAAAGTTCCGACTGAGGTGCACGGAAATGTTTCCCATTCTGGCGGTATTTCGGTCTATAAATCGCAGCATAGAGATACATAAAAGGGGGAAAAGACAATGGAAACAACTTGTCAGGATGCTGTGTTTGGTACAATGACCTATAAGTATGGCTGGCTAAAATCGGGTACGGTGTCCCTGTTTGGGAAAGAATGGCCGATATCCGTTGATGCCGCAGCGTACAGTGGAGAAAAAATCACGCAGGAACAGCGGGATAGTTACCAGAAGTTTGTGAATGACAGAGCAGGGCTGCTGAAAACAGCAGAACAGCAGCTGGAGAAATATATCAAGGACAATCTGGAAGAACTTCGGGAGATGAACCCGGATGTGAATGCGGATAAGATGGTGGATATGGTAGAACCCAGAACGCTGCTTTTCCAACAGGACGGCACAGCAGTGCTTTTGCTGGAATGCATATGGGACGAAGAAAACGGCATTGCAGTCGAATTGCTGCCAGACAGCAGAGTCGGCGCGCAGGAGCTGTTCCTCTGAAAAAGAATTTTTCGCAATGGCACTAAAAAGTCTACTGCACTTTCAGGTTATTACAATCTCGGTCGATTGCACATACAATACAAGTATCACTTCACAAAACGGAGGGTGCTTGTACTATGGTGGACTACGCCGACATCGGAAAACGTATTCGTGCCTGCCGCCTTGCAAAGGGCATGACGCAGGAGCAGCTGGCCAATGAGGTCGGCGTGGTGGTCACGCACATCAGCCATATCGAAACAGGCAACTCCGTGCCCAGCCTGAAAACGCTGATCGACATCATCAACGCACTGGACTGTTCGGCGGACGAACTGCTGTGCATTGAAATCAAAAAAGCAAAGCCGGTGTTCGACAGCTGGATGACCGAACAGCTTGCAGATTGCTCCGCCGATGAGGCAAAGATCATCAAAGAAACGGTGGTCAGTCTGAAAAAATCGCTCCGAAAAGTGTACGGAAAGTCCTCTAAATACAGATATGACTAAAACTTCAAAAACTGAATGCCATTTGGTAGGCATTGAGTGTCTGAAAGAACACCAATAAACAGAATGAACCGCCTCGGTTTCCATAGTAGGAAGCCGGGGCGGCTTTTTATACAAAAAAGAAATCGTTTTTTTGTAGCTTTGATGAATTGGCGCGGAGCCGTTGACAGCAGAAGGGCAGAAGCGTATCTTTGGAACAGAAGGTGGAACAGGGCCATAAATAGCAGTTTTCTTTACCTTGCAAGGACACTTTCGTTTTGATGAGGCACGACCCGGTGCGCCGCTTTTTTCATTTGCGGAGATAAAATGCAAAAAGTACGGATTATAGTACACATTATCTGCTATGCTCGGTACACGGAAAGCACACACCGGAAAAGGAGCAAAAATGCGCTGGACGTTGAATAAAACAAGGCTTTTGGCTGGTAAAACGGACCCGGAGAATACCAGCCTGTGGCTGCCGCTCTGGATGCACCTATGGGATACGGCGGGCATCATGGAGCGGCTGGTCCGGCAGTGGCTCCCGGAAAGTGCAAAACGGGCCATGGGCTTTGAGCGCGAGGAAGCGTTGCTCGCGCATGCCCGGTTTCTGGGCGGGATCCATGATATAGGCAAGGCTACGGTAGCCTTTCAGGCAAATATCCTGCGCACCCTGCCGGAGGCGCGGCAGCGGCTGGAAATGTTGACGCCGCTGGACTGTCCTGAACAGAACCGCCGGGAGTCGCCGCATGCCCGGGCGGGCGAGGCAATTCTGCTGTGGAATGATTGTCCCGGCGGGCTAGCCTCCATTGTGGGGGCGCATCACGGCAGGCCACAGAGCTGCGCGGCGGTCGATGATCAGTTAGAGGGTTGGGAGAGCAACTACTACCCCAAGGGACAAAAAAAGGTCTGGGAAAGCTTTTGGACAGAACTGCTCATGACTGTTTTGCAGGACTGCGGCTTTGATGATACGGCGGAACTGTACGACCTGGACCCGCAGGAGGAAGTGCTTCTGACCGGACTTCTGATCATGGCAGACTGGATCGCCAGCAATACGGAATACTTCCCCCTGATCCCGGTAGAGGAGCTGGGCAGCATGGAGGATTACCCGGCGCGGGTGGACAGGGCTTGGGAAAAGCTGGCCCTGCCCTTTCCGTGGGAGGCACAGCCGGGCATCGCAGACCCGCAGGAGTTTGCGGTGCGGTTCGGCTTTGCGCCCAATGCGGTGCAGAGGGCTGTTCTGGAGGCTGTGGATACCGCAGCGGAACCGGGCATTCTGATTTTGGAAGCACAGATGGGCGTGGGCAAAACCGAGGCGGCGCTGGCCGCTGCGGAGATCATGGCCAGCCGGTTCGGGCTGGGCGGTGTCTTTTTCGGGCTGCCCACACAGGCCACGGCAAACGGCATCTTTCCCCGGCTGCTTGGCTGGGCAGACACGCAGACTGAGGAGACGCTGCCGCAGGCTATAAAGTTGGCGCACGGCATGGCGGAACTGAACGAGAACTATTTGCGGTTACAGGGGCGCGGGGTGCAGCTGGAGGAAGATGCGCAGGAAGAGCATCGGGTACAGGTACACCAGTGGTTTCGAGGAAACAAACAGGTACTGCTGGCAAACTTCGTGATTGGCACAGTGGATCAGCTGCTGCTGGCGGCACTTGCCCAGAAGCACGTTATGCTGCGGCATCTGGGGCTTGCGGGCAAGGTGGTCATTATTGATGAGTGCCACGCCTACGATACCTACATGAACTGCTATCTGGACCGGACACTGGAATGGCTGGGCTGGTACAAGGTGCCGGTCATTCTGCTGTCGGCCACCCTGCCCGCCCGGCGGCGCACAGAGCTGGTCGAGGCCTACCAGCAGAAAAAGGCCGCCCCGGACGCTCCGTGGGAAACCAGCTGCGGCTATCCGCTGCTGATATGGACGAATGGCGCAGAGGTAAAGCAGACGGCCATCCCATCGGATGCACCCGGTCAAACGGTGCAGCTGACCACGCTCACAGAGCCGGAGCTGCCCGCGCTGCTGCGCCG
>ERZ772901.2152-NODE-2152-length-13197-cov-21.383808_pt1 | contig 13197 bp, 9 predicted proteins | sample MGYA00512123_ERZ772901 | MGnify/ENA primary metagenome ERZ772901 (study PRJEB29015, sample SAMEA2737711) | human gut metagenome | biome: human gut; feature: human-associated habitat; material: faeces | place: China | collected 2012 ...
GCAATGGGGAAATGCGCTGCTGCGGCAGGTTGGCGGGCGGCCAATGGCCGCCCCTACCGTCCTTGGGGCCGTTTACACCACCGTCACCAGCGTCTCACAGTCGCCGGTCACGGCGTACTTGCCGCTGCCCGCGGGGATAAAATAGCTTTCGCCCTTTTTGACCTTCACGGTCTCGCCGCCGCAGGTCAGCGTGCCCGCGCCGTCGGTGATGAGCAGCGAGACAAAGCTCTTTTCGTCGGCCACACCGTCAAACGCGCCTTTTTTCACGTCCACCGTGAAATACTCGCACTGCGCGAGATGGCTGCCGAAGTCGTGCTTTTGCGGCGGGGTGCGGCGGGTCACGTCCAGCGCCTTTTCAATGTGCAGGGCGCGGGGCTTGCCGTCCGCACCGACGCGCCCGTAGTCGTAGACGCGGTAGGTCACGTTGGAGTTCTGCTGCACCTCGACCACGACGATGCCCTGGCAGATGGCGTGCAGCGTGCCGGACGGGATAAAAAAGCAATCTCCTTTATGCACCGGTACGGCGTTCAGGACCTCGGTCAGGGTGTTATTTTTGATGCGCTCCGCAAACTCCTCTTTGGAGATTTCGTGCGTAAAGCCGTAGTAGAGATACGCCCCCGGCACGCAGTCCAGCACATACCACATCTCGCTTTTGCCGTACTGGTGTTCGTTTTTCAGCGCGTAGTCGTTGGACGGGTGTACCTGAATGGACAGGTTGCTGCTGGCGTCGATGAACTTTGTCAGGATCGGGAACTGCTCAAATTTTGCGCAGTCCGTGCCCAGGGCTTCGGGGTGCGCGGCCACGTAGTCCGCCAGCGTCGTGCCGTCGGGCAGATAGCTCGGGCCGTCCGGGTGGCAGGACAGCACCCACGCTTCGGCCAGCGGTTCAAGGTCGCTCTTGATGCCGAAATCGGTGCGCAGGCGGCTGCCGCCCCACAGATAATCCTGGCAGCTCGGGGTCAATTTCAGAATTGCCATGCCGCTCACGCTTTCATCATGTCCGCGGCGGCTTTGGCCAGCGCGGCGTTCACGGCATCGGCGGCTGCCTCACTGTCGCCAACGGCGGAAAGATAAACTTTAATTTTCGGCTCGGTGCCGGAGGGGCGGACCATCAGCTTATGCCCGCCGTCCAGATGGTATTCCAGCACGTTGGCGCGGGGCAGGCCGGTGCCGTCGGTGTCGTAGTCCACGACGGACTCCACCTTGTACCCGGCAATGTCCCCCGGGGCGTTGGCGCGCAGCTTCTTCATCAGCTCCTGCATCGTGTACATGCCGCTCTCGCCCTCAAAGGCAAAGCTGCACAGCGCATTGCGGTAGTAACCGAACTCCCTGTACAACGCCTCGATGGCGTCCAGCAGCGTCTTGCCCTGCTGGGCGTACCAGGCCGCGGCCTCGCAGACCAGCAGCGTCGCGTTGACAGCGTCCTTGTCGCGGACGTGGCCGCCGGACAGGTAGCCGTAGCTCTCCTCAAAGCCGAAGATATAGCGTTCGGGACGCCCCTCGGCCTCCAGCTTGCCGATCTGCTCGCCGATGAACTTAAAGCCGGTCAGGGTGCGGCGCAGCTCGACGCCGTACTTTTTCGCCACCGGCGCTGCCATATCGGTGGAGACAATCGTCGTTACCGCCACGGGGTCGGCGGGCATCGTGCCCTGTGCCAGACGGGTGCGGCAGATGTAATCCAGCAGGATGATGCCCATCTCATTGCCGGTAATCAGGCGGTAGCCGCCCTTGCCGTCGGGCACGGCGGTGCCGCAGCGGTCACAGTCGGGGTCGGTGCCCAGCAGCAGATCAGGGCGGACCTTGTCGCACAGCTCCAAGCCTTTCTGCATAGCTTCGCGGATCTCGGGGTTCGGGTAGGGGCAGGTCGGGAAGTCGCCGTCGGGCTTTTCCTGCTCGGGCACAACGGTCACATGGGTCACGCCGAGCTTTTTCAGCAGCTTTTTCACACATTCCAGACCCGTGCCGTTCAGCGGGGTGTAGACGAGCTTGAGCGCGTCGATGCCCGCGCCGTCGCCGACGCGCTGGTCATAGACAGCCTGCACAAAATCATCGAGGCATTTTTCGTCAATTGTCACAATGCGGCCCGCGGCGGCGGCAGCGTCAAAATCTGCCAGCCGGACATCGTCAAAGCAATCAATTTTTTCGATAGCTGCCAGAATTTTCTCGGCAGCCTCCAGCGTGATCTGGCAGCCGTCTGCGCCGTAGACCTTGTAGCCGTTGTACTTAGCGGGGTTGTGGCTGGCCGTCACGCAGACGCCCGCGCCGCAGCCGAGGTACCGCACCGCCCACGAAAGCGCCGGGGTCGGCTCAAGCCGGGGGTACATGCAGGCGGTAATGCCGTTCGCGGCCAGCACGCGGGCGGTCTCGCGGGCGAACAGCGCACCGTTATGGCGGCTGTCGTGGGCGATGGCTACCTTTTTGGGCAGGCCGGACGCATTGAGGTAGTCCGCCAGCCCCTGCGTTGCCTTGCGCACGGTGTAGAGGTTCATCCGGTTCGTGCCCGCGCCGATCACGCCGCGCAGGCCGCCGGTGCCGAATTCCAGATCGCGGTAAAAGCGGTCCGTGACGGCGTCGCTGTCGCCCGCGATAGAGACGAGCTCGGCTTTGACGGCGTCGTCCAGATCCGGCTGGGCAAGCCAGCGGTTATAGAGTTCGTTTATATTGTTCATGGAGTTTCTCCTTTATCTTCCCTTGGATCCTGCGGGCAGCCGCAAGCCGCCCCGCCTCTCTATTATCTTGCATTTTTACCGCTTTTGCAAGTACCAAATCTTTGTCGGCACCGCCGGATTTTCCGGTCAGCCCTGCCAGACACCTTTTATTGCCTCCGCTTCACTTTCCGCCAGCGCCGGGGCGCCGGAATTGGCAAACAGGCTGCCGTAGCGGTAGAGCCCCGCGCCCTGCACCCCTAAACGGGCAAGCAAAGCAAGCTGGTCGGCCAGCGCATGGCCGGAAAACCACTCGGAGCCGGCATCGGACCCATCCCCTGCGCCGACGCGGTAGGCCCCCAGTCCGGCGTACAGCTTCACGCCCGCCGCGCGGGGCAGTGCGGCCCACGCGGCGGCCAGCTGCGCAAAGCTGTGCGACGCATCGCCGTTTTTTATATATTCCTGCCCCCAATAAAGCTGGGGCATCAGGTAATCCACAGTCCCCTGCCGCAGCCAGCGGGCCGCGTCACTGTATTGCAGGGTGTAGTTCTGCTCCGGGTCGCCCGCCGGGGCTGCGCCGAACCGCACGCCGTACCGCCGGGCCGCGGCGTGGCAAAGCTCCATCAGGGCGTTCACGTTCTCCCGCCGCCAGTCGTCCTGTGTCAGTGTGCTGCCGCTGGCCGCGTAGTCCGCCGCGTCAAAGGCCGGGTCGGTGGTGGGGTAAAAATAGTCGTCAAAGTGGATGCCGTCCACAGCGTACCTTGCGCACAGCTCCCCCACCCCGTCGGCAATGTACTGCCGCACGTCCGCGTTGGCGGGGTCGAGATACGCGCCGGTGTCGGTGTACCTGACCCAGTCCGGGTGCAGCCGCGCCGGGCTTGCGCCGCACAGCGCCGGGGTCTGCCCGGCCTGGATGCGGTAAGGGTTGACCCAGGCTTCCAGCTGTAAGCCCCGCGCGTGGGCGGCGTCCACCAGCAGTGCCAGCGGGTCAAACCCGGGGTCCTGCCCCTGCGTGCCGGTGCAGAGGTGGCTGAACGGAAAGTAGTCGCTGGGGTAGAGCGCATCGCCGAAGGGCCGCACCTGCGCCAGCACGACTGTTGCGCCAATCGACTGTATATTGTCCAGCATTGTGCCGATTGCCTGCGTGAACGCCTCCGCCGACGAGAAATCGACCTGCTCCCATTCCAGATAGCTGACCCACACAGCGCGGTAGGGCGCGGCGGCCCGAGCGACGGCGGTTGGGGTTGGGGTCGGCACCGCGGCGGGGGCCGGGACAGCCTTTTGCGGCAGTGCAAGCAGCGGCGCAAGCAGAAAGACGGCTATTATAAATAAGTAGAATCCGATCCGACGCATGGCATGTACCTCCTGCGGTATGTATATGCGGGGCAGGCAGCGGGTAGGACAGGGCCGCCGGGAGGCCGTCCCCCTGCGGCAATCCGCTGCCGGGCGGTCATGGGGTCTCCCCTTACCACATTGACAAAAAACACCCTGCAATGCTATAATGTTTTTATATATAACACAATTTTTATCTACCCATTCCTTCATACAAAGGCGGAAGCATTATGACCAGAGAACAGGTCGAAACGGAAATGGCCCAATACCGCACCATCTTTACTGTGGTGCGGCTGCTGGATGCTGCGCAGGTCGGCGGCGAGGAGTCCGTCAACAGCTTTTGCAGCTGCTACAGCTATTGGGGCAAAAACACACCCTGCCGGAACTGCATCTCCCGGCAGGTGCTGGAGGATCACCGCCAGCGCACCAAGCTGGAATACATGGACAGCGAGGTCTTTCAGGTCACCGCCGTCTACCGCGAGGTCGACGGCGTTCCCTGTGTCATGGAGCTGATCCAGAAGCTGGACGGCGAGACCCTCATTGACCCCGAAAACGGGGACCGCCTGATAGACAGCATCGCGAGCTACCACACCAAGCTCTACCACGATGCACTGACCGACAGCTACAACCGCCTCTACTTTGAGGACGCGCTCAAGGACAAGACCGACCCCGCCGGTGTGGCCGTGCTGGATCTGGACGACTTTAAATTGATCAACGACACCTACGGCCATCAGGCCGGCGACATAGCGCTGCGCACCTGCGTTGACGTGGTGCGCGCCTGCATCCGCAAATCGGACGTGCTCATCCGCTACGGCGGCGACGAGTTCCTGCTGGTGCTGCCGGGCATTGAGCGCGCGGCGTTCCTGGCCAAGCTGGACCGCATCCGGGAGCAGCTGCACACCGCCAGCGTGCCGGGGTATTCCCGTCTGCAGCTGTCCGCCAGCATCGGCGGCGTGATAACGCAGCCCGGCGAGACCGTGGAGCAGGCAGTCTCCCGCGCCGACAAGCTGATGTACCAGGCCAAGAACCGCAAAAACATGGTCGTGACCGAGGACAACGCCCGGGACGGCGCTTTGAGCGCTGCCGGGCGCGAAAGCCAGACCCGCCAGAGCATTTTAATTGTGGACGACTCCGAGATGAACCGCGCCATTCTGGCGGAGATCCTGGGCAGCGACTACAACATTCTGGAGGCGGCGAACGGCAGGGAATGCCTGGCCATGCTGGAGCAGTACGACACCGGCATTGCGCTGATCCTGCTGGACATCGTCATGCCGGTCATGGACGGTTTTGCGGTGCTGAGCGAGATGAACCACAGCCACTGGATCGAGGACATCCCCGTCATCATGATCTCGAGCGAGGACGCCGACACCGTTGTGCGCCGCGCCTACGAGCTGGGCGTCTCGGACTATGTCAGCCGCCCGTTCGATGCGGGCGTCGTCTACCGCCGCGTTTTCAACACGATCAAGCTCTACGCCAAGCAGCGGCGGCTCGCCTCGCTGGTGACGAGCCAGATCAAGGAAAAAGAGAAAAACACCAAGATGATGATCTCGATCCTGAGCGAGGTCGTCGAGTTCCGCAACGGCGAGAGCGGCCAGCACGTGCTGCACATCGGCACGCTGACCCAGCGCCTTCTGGAGCGGCTGACGCAGAAAACCGACAGGTATGACCTGCCGCCCGAAACGCAGGAGCTGATCGTCATGGCATCGGCGCTGCACGACATCGGAAAGGTTGCGATAGACGATAAGATCCTGAACAAGCCCGGACGGCTTACCCCGGAGGAGTTCGATCTTATGAAAACGCACACCGTTGTGGGCGCGAACATGCTGGACCATCTGGGCCGCTATAAAAACGAAGCGCTTGTCAAGACCGCCCACGACATCTGCCGCTGGCACCACGAGCGCTGGGACGGCCGCGGCTACCCCGACGGCCTGGCCGGGGACGACATCCCGATTTCGGCGCAGATCGTCTCGATGGCGGACGTCTACGACGCGCTGGTCAGCAAGCGCGTCTACAAGGCCGCCTACTCACCGGACACCGCGGTGCAGATGATCCTGCACGGCGACTGCGGGCAGTTCAACCCCCTGCTGCTGGAATGTCTGGTGGAAATTCAGGACGTCTTAAAGGCCGAGATCGTCGGACGGGAGAACGAAGATTCGTAAAATTTGCATCGCCGTAGGGGCCGGGCATGCCCGGCCCTGCGCCTTTCCGCAAGCGCCCGCCTGTGGGACACCTGCGGGCCGGGCATGCCCGGCCCCTACCGCGCCCTTATAAATTGTGTAATTGTTATGATATTGCGGATTTTGTTGAAAATATCCTCTGTCTATGGTAAAATAAGAAGATAACTATTAGAGAGGACTTCTCCTTCTTCATGACAAGTAAACGCGAAAAGCTGCAATACGCTTATGTATTTTTCGCCGATCTGCTCACGATGGCCGTCAGCGTGCTGCTGGCGTGGCTCATCACCGACGGGCTGTTCGGCGTGCTGATCCCCTACACCAGCACCGATTGGCTGCAGACCCTGTGCCTGCTGTTTGTGGCGTTCGTCGTCACCTTCTTCTTCTTTGACCAGGACAAAAACATCGTAACACGGTCTGAAAATGAGGAAATCAGCCTTTCTCTCCGGTTCAACATCGCGCTCGGCCTTGTTTATGCAGGCTGCATGCTGCTGGCCAAGGCCACGATGCTGGACTCCCGTTATTTTGCGGTCACAGTGCCCGCGGTCAACGCGGTGCTGCTGCCGTTCTCCCATGCGATTTTAAAGCGGCTGCTCATCCGGTTCCAGCGCAGCTGGGGCATGGAGACGCTCGTCGGCGTCGTCACAACGTCGGACCGGGCCGAGCGGCTGATCCCCGAGATCCAAAAGGACTGGTCCCGCCGGGTCGTGGGCGTCTCGCTGCTGGAGGCCACGCCCGCCGCGATCTCCACCAGCGTCTGCGGCGTCGAGGTCAAGGCGACGTTCGACGACTTCATGGACTGGATCCGGCGCGAGGCGCTCGACGAGGTCTATGTCGATGTGCCGATGGACAGCGGCGAGAGCTTCATCCCCTATCTGGACGAGATGGAGAGCATGGGCCTGACCGTGCACTTCCGTCTGCCGCTGCTGGACCGCATTGAAGAAGCCTGCTGCGACGAGACGAGCGCCGCGCGGCTGAGCCGTTCCCTGGGGCGCTGCGCCGGGGGCAACATCGTCACGATGGGCACCGTTGAATTGCAGCTGCGCGACCAGATCGCCAAGCGCTGCATGGACGTGGTGGGCGCTGTCATCGGCTGTATCATCAGCATCCCGATCATCGCGGTGGTCGCCATCCCGCTCAAGCTCGAAAGCCCCGGCCCGCTGTTTTTTAAACAAAAGCGTGTGGGCCGCAACGGGCGGTATTTTTACATCCACAAGCTGCGCAGCATGTACGTGGACGCCGAGGCCCGCAAGAAGGAGCTGATGGCCCAGAATGAAATGAACGGCCTGATGTTCAAAATGGAGGATGACCCCCGCGTGACCAAGGTGGGTAAATTCATCCGCCGCACCAGCATTGACGAGCTGCCGCAGTTTTTTGACGTGCTGCGGGGCGATATGAGCCTGGTGGGCACCCGCCCGCCGACGGTGGATGAGTACAAGCAGTACGAGAGCCACCACAAGCGCCGCCTGTCGATGAAGCCGGGCATCACCGGCCTGTGGCAGGTCAGCGGGCGCAGCGACATCGAGGATTTTGAGGAGGTCGTCAAGCTCGACGTAGCCTACATCGACAACTGGTCCCTCTGGGGCGACGTAAAGATTTTGTTCAAAACGATTTACGTTGTGTTCGCGGGGAAAGGGGCGAAATGATAGCAAGCAGCCGTTCCGGAAAGGGACGGCTGCTTTTTTACTGCCGCCCGGCCCCTACAGGGAAGCTGACGCTGCCGCAAAGCACCCGGAGCGGTCAAGACCGCTCCCTACGAACTGCCGCTCACGGGTGCCTTGTAGGGAGGGGTCTTGACCCCTCCGGGCAGCCGGTGTCTGCCGCCCGGCCCCTACAAAAAACCTTCCTCCACGCCAAAACGGGGCCCGCTTTTCGGCAGGTCCCGTTTTGGTTGGTATAGGAAAATAATAAGAAAATGGCTTGTTTATCCCCGCATTACACGATCTTGCGGGATTTGTGGACGCCGGTCTTGAGGAACTCGACCCATTCCGCAATGTTCACGGCGTGGTCGCCCAGGCGCTCAAGGTACTTATCGATCATAAATAAGTCCAGCGCCGTCTCGGCATCGCCGGGGTGGGCGGCGATGTAGGCCGCAATTTCCTTGGAAATGCGGCTGAACATCGCGTCGCAGTCGTCGTCGCGGGCAATGACCTGCGCGGCAGTGGACAGGTCCACCTGCACGTAGGCGGCAATGGCGTCCTTGACCATGTGCAGGGCAATGTCTCCCATCGCGTACAGGTCGTCCAGCACGCCGACGGTGCGCGCGCCGTCCGGGTGGAGATGGAGCGTTATCTCGGCAATGTCGCTGGCCTGGTCGGCGATGCGCTCAATGTCGGTGACCATCTTCAGCGCCGTGGAGACTTTGCGCAGGTCGCCCGCCACGGGCTGCTGGCGCAGAAACAGCGTTAAGCAGCGGTGCTCGATCTCATGCTCGGCGGAGTCGATTTCGCTGTCCCGGGCAATAACGCTGCGGGCCAGCTCGGTGTCGCCGGAGCGCAGGGCGGTCATGGCGCTCTCGATCGCGCCGCCGGCGGCGTGGCCCATGCGGGCCAGCATCGTGTCAAGCTGCAGCAGCTCGGCGTCGTACATTTTTCGTACACTCGTACCCATTTGTCGTACCTCCTTAGCCGAAGCGGCCCGAGATGTAATCCTCGGTGCGCTTGTCCACGGGCGTGGCGAACACACGCTCCGTCGGGCCCATCTCCACCAGCTCACCCAGCAGGAAAAATGCCGTCTTATCGCTGATACGCGCAGCCTGCTGCATGTTGTGGGTGACCATGACGATGGTGTAATTTTCTTTCAGCTCCGTGGCCAGCTCCTCGACCTTGGACGTCGAGATGGGGTCCAGGGCGCTCGTCGGCTCATCCATCAGCAGGACCTCGGGCTCAACGGCCAGGGCGCGCGCAATGCAGAGGCGCTGCTGCTGGCCGCCCGACATGCCCAGGGCGCTCTTGTTCAGGCGGTCCTTGACCTCGTCCCAGATGGCCGCGCCGCGCAGGGATCTTTCCACGATCTCATCCAGCTGCGCTTTATTATGGATGCCGTGGGTGCGCGGGCCGTAGGCGATGTTGTCATAGATGGACATCGGGAAGGGGTTCGGCTTCTGGAACACCATGCCGACGCGCTTGCGCAGGACGTTGACGTCCATCTTGTCCTTGTAGATGTCCACGCCGTCGAGCTTGATGTCGCCGGAGATGCGGCAGCCCTCGACGAGGTCGTTCATGCGGTTCAGGCTTTTCAAAAACGTGGATTTGCCGCAGCCGGACGGACCGATGAACGCGGTGATCTCCTTTTCCGGGATGTCGATATTGATATTTTTCAGCGCATGGAAGCTGCCATAGTACAGGTCCATATTGCGCACTTCAAATTTGTTCATGGAATGACCTCTTATCTTATTTCTGCTCTGTTCCCTGTATCGGTAGGGGCCGGGCATGCCCGGCCCGCGGCCTGGACCGCGAGCACCCGTTTTCCGTACACCTGCGGGCCGCATATATGCGGCCCCTACATACGCGGCGCCGGGGAAGGGGCTGCTGCGCGGAGAGTGCCCGGAGCGGTCAAGACCGCTCCCTACATGGCACCCGTGAACGGCGAATCGTAGGGAGGGGTCTTGACCCCTCCGGGCAGCCGGTGTCTGCCGCCCGGCCCCTACAAGCTGCTGCGTATGTAGGGGGCGGCGTCCTCGACGCCCCGCAGGCGGCTTTACTTCTTCGCCAGCTTGTCGGCCACAAAGCCGGACAGGCCGTTGATGACCAGCACCAGCACCAGCAGGACCACTGCCGTGCCGTAGGTCTGGCCGATGTACAGGCCCTCGTTCGAGAGCAGGTACATGTGTACGGCCAGGGTGCGGGTGGAGCTGAACACGCCGGACGGGATCTTTGCCACAGAGCTTGCGGTATAGATCAGCGCGGCAGTCTCGCCGACGATGCGGCCCGTGGCCAGAATGACGCCGGACAAAATGCCGGGCATGGCGGACGGCAGCACGATCGTGAACACCGTGCGCAGCTTGCCCGCGCCCAGACCAAAGCTGCCCTCGCGGTAGGAGTCGGGCACTGCGATCAGCGCCTCCTCCGTCGTGCGCATGATGACGGGCAGAACCATGATGGCCAGCGTGAACGCACCGGCGATCATCGAATAGCCCCAGTGCAGCTTGGTGACGAAGAACAGCATACCGAACAGGCCGTAGACGATGGACGGGATGCCCTGCAGCGTCTCGGTGGTGACGCGCACGACCTTGACCAGCTTGCTGCCGCGGTGTGCGTACTCGACCAGCCAGATGGCCGCAAAGATGCCCAGCGGCGTCGAGATCGCCAGCGAGAAGGCCGTCATCAGCACCGTGTTGATGAGCGCGGGCGTCAGCGAGACGTTCTCGGAGTTATACTCCCAGGCGAACAGCTCGGGCTTCAAATTGGGGATGCCCATGACCAGAATGTAGCCGATGAGGAACACCAGCACCGCGGCGGTCAGCAAGGCGGCCATGCGCACAAGCCAGCGCAGCGCGGCGGCCTGCATACGGGCGGCGCGGCGGTTGCTGCCGCCGGTGGGCATGAACGCATGCGGTTTTGCGTAGGTCATATCGGCGGCTGTTTGCGCTGCGGCAATCTCAGGCATAGTCCTTACCCCCTTTCACAAGGCTGAAGCAGAGGTTGATAAGCAGGATGAATACAAACAGCACAACGCCGGTGGCGATCAGCGCCTCGCGGTGGAGGTCGGCGGCATAGCCCATCTCGATGACGATGTTCGAGGTCATCGTGCGCAGGCCCTGGAACAGACCCTTGGGCATCCAGGTCTGGTTGCCCGCGACCATGACGACAGCCATCGTCTCACCGATGGCGCGGCCAATGCCGAGGATGACTGCCGACAGCACGCCGGATTTTGCGGCGGGCAGCACGGCGTAGAACACGCTGCGCTCATGCGTCGCGCCAAGGGCAAGGCTGCCCTCGTAGTAGCTGTCGGGCACGGCGTCGAGGCTCGTCTTGCTGACCGTGATGATGGTGGGCAGGATCATGATGCCCAGCAGCACGGCAGCAGTAAACAGGCTCATGCCCTTGCCGCTCTTGACGTGGAGCACGGTTTTGAAGAACGGCGACTTGACCATGGCCTGCACGGCGGGCACAAGCACGATCATGCCGAAGAAACCGTAGACGACGGACGGGATGCCGGCCAGCAGCTGCACCGCCGGGAGCATGACCTTATTGATGCGGGGCGGCGCGAACTTGGACATGTAGATGGCCGTCAGCAGGCCGATGGGCACGCCGACGAGGATAGCCCCCGCCGTGACGTAGATGCTGCCCAGGATCATCGGCAGGATGCCGAAGATGTCGTTGCCGGGCTTCCATGTCGTGCCCAGCAGGAACTTGAGCGGGCCGATCTTGAACAGGGTGGGCACGCCGTTGGCAAACAGGAAGATGCAGATCAGTGCCACCGCCAGGATAGACACACAGGCGCAGAGAGTGAACACGCCCTGCATAACGCCTTCTTTTAGCTTGGAGGTCATTTCCCTATACTCCTTATGCTCGTAGATTGGTTATGATACCCAAAAAGCCTTCCCCCTAGGGGGGGAAGGTGGCGCCGCAGCGCCGGATGAGGGGCGGCCTTGCCTTACCAACCCGTGAACGGGTTATCTTGGGAAACCCGCCCCTCATCAGTCCGCTTCGCGGACAGCTTCCCCCTAGGGGGAAGCCTTTTTCTTTTTACTGCACATCCGCCCAGGTGGTCAGCTCGCCGGTGTAGATGTCCTTGATCTGGTCAACGGTCAGGTCGTCGGTGGTGTTGCCGGGGTTGACGACGACGGCGATGCCATCCAGCGCCAGGACGGTAGCCTTGGCGCCGCCCTCGACCTCGGAGTCCTTCAGCTCACGGCTGGCCATGCCGATGGTATAGGTGCCTTCCAGCGCACCGGAGACGCCGGTGGTGGAATCGGTGGTCTGGAGCTCCAGCTCGGCGTTGGGGTTGACGGTCTTGTAAGCCTCGATCAGCTTCTCCATCAGCGGAGAGACGGAGGAAGAACCGCCGACGACGATCTTGCCCTCGGGCTGGGCGGAGGTAAAGTCCGCGCCGTCCTCACCGATGTAGCCGTTGTCGGTAGCGATGGCCTGGCCGTCCTTGCTCAAGACATAGGCGATGAAATCAACGGCCACGGGGTCCGTCGCGTCGCCGTTGGTGACGATGTTGAACGGACGGGACAGAACGTAGCTGCCGTCCTTGACGGTCTCGGCGGAGGCCTCGACGCCGCCGACGGTGACAGCCTTGACGTCATTGCTCAGAGAGCCGAGGCTGATGTAGCCGATAGCGGTCTCATCGTTGGCGACGGCGGTCATGACGCCGTTGGTGCTGGACTGGATGGCGGCGGCCTCGGTGGTGTTATCGACCTTCTTGCCGTCGGCGTTCTTCTCCTCGACACCGGTCAGCTCGATGAAGGCGCCGCGGGTGCCGGAGCCGTCCTCACGGGAGATGACCGTGATGTCCTGGTCGACGTCGAAGTCCCCGGCAGGGGCAGCCTCAGAAGGAGCGGCCTCGGGGGAGGCAGCCTCGGTGGAAGCGGCGGTGCTCTCTGCAGGGGCAGAGGAAGCAGCGGCGGAATCGGCAGAGCCGCAGGCAGCCAGGCTCAGAGCCAGCGCAGCAGCGGTAACGGCAGCAATTGCAGAAGTACGTTTCATGTGTGTATTCTCCCTTTTTCCCAAATTTATGTGGTATAGTTTGGATGTTTTGCCAGTGCTTCACCGGAAGCAAGCTAATTGTACCGCGGTTTTGCGCCGGTTTCGACCATAGTACGGTACAATCGCTGTAAAGGTTTTGCAAAGAGTGGGCAGGTTTTGTGTAGAGCGTGTAAAGTTTGTAAAGTTTTGGGAAAGGGAGGGGGTGGGGGTGGAGTTAGGAGAGAGGAGTTAGGAGTGGATTGGGCGGCAAAGGGGTGACGAGGCGGCGGCGGAAGGCTGCGGAGGGGTCAAGACCCCTCCCTACGATGCAAAAGGCAAAAGGGTGGCATAGCAAAGCTGCGGGCCGGGCATGCCCGGCCCCTACGGACTGCTGTGAAAATTTACGCACGA